>JAALOO010001786.1_pt1 | contig 13455 bp, 14 predicted proteins | sample 7257641 | NCBI WGS metagenome assembly JAALOO01 (sample SAMN14085613, study PRJNA598686) | mite metagenome | biome: ENVO:01001000; feature: ENVO:01001002; material: ENVO:01001226; isolation source: single female mite from University of Michigan culture on fish food culture... ... | reverse complement strand
GAGACGGAAGTTGACAGTGGTCAAGTTACATCAGAGATTGACGGCAAAATAAATCGAATGTTTTAGCTGTGCACGGCTAAAATCTGCGAAATCTGAAGGCTAAATAATTCAATGTTTTAGCAGTGCACGTTTCAAGGCCGCGAGGTGTGATGTGACTTGACCACTGTCAACTTCCGTCTTTTCGGGTCCCGCGAGCGAAGCGAGCGGGGCCCGAGGAGACGGAAGTTGACAGTGGTCAAGTCACGTCAGAGATTGACGGCAAAATAACTCAAATGTTTTAGCTGTGCAAGTTACGTCAGAGATCGATGAGTAAAATAGTTTTAATATTGTAGCGGTGCACAGCTAACGACCGCGAGGTCTGACGTGACTTGGCCAGTGTCAACGTCCGTCGACGAGGGTCTCGCGAGCGAAGCGAGCGGGACCTGAGGAGACGGACGTTGACACTGGCCAAGTCACGTCAGAGATTGACGGTAAAATATAATTTGTAAAATCAGCCTAAACTAACTGACAGACAACAGATACACAGCCGCCCGCCACTACTTTGGCTTGCCAAACTATTTTTGTATTCAAAAAGGTGTATTTGCACCTTTTATTTGCAAATAAAACATTTAAACATTTACAAAGAGTCGTAGAAAATAAGCAAAGATCAAATCGTTCTCTCTCTCTCTCTTTTCAGGAAATCTTATTACCCCCACTTTTTTATTTTATTGACACATTCAATTGGCAAAAATTCCAAACACTCCCTCACTTCCGAAAATCTGAACATTCCCGCAAAGACTTGCTTCTGACAAATGCGCAATTAAATGTTCACACTAAAGTGCGACAAACCGAAAGACTCAAATTAAACAAATGAGATCGCTTATAGGGGGAAAAAGGTCGATTCAGACGACACACGCAAAAACAAAGACAAACAGCAATCTTGAGTGTGTCAAATTAATGCCAATTCCAGAGAAATTGGAAAGTATAAATAGCAGCTATGCAGTCAAAAGGAAAAAGAATTTCTTTATGCATCAAAAAAGAAACCGGCAAAAAAATCGATGAATCTTTAGCACATTGAGCAAGAAAGACCAAGAAAGAGGTAGCTTCGCTCAAGGAGACAAACACACATTCCACAAAGGACAATGAACAAAAGCAGAAAGAAAAAAAAATTAAAAAAGAAAACGTTTAGTCGGCAACAAATCTTAAAAGTCAAAAAGAAGAATACTCACTTCCTCATTCTCAAAAAAAAGTAAAACACAAATTAATTAGCTCAACTTGTGCAAGTTCTTCTCTGATACTGAGGATTACTTTGTAAACACTACTCAAAAAAACTCGTATCAACAATCGCCCAGCAATTATCCCCATTACTAAGAAGAAGAAGAAAACAGGAAGTGTCACCTTTCAGACAGTGTTACCATTTAGTCGTCAGTTCGTCAGTGGCGTTATCACTTACAGGACACACAGGGCAGAAAAAAGCACGAGGCGTCAATATTGGAGGAAGCGCCTTCTTATCACCACTTGCCAATTGCCACACGAAAACCACCCTCCCTCCTCCATTCACTACTAATCATGCATATTAATGAGAGCAGTCAGGAGGAGGAGAAGAAGAAGAAGAAAAAGAGAAAGAGGAATGCTACTTCTTCTTCTTCTACCCTCCATCATAATAAAAGCTGTCAATAGATCTCATCGACAGAAGAAGGAGAGAAAGAGGGTCGAATCTTTGCTTTTATCGTCTTCACCACCACAGCCAAAACTGTACGGTCGCTCTTGGTCGTACATAAAGATCAGCGGTGAAGGCAGCAGCCGAAGTGCACTGACTCTTTCTCTACAATGTTTCTGGATCAGGCTGCTGTTTCTGAGCACTGATGACGTCCTCTTCCTCTTCCTCCTCTCCACTTCCACTTCCTCGTCATGTAGTGTAGTGTGTGTATTGTCTAGACAATTATGCTAATCTCGTTAGGGCACACACACACACAGAACACAGAACAGACATTGCTGCTGCTGTTGCTGCTGCTGCTGCCGTACAACCGTTCTCCTGGTCTCAAACGACTCACGGACAGACAGACACTCGACCGAGGCAGCAGCAAGAAAGAAGAGAAGAGGAGAAAGTGAGGAAGAAGAAAGTGAGAGTGAGCAGGCCACCGAGCCCTCTCTCTCTCTCTCGCTCTCTCCCGAGCAAAGTACATAACCGAATTTTATATCAATTATGATTGATTACCAAACGATACACTTCGCTGTGCAGCAGCAGTTGTACAGCAGAGCTGCTGCTGCTGCTCCCGGCGCCGGGTGTTCGACCGGGCTCCTTCCAACTGAACACACTCAACTCTGTGGGCCTTGGGTTTTCTTTAGGTGTTTCGGTGTTTCAGCAGCAGCAGCAGCATCATCAGTCTCTCGATCATCATCTCGACCTGGCCTTCCAAACGTACAAAGTTGGCGAAAAACAAAATGGCTGGTCATGTCAGAGAGTCGAGTCACATCATCGGCGGGGCAAACAAAACGAGACGAGACGGGAGAACAAGGAGTGAAGACGCCAAAAAAGACGCTCTGTTTTGTTCTTGTTGCCTTTTTGTCGCCGTTGTCGCCGTTGTTGTTGTTTGCTATTGTGTTCGCTCAATGAAAGAAAAAAAAGCAGCAACGTAAATTCTTGCCGTGAAACGAGGTTCCAGTTCTTTCAGTGATTTACACTTTCAGAAAAAAAATCAACAAAGATCACTGGCTCCTTGGTAAAGTCAAACACAGGATTCAAAGGTCATGCACCTCAAAAAAGGAGTGAAACAAAAGTGCAAATAAAAACCCCCCAGTTGAGATATTAGCACCTAGAACTAACAAAAAATCGCCTGTCAATGGTTCCTGGGCGTCAATGGGTAGCAGCAGTAGGGGGAAAAAGGATGGCTGTCTACCATGTCTACCACTCAATCAATCAGTTCAAATTGTCGTTGAAGAAAAGAAGGAGAAGAAGAGGAGGAAGAAAGTTGACGGCAAATCTGTCAACAGAGTGCAGAACTCTAAAAGAGCTGAAAGTTCACACCACTATTTCTTCCCTTCTTCCCTCCTCATTTAGTTCACGCTAAACTAAGATTCATTTTAATTAAAAGCAAACAAAAAGATTGAAAGCAGACAGGCAGGCAGGCAGGCAGGCAAATCAGCCGCTGACAAATTGTCAAGTTTAGTGATTCTAAGTGCTTCAACTGCTGAGGCAAGGTTTGCTAAGAAGAAGAGTTGCAAAGACCAGAAACAGGCTCTGAAAAAAAGTGGGCAAGCAAAAGAAGCACAGAATCAGAAAAAAAAATTTGACTGATTGATTGTGATTATCGATGGTGGCAGGCTGGCAGGCAGAGAAGAAATGCTGGTGAAAGAAAGAAGGCGAAAATAGAAACAAAAAGGTGACAAGTCGACTTTGACGGGCAAGCGAAAAAAGGAGTGAAAAGGGTCGAGAAGAAGAAAGTCTCAAACGAAGTAGAATGTTGACTCACGAATTGTGCTGCTGCTGCTGCTGCCATCAATCAATCGCCAATCGCCAAAGCTGCTGCTGCTGCTGCTGCTGCTGAGCATCAAAATTCAAAAGATGAAAAAAGAATGAAAGAAAGTCAAAGACGGTAGCAGCGGCAGCGGCAGCAGCCAAACTTGCCAAGGCTGAGTGACTTTCAATTAAGAAGGAATGAAAGACGCAAATAAAGTAGTAGACTCTGTGCCAGCAGTGGACTAGAAAAAGGGGAGTAGAACAATAGCGCCCCGAACCAAAGCAAGGGGTTCATTTTTGCCAGCCTAATCAGTCATTTTTTGTGCAAGGGTTGAAACTGAGGCTGGTAGGATAATTGCAAAGTGATAGAGTCAACTTTTCCAACTAGGACTTTGAGCTTTCCTTCTAGTAAAAGAAAATGGATCAGAGCAGATTTTTTTTTATAAAAAAAATGTACTAAAATCATAGGCGAAATCATCTGTCAACGAGTTCAGTGACCACAACTTCCGTTATCACTACAAGGTCAAAAGAACAAGACCCCAAAAAATGTGACAACAAAAGAAACTTAGCAGCACTTCAAGATTACATTTGAATAAAAGTAGACCACCTTAGTTTTTTCGAAAAGCTCTTTAGAAGTAAAACTAAACCTTCTAAAAGAAAGACAAATCAAAATAAACAATCAAGCACTCGGTTCTTCTCTTTTTCTCGTGTGTCGACTACTGCTCTGAATTTGCATAACAAATCATTGTGATAAAACGAAACGAGAGTGAGAGAATTTCCATTTGAAGGTAATGTAGAGAAAACGGGGGTAAGATGTACATTAGAGAACGTTGAAAAGTAGAAAACAGGAAAAGGGAAAATTGAAATGCATCGAGATTTTTTTCGGTCAGAAAAAAAGAGCAACACTAACCTTTATGACCATCATCATCATCATCTTCTTCAATGAAACCGTTCTTCTTCTTCTTCCTCTGCTCTTGTCTAACTCATGTCAGCAGAAATTAGTGCAGCGATTCATCGGGGGTGATATAACTTTCAGAAGCTGCGTCAGCAGATTCCTGCGGTTTCTCTGCAGTCTTCTCTTGTTGGTTGGTCGGCGTTGATATAATTGATCAGACGAGTGTGAGAAAGGGAAAAGAAAAGAACAATTGTTTTTGTCGCTTCTGACCAGTGAAAACTGCTGAACTAATGAGCAAAACTCGTGTGAAACTACTGAGGCTGACTGTCGTCTGCTCATCGTTTGCTTGTGACATCATGGTCAAGCCGTTGGCTTGCCAAAGGCTTGTCAAGGTTGACATCATCAGCTGTGTATTGCACAGGAAAAAATCGTTTGAACTGTCACACACTCAATTTCGCATGACTTGACACTGATGTTTGAAAAAAAGTAAAATAAAATCCTGATCCTCTTGAGAAGACTATTTTTATTTTTCACTATTTTTATAGAATCAGAGGCGGCGCCTAGTGTCCGAAATCAAAACTATTTTCTCCCAAAATAAAAATAAAAACCCTACCACAACAAAATTCTAAAACAAAACAACTCTTCAACAAGAAAATCATCATTCTCTTTTCATCCTTCTGGCACCGGCACCACTTCCCAAGGGGGCGGGTGGCGTCAGCGAAAAGTACATTCGATCGAGAGGCCAGTTGGGGGACGCTCGAAAGAGCCGATCAGTGCCGTGCAGCCAGTCGAAGAAGCCAAAGATGCCAAAGTTGCCGGTGCCTCTACACAAAAGAAAGAAGAAATGTTCAAATGATATACTAAACTTCCAACCCTCCTTCCTCTTACCTGAGATGATGAAAGTCGTGAAAGACGGGGGAGAAGGGCGTGAAGGGAAAGTGGTAGCCGCAGTGGTGATGCATGGTGATCACCACGACATACGCCTCCCAGGCGAAGGTGACCAGCGGATGGCTGGCCAGCAGCAGCGGCCCGGCGATGACCGGAAACAAGTTCGAAATGACGTGCTCCACCGGGTGGCAGTAGATGGAGGTGAGGGCAATGGGGGCGGTCCACTCGTGGTGCCGCTTGTGGATGGCTCGGTAGAGGAGCGGGTGATGGAGGGCCCGGTGGGAGTAGTAGAAGAGCAGTTCGCGGACGAAGGTGAAGACGGCCCATTCAAGGGCGAGCCGGGTGAGGGGCGGAAAGCGATGGTGGTGGTGATGGTGGTGATGGTGGTGATGGTGGTGATGATAATTGAAGAAAGACGACTTTAGCGTAAGCGACTTCCCCAGGAGAATGGCGCCGCTGAGCACCGCAGTGAGGAGCTGGTTGGCGAGCACCTGACGAGCCAGGCGAGAGAGGGTGACCGAGGTGATCGGAGGAGGTCGTCTGTTTGGATTGGGCGCCTGGACCTTGTAGCGAAGAAGAACGACTGACCACGGCTGGAGCAGGTCCACGGCCAGGTAGAGCAGGCCCAGGGCCCAGTAGAGGCCGATGGAGAGGGCGGTGTTGATGGTGAACTCGGCCAGTGGCTCGTTCCCAGAGAAGAGTCCACCGAGGAGATGGTGGGAGTACAGGTGCTCCAGGGAGGCTCGGTACGGTTCAGTAAGTCTGGGGAGGGGGAGGGGTTAAAAGAGTTGAAGTTATAAAGAAAGTATTTTTGCAGAATACGAACCGGTCAATTAGGTTGAGATTGGTGGTGTTCATGATGTTTAGATGATGATGATGAGGTGCACTTGTCATTTCCCCTTTTATTATGTTTTACAAATCAGTCAGAGACAGTTTTTAGTCTCGCCTGCCTTTTCTGAAGTAGAACACAGACAAACTTTTTGACCGTCAAAGTCCTACTTGTTGTTTAGCAACTTCGTACTGAAAAAAAATGATAATGACGACGGATGTCTGGCGTGATAAAGGCAACTTCTGCACCGAAGTGAGGTGGCTGCCATTTTCAGAGCAGCTGAACGCAGCTTCTGCTGATGCTAAGAGGAAGTGTGTGTGGTGCTTTTTTTGGGTGGTACAAAAATCAATTGACCAGTAGCAAAAGTGGTAGCTGTTTTAATTTACTGCTTTCCATTACTTATTTACCATTCTCCCATCTCAGGGAAGAGGCTCACAGAGTTGCCTGTGAAAACCAAAAGATTAGGAGACATTGAAAGACGCACCTAGGGAAAAAAGTATGATTGAGGAAAAAGAACAGAAGAAAAGTGAAATCAAAATTTTAAAAAAATGACACCCGTTTCCAAAAAGAAAAAACAAAAAACAAAAAACAACAGTTTTCTAAAAATAGCACAAAAAAACCAATCGAAATTCTTCCAATTGCTTTCTCGAGAAAAGGCACTCCAGGCCAGGCACTTCTTGATCTTCTCCACACAATTGCAGTTGTACCATCATCTTATCAGCTGAAGTGGCAGAGATTCAAGAGTTCAAAGTTCTGAACAAGACTGTCGTGACTCTGACGAAAAGATTGAGCTCAGCTGGGGCGACAGTGCTGCCACCACTATGATCGTCAGAAAGAGAAACCAGCGCCGCTGCAGAAGAAGAAGTCAACAAAAGTCGGCTGCTCGGCTGCTGAGCCGCATCATTCCATCGTCAGACTTTGACGTGAGCGGATCGCTCCCGCCCGCCCGGAACGCTCTTTTGCGCTGAAACCACCACCACCACCACCATCATCACCCCCATCGTCATTATCATCTCTCCCACCGACTCTTCTTCCACTCCTCACAAAGACGCCCGAAAAAAGAAGTCTTCTTTCTACCACAACAACAGCAACAAACACCGCAGATCATCATGATCGTCACATCCGCATCCGACCAGCACTCCTTTCGCTCTCGAATCGAGTCCGCCAAGGCCGACCTGAAGAGGATGTTCTCCGTGGACGTGTGCCAGCAGATGGACATCCTCTTCGCCGAGGTGCTGCACGACCTGGAGCTGGCGGCCTACAGCGGCGGCTCGGGCAGCTCTGCTGGCATCCTCAGCAGTTCGCTTTCCTCCTCACAGGAGCCGACTACCAGCTACAGTGAGGACAGTGGCCCAACGGACAACCTGCTGTCCACCTGCTACCCACCTTCTTCCTCATCGCCATCCGAAGAGCATGAGGACGTTTTGACCCTTCCTTCTTCGGCGGAGGCCCCTGCGGTGAAAGCCTCGTCAGCAGAGCAACCAGTGCTCAGTGATCTGCCACCAAATGATGAGCCGGTTCTGGAGAACTGCAGTGTCGTCAGCTGCTGCAGCCAAGAATCGGCGGAAGAAGAGGAGGAGGAAGAGAAGAAGGAAGAGAAGAGGCTTGAAAAGGGAGAAAGCAGCGTGAAGTGCTCGAAGAAGTTCCTCAAAAACTACCAGGTGGCCGAAGAAGAGCACGACCACCAGCAGGACGACGTGGAGAGCACTGAACCGGCCTTTGACCAGCTCACCACACTGACTAGTCAGTCTCTGAGCAGCACCGGCAAGCACCACCAGCACCAGCAGCAGTTCAAGAAGCTGCACATTGAGAGCGACGACATCGTCTGTCCGATTGTCTGGTGCAAGCACGTCACCTACAAACGGTAACGATTGAACAGTATTTTTTATTAGCTTATCTAACTCGCTTCCATTTTTTCTCTTATTCTTCAGCCACCAGTTCATCCTCCACTTTCAGCTCGCCCACCCCGAGGTGAGCGCCCTGAACTGCGCCCTCTGCGACACCGTCATGTACCGCCCCTGGGACATGTTCATGCACGAGCTGCTCTACCACCTGACCGGCCTCTTCGGCTGCACGGCGCCCGGCTGCGCTTTTGTAGGGCGGACACGGGCCGCCGTGCTCGCCCACTACGACATTGTCCACCTGGAGCGAGCCGCCCCGCGACGACCTCGCTCGCTGCCCGTCTCGTCGGCATCGGCGTCGCACAACCGCGCTCGCCTCGGGCGTTTGGAGCAGGAGAAGAACAATGGAGGAGACCTCTACAACAACAGCAGCAAGGCACTGGTCAGCTACGTGGATAAGAGACCGCAGTGGCGCAGACGGCCGCCGCCGCCGCTGATCAACCCTATGAAGCTGGACCAGTGGCGCTCCAAGGCGTCGAATGGCTGCTGCCCACAGTCGAGGCCCACAGCTTCGATGTACACTGCCACCTCCACCTCCTCCTCTTCGGTGACCAGCTACTACGACGGTGCTCAAGCAGGTGGTCAGCTGTCGATGCCGCCGCCACTGCCGCCACAAGCCTACTTTCTAGGCTCATCAGCTTACAAGTTGAGCTACTGCAGCGGCGACCAGGGTTGCCGCAACAACAACCGACGACAGCAGCAACAACAGCTAACTTATAATGGTGGTGATGGTTTTGGTGGTGGATATCAGCAGCAACAGCAGCAGCAGATGTACCCGACAGGTCAGCAGCTGTTTCCTTTGAATATGCTGCCCACTACCGATGCTGTTGCTGCCGCTGCAGCTTCCCAGCATCACAATTTCTTCCTCTAGTCGAGCAGTTCTATTTGGATGATTTCTTTCCTTTCTTTTACCTCTCATGCCCCCCTCACCTCACCCGACCCTGTCACTGCAGGTGAGCACTGTTTTTCTGTATTTTGCTTTTACCCCTTTTCTTCTCTTTTCACCCCCTCACTGTCTACTATTTAGAAGCCTGTTCACCACTCATCTGTTTATCTGCTCTCCCTCATTGTTTTCAACCCCTCAATCCATGCACTGACTTTGGTTTTTCGCTTTTAAGTCTTTCCCTTTCCCCTTTCAACTTTTACACCCATTCCACACTTTACATGTGGAAACACTTTACATCAGCTAACTGTGCTAACAACTGGCCAACAGTCTGCGTCTGCCTCTTTTTCGATTCCTCTGGCAGACAGTTTTGATGACATTAGTTTTTGGTTGTCCAGCAAATAAAGCGAGGAAACAGCATGGATTTTGCAACACTGACAATCAGCATAACTTCTTTTTTTAATATTGATTTACTGATGAAGATGATGAAGTTGGGTGATGAACAAAAAAAGCTGACAGTAGTGTACGTACAGTTTGAGTCAGAGAGTACAGACTCTGTACTACAGAGAGAAAGATAGGGAAATAGAACAGAGACCACGATGACTTGGAATTCACCTCATCACCTCCTCCTCCTCCTCACCATCATCGGCCTCAGTCGCCAGCAGGCCGGATGGCGCCCCTCCTCCACAAAGGTCACCTCCAGCAGCCGAGGACTGGCGGGCGGCCAGCGGCGTCGGTGCAGCGCAAGGCGCGCCCGGGCGGCCGCCTCGACGCTCTCAAAGTGGACGAAGCACTGCGTGCGGCTGATCCAGAAGTGGCCCTCAGAGATGGGCCCGAAGGCCTCCAGCTGCCGCTTGAGGGCGTGCACGTCGAAGGGCGCCACCAGGTGGGTGATGTGCAGCGTCCTCGTGGCGGGCCTCTCCGCTTCAAAGCAGTCATCGTCGAAGTCTTCATTCGGAGTGTACACCTTCACGATGATCGAGGAGGAGGAAGAAGAGGAGGAGGAGGATTTGATGTTTTGATGAGTGGCTAAATGATGATGAGAAACAGAGGTGTGTTAAGGATGGGGAGTAAGCATGAAAGTGGCGATGTTCACACAAACCGTTTGGTGAATGGTGCAACGATGAGAATGCTGATGCTTGGCAATGCTGCTGCTGCTGCTGCTCGCCCTCCATGAAGACGTCCTCCAGCTCGAGGATGGCGGCCATCTTTGTCCGTTCCTTCTCGCGCTCAATCAGCGCCTCCTCCTCTTCCAGGCTCAGCTCGGAGGAGGGCGTCGTCCAGAAGGCGGTCATCTCGAGGCTGTTCTCAGGTGTTGACCATCGTTCGCTGGAGGGTGAGAGCGAACGCTGACGGCATTGTTGGTCATCGAAGTGCTGCTGATGATCATGATCATTGTTCGAAGCGTTCCACCACCAACTTTTGCTGTCTTTTGTGTTGCTGATGCTGAGAGGAGACATGCTGACACACTGCTGAAGTGCTGAACTGCTAGAAGGAAAGTAAATTTGTGGATAGATTGATTTGCCAGCACTGCTGGCCCAGCAGAACGAGATAGCAACGTACTGTGTGAATGGATACATTCAGTGAAAAAAGGGCAAGTTTGAGTCGACGATGCTCACTTCTGTTTGTATTTTCTGTCGCCCTTTGTTGACGTTGTTTGCTCGTCGTTGGCAAAGCTCTTTCCAATTTCTCAGTGTTTGTACAACAGAAGAAAATGTCTGATCAGGATGAAACTTATGATTTGTACGACCAGTTTGATTGTGAGGTCGAAGAAGAGGTCAAGATAGTGGAAGTGAAAGAAGAAGACTCGGAAACTGATTGCGAAGTTTTGGAAAGTGATAATGATCAATCAGCATACAATGGTGAGTGAACGATTCATTTTTAAACCTATCACTTTACTCATGTGACTTTTTTAGAATCAGTGATCAAAACTGAAGATCAGGATGAAACTTTATTTGATATGTTCGATGATGAGTTTCATGAGCGTCTGGAACAGGATTTTTCTGCCAACAAGAATGCCAATGAAACGAGCGAAGCATTGAGGGTCAATGAAGAACACGAAACGGATTCGGATGACACTGAAATTAATGAGGATTATGCAGCAGTCAGTGGTGAGTGGGCACTGTTTCTTTCTTTTGACTAACACTTTTCATCTTACAGAACCTCAGCAAAACACCGAGCCAGTGGTCAGCCGTAGCTCGGGCAGTGCAACTGGTGAACAACAGCTGAATGGTCGTCGAAAAAGAGCTAAAAGCCACAAGTGTCAGTTGTGCGACAAAAGCTTCGATCGTCCATTTATTCTCAAACGACACCAACTAGTGCACACTGGCATTCGAGCCTACAAGTGTCCAATTTGCTCCAAATCATTTGGGCTGAAGGGTGATCTCAAGAAACACCAGCTTGTTCACACTGGCATAAGGGCTCACCAGTGCCCAACATGCTCCAAATCATTTGGGCAAAAGAGTACTCTCAAGCTGCACCAGCTGACTCACACTGGGATTCGAGCTTACAAGTGCCCAATTTGCTCCAAATCATTTGGGCTGAAGGGTAATCTCACCACACACCAACGATTTGTTCACACCGACTCTCGACCCTTTCAGTGCTCCATTTGTGAAAAGACGTTCAAATGGAAGCTTGGTCTCAAAAAGCATCTTCACGCTCAGCATCAGCAGTAGTGTCGCACCTTTGCCGTCTGCTCGGCTGCAATCTTTCCTTCGGTAAAATCATCTTTAGCTGTCATCGATGATGTAACGTCTACCAACATAGCAAACAGTTTTGTCAATACCTTCTCACCAGTTTTCACACCAAACACCATTTTAACTCAACAACATCAATAAAGTTTTTATTTGAACAACAGCTGCCAATCATTCAAAAGATTATGCCGATCTCTGTTGTAACATTTAAAAAGATGAGAATTTTCAATTCTGTTGTAAGACGATTTTGTCACGATCGTTTGTCACGTACTCTATGAACCTGATCAGTGAAAACACGTGCTCAGGTGACCGCTTGAGAAGCCAGCGACTCACTTCTGTTTGGATTCTGTCGCCCTTTGCTAACGTTGTTTGCTCGTCGTTGGCGAAGCTCTTTTCAATTTCTCAGTGTTTGTACAACAGAAGAAAATGTCTGACCATAAGCAGCAGGATGAAACTTATGACATGTACGATGAAGAGAATAATTGGTTGTACCAAGAAGTGGTCAACTTGGACGAGGATGATGAGGATGAGGAGGAAAGTGAAGATGAGAATGGCGATGAAGCGAATGAAGCTACCGAAGTGCGGGTCAACGGAGAACACGAAACGGATTCGGATGCCACTGAAATTGATGAGGATTATGCGGCAATCAGTGGTGAGTGAGCAGTGTTTATGTGTTCCTTTTGACTTACACTTTTCATTCTGCAGAACCTCAGCAAACCGAACCAGTGGGCAACCGTAGCTCGGGCAGTGCATCAGATGAACTACAGCTGAATAGTCGTCAAAGAAGAGCTAAGAGCTACAAGTGCCAGCAGTGCAACAAAAGCTTTCTTTTTCCATCTCATCTCAAGATACACCAACTGGTGCACACTGGCATTCGAGCACACAAATGTACAACATGTTCTAAATCATTTATTTATAAGACTCATCTCAATCGACACCAGATTGTTCACACTGGCATTAAAGCGCACCAGTGCCCAAAATGCTCCAAATCATTTGGGGAGAAAGGTAATCTCAAGAAACACCAGCTGATTCACACTGGCATACGAGCGCACAAGTGCACAAAATGCTCTAAATTATTTGCGCAGAAGGGTACACTCAAGCTACACCAACTGATTCACTCTGGCATAAGGGCTCACAAATGTACAACATGTTCCAAGTCATTCAACAGGCCTGATACCCTCAGAGAACACCAACTAGTGCACACTGGCATTCGAGCTTACCAGTGCACAACATGCTCCAAATCATTTGGACACAAGGGTGTTCTCGCCAAACACCAACGATTTGTTCACAGCGACTCTAAACCATTTCAGTGCTCCATTTGTGAAAAAACGTTCAAATGGAAGGAAGGTCTCAAAGGGCATCTTCAAACTCAGCATCAACAGCAGTAATCTCGCACCTTTGCCGTCCGTCTGCAACCTTTCCTTCGGTAAAATCTTCTTTAGCTCACATCAATGAAGTAACGTCTATCAACATAGCAAACAGTTTTGTCAATACCTTCTCACCAGTTTTCACACCGAACACAGTTTTAACTCAACTTCACCAATAAAGTTTTTATTTGAACAACAGCTGCCAATCATTCAAAAGTTGATGCAGATCTCCGTTGTAACTTTTAAAAAAGATGAGAACTTTTAAATATGCATCTCAGACTACTGACCTTTTATGTAAATTATGAGGAAATATTCTGAATACGCCTATATCATTTGCTGTAGAAATAGCGCCACTATTTAGGAGGTCAGTAGTCTGAGACGCATATTTTAAATCTGTTGTAGACGATTTTGTCACGATCGTTTGTCACGTACTGTATGAATCTGATCAGTGAAAACACGTGCTCAGGTGACCGCTTGAGAAGCCAGCGACTCACTTCTGTTTGGATTGATTGTCTGACATCTCCGCGAAATGACATCTTCGCGAAACTCATAAGCCCTGC
>JAALOO010000211.1_pt3 | contig 13456 bp, 16 predicted proteins | sample 7257641 | NCBI WGS metagenome assembly JAALOO01 (sample SAMN14085613, study PRJNA598686) | mite metagenome | biome: ENVO:01001000; feature: ENVO:01001002; material: ENVO:01001226; isolation source: single female mite from University of Michigan culture on fish food culture... ... | reverse complement strand
GCATTAGCATTCTCATCACCACCTCTGCCCAGTGTGCTCGTGACAGTTTGCAATGCGGCCATTTTGATTGATGGTTGCTAAACACTTTGACGCAAGGGTTGCTTTTCAAAAGACTGCTGTTGCTGTTGCGGCTTTTTGCTTTTCTTCTGCTTTTCAAGTGCAATATTGAGCATGTGCTCAGTTCAAATTCACTCCCAGTTTCCCTCTCTTTCAATTGTGATTGTCGCAGTTAATTAATAACAATTAATCGCCATCGTGTTCACCTGAGTGTGTAGAGCACAGTAAAAAAACTGCTCCTGCTGCGGGGGAGAAAACAAAATGGCAAAGTTGTCCGAGTCCCGGTTTCCGAGCACTGTCACCCGACCTGTGACCCCTCACGACCTGCTGCTAATTGCTCTGCGGCTGCTGATCGATCGACTTGCTGAACTGTCCAGACACTGAACTGCTACCACCGCTGCATAAGTTGAACTCCCTACCCTGCCACACTTTATTATTCTTTCTGTTCATGTACACTCAAACTTTTACTTTTCCTCCGCACACACACACGCCAACTGAACTGTCGACCTGCTGTGATCTGTTTTGCTCTTGATGGTGCTGGTGATGATGATCATTTCAGTGAGCGTAGAGTGACAGCGTATTTGGGATTGACTGAATGTGTACATGTTGTTACGAGTGGAATTCCATCACCTTCTCGACACTGGCAACTCGATTGGTGGTGGTGGTGGTAGTAGCGGTGGCTTGTTTGATTTCGATTTATCATTCTCCTAAATGGCCAGCAGCAGACGGCTCGAGAACAACTGAAGTGCAGAACCACACAACCTGCTAACAGACAGTCAAACATGGAAAGAGACACTCAGTCGCACACATCACTCTCTGCCTGTCCAGTTGCTGTCTGGTGGAAGTTTTTGGTGGCGAGCATTCCCTGGGCGCACATTTCCCCTTCATCATCCTCTTCTTTCGTGTGACCTAATCTAATATTCATATTCCGCTACTCCTGAACACAGTCACAACGGTCAGTGTCTGCACTCTCCTTACTCCCTTTCTTCCTCCAGTGACCGTCTTGTCTCTGAATCAGTCGTTTCAGTTGGCAGTATCATCCACCACCTAACACTCTCAGTCCATCTCATTCTCCTTCCTCCCCCACTGCCTCCCTCTCCTCCTCCTCTTCTTGCCAATGATAAATGGTAGTTCTATTCCTTCAGTGCTTCAGCGTCTTCAATGTCAGTGAGTAGAGTGACCGGGCAGTGGTTTTGTTGCTGCTTTTCTTGTGCTTACACTGTGCGTTTCGACTTTTCTCGTTCTCTAATTTGATTACCCTAATGATGTTTGCCCTCTCGGTACGAATGCTGTTGCTGTCGTTGTTGTTGATGCTGATGCTGCTGCTGAAGCATCTTCGACCATGTCGCCTTTCGCTCGACTCGATTCATTTGCCTAATGGTCACTCGCTCGCTCTACGCCGAACAAAAAGTGAGTTTGCGCTGGCAGCATCAGCAGCAATAGCAGCCCATTGAACCAGGAGAATGGCTTATTTGGCAAGAACAACTTTTCTTCAATTTGGCGATATACATTTCTCGCCTAGAGTGTTGCTCTCTGTGTTTCTGTTGGTGTCAGCTGTGGCTTCCCTTGCCGCGCCAATCTTTTCTTTTCCCTCTCTCGCTCTTCGACTCGTTCTCGTCAAGTCTGCCGAGGTGGAAAGCACAAAGTTGTTATGCTTCAGCTCTACCCTACCACCGAGCACTCTCTTTAGTGAGTTGCCTACCTGTGGCGGCCATTCACTGCTGCCCAACTCGATGGATGCTAACGAATGCATCCCATCCCATTGCTTCCTCTCACTGCCTGAGCATCACCACCACCATCATCATCATCTCACACGGCTCTCTTACGCTACGATGTGTTTTCCATTTCACACTTGGCTCAGCTTGTTGGTCAGTTGCACTTTGCAGCCTCTGTCTGTCCTGTCCCCCTCCGTTCACCTTTGGTGGATTAGTCATTAGCTGCAGCCACTCTAATGACCACTCTATGGCTGCTGTTGCCCAACCACCAAACACACCAGCGCAACCTGGCGTATCTGGCTTTGTCCACTGCTGCCTTATGAGTCAGTGTGATGCTGCTTGCCAGGTAAATTCTGCGTCTTCCTTCCTCTTTCTTTCTCAGCAGCAGTCCAACCAATTTGCTCACTGATTTAACGTCAGCTCTGGTCATTTAGGTGTCTCATTAGGTCGTCGTCGCAGAGGGAACAGCACAGCGACGGGTCGTTAGAATCTATTTGCCGATGAATTGTGTGTACGTTCGCCCTTTCTCTTGAGCAGTGGAGCTACTTTGCTGCGACACCTTGCTGCTGCAACTGCTCGCTCCGACTGCATTTAGTCGTGCATTGCTAAGCACCAAACTGCCAGTTTCATACAGTTGCACTTTTGGGCGCTCTCATTACGTGCAATTTGCCTTATTACCGCCTGTAGACGGAGAAACACTGTCTGTCGGTCTGACCACGCAGCAGCTCGGTGACATTTACATGTCCACCGGCGATGGGGCAGGCAGTGAAGACGACGGCGGGGCTGCTCAAACTGCTGAAACTCGGAGCTGGAGTCAGCGAGGTGAACGGCGGATAATTAGGATGGATGAGTGGCTCGCTTTCACTGGCCACACAAACGCTCTCTCTCTCTCAAAGGCGCTGGTCATGATTCACTGGGAAAAGAAGAGGAGAAGGACAACAGCGTCTGGGCTCAGTCAGTTATGTGTCCACTTACTCCACTGAACACTTCTGTCCGTCACGTTTCTTGACTGCATCGTGCCCTCAACAGCAGCATCAGCAGCAGCTTCCTAATTCACTTTCTATCAGTATTGTCTTTGTCAGGTCTTCAGCCACTGTCCCCTTTTCTTCTTGACAGCTTTCACATCACTCTGTGCGGGGCAAGTGAGTGGACAATTTGCTGCTGCTGCTCACTGCCGCTTGCTTTCGATTGACCGGAAAAGAATGCTGCTCGCAATTGGCATGACTTTCCACTTTGCCACTTAGCATCCGGAGAGACGAAGTATGCCCGGGCTTGCCCAGTGTCCTGTTGATGCGCAAACACAAACACACACACACTCAATGAACTCGATACCCTGGCGCGTCGCCCGTTACGCAATCGTTGTGATTTTGGCAAATCGACACAGCAGTCTGATGCTGGGCAATTTGTTTGTCCTCTTTCTGTTGAAACAGACCACTTCAGCGGCAACAACAGCAGCAGCACTGCCTGGGCATCATCACTTGCGTGCCGGGCTGGCAGTCATCTAATTTATGGCCGCAGACCACGACGCATTATCTCGAGTTCTAGGGCCCCTCAATTGACTACCACTGTGTTTTGTTTGTCTCCCGCAGCAGCAGCAGCAGCAGCTGACTGTTTGACTGTGTAACTGAATTTGCAAGTGAAACAAAGAGTCGTCTGGTGGCTTTGTTTTGCGTCTACGCTCTGATTTATGGTTATGAGGCTGGTGATGTTGCATAATAGACTGACTCAAATGAAGCGGCAGCTCATTTACTTCCCTGCCAGTGCACTCTCTCAGCTGCACTGCACTCCACTCAATCGACGGTGGCCGTTTGGCCCGTGACACTGCACTGAATCAGTGGTTTGCTGTTCCGCCAGTTGGTCCCCGCTCTCACCGGTTCTCCCTTTCTCTCTCACTACTTTTTCCTCATCCTTGATCTCCATCATCAGACCTCACGTGCTCTGGTGTTAGGCAACGAAGCGAAGTGGTGCGTCACGTGGTCCGTCCTATCGGTCTCCCAGTTTGCTTTCTGATGCTATCTACCACCAGATCTGTCTGTCTGGTGTTGCTATTTTGACCGATGGTCCTTTTGTTCATTTGTCGCCTACTGTTTTGTCAGCCACTTTCAGCAGTCTTTACTCAGACTTGCTCTTTCTTTCTTTCGCACTCTGTCACAGTGCTGTCAGCGTTTACGTCAAATAAAACTAAAAAGTGCTGGTGATCGTCAGTGGGGCCTAGACTGGAACAGCCGACAAGCGAAGCATCGATCCATTAGCTGTGTGGTGCTACTCATTGCTATGCACACTGGCCACTCATGCCGATCAATTATTTGTCAATCTGATGATTGTCGCCCATTCACGCTCAATCACACTTTCTCTTTACCTCAACAGCTGACTCCATTCAGACCTGAACAGCCGCTGCTGTTGCTGCTGCTTCTAGGTCGGCTGGGCCAAATATTAATGATATTCCGCCAATGTGGCCTTCAAAAAGCAAAACTGTGTTTGCCCATACTGTAGTGACTACCTTTTTGTCATTTTTCCCTTTTCTAATATTATTATTCTGAGGGCCAAACTGGGCGTTGTCAACGGACGCAAATTGTGTGCAGCGAATTTTGAAAAGTGAGTGCCGAAATCAGATGGTAAAAGTCGCAATGCTCATTGAGAGCGGGTAGTGTCATCGGTTAATTGGCACTTTGCTGTTTCTAAAACTTCCGAGCAATGCTTAGCCAGCAGATCGGAGCAATGTTCGCTGCTGTCGATTCGATTGCCCTACCCGAGCGTGCCGTTGACAAATGAGCCATACCTCACTGGTGGTAGAATGTGTGATGGTACTGGCACTGGCACAACTGCAAAGTTCATGAATTTTGATGAGCACAGCGCCAGAGTCACACTGTGCTGGTGGACATAAATTAGTGAGCAGGAGAGAGCAGAAGTGCTGCATTTCCACCATCACACCAAGTCACCAGACTGTCGACTACCTCTTCAGAAGGAGAAGCTGACTGACACATGTGGCAAGCAGTGACCGGCAATCAAATTAGCTGAATTCTTCTTTTCCACCACCACCACCACCGGCGATGTGAACTTGTCAATCGAATTAATCACGTGCTCAGATGTTTTGGGGGACACAGGAACTGCTCAGTGTGACCACAACCACAACCAACTCGGTGGGCAGTAATTGCCAGTGGACAACTCGATTAGCAAAGTTGTGCTTGCTGCTCTGCTATACACACATTTAGGCATTTTCCTTTTGTGGACTCTTAACCACAATCTAACAACCTCGCCACCATTAAGCATGAGCTGAACCACCAGAAAAAAATGGCAAGCACACACACGCACACACTGCTTGCCGCCTTCCCTGGTTCAAACGGTTCAAGGTGCTGCTGCTGGAGTCTGTTGACACAACGACATAGAAACAAAAAACATGACACTGGAAACCTAATAATAACACAAGAGCACACTCATAACAGGCAGACAATGTTGCTAGAACTAAACTTCCAAAAGGAATACACAAACCGACACATAAACAGACACTTGGTGCACAGTTGCGCAATGGATCGCTCAGCGTTGTGGAGTGGAGAAATGAATTATCGTTGTGATAGTTATTAATGGCGAGGCACTGTTGCTGCTGCAGCAGCAGCTGACGACTGCCGTCGGTGTCGGTGCTCCCTCTCCCTCTCACACTCCTGTGCAAATTCAATTTCCAGTGCCGTCTCATTACCTCGCTCAGTGGAGCGTTTCCGAATGATCTTGCCGTTTTTCTTCTTTTTTCTTCTTATTCGTCTTCTCCAGTACTTTTTTCTTCCTTTTCAACTTTTACTTTTCGCCTCTTTGCACCTTGGCCTGCGCCACCGACGCCACTGGCTGACTTGGGCAGCTTTCAATCTCAACTTCAGTCTTTATCTGTCGGCAGTGTCTCTCACCCTCTCTGTTTCGCTGGTCTGAACTTTGCCTGAACTCTAAGCCAGCAATTCTGGGCAACTTCACATCTGATATCATAGGCATCTGTTGACGGCGACTGTTGATCCCATTTTCCGTTTTTTGTTGGCATTGCTGTGACACAACAGAGTCGATTGATGGATGGATCGATTGATTGTCTCCGGTGACAGTCGACTGTCCACTCGGTTGACTGTCTTTTTCTGCTAACCACTTGTTGTTGTTACATAGTCAGCACTCTTCCTCGCCCACAGTAGCTTTCCCATGGCGTTCAGTTTGCAGTAAATCCCTTTTTGACAGTGTCTCAGAGGCCATTGCAAGTGTCAATTGAGTAACTCTGACTGACGAAGACAAAAAGTAAGCCAGTTAGGCAGCTCCGTTACTGCTGCAGCCACTTGCCACTACCACGACCAGCACCAATCTTCTCGTGTTACCATTTCAAGCCAATTAGACAACTGGCCAAGTCCAGGGCCACTGCTGTCTGAGTGAGTGTTTGTTATGTGAGCGGCAGTGACAGTAATGCTCACTGCTCGATTGATTCAAATTGCGTGCACTTTATGTAATCTAATATGACTATTCCGCCATTGTTTCCCGTGCTGCTGCTGCTGCTGTCTTGACCTCGTGACTACCAGTGCTGCTGCTGCTGTCTGTGAGTAGTACAACGACAACAACCACTTCTGTTTTGCCATGACCGTTTGTCATTGACCCACGGCACAGGGAGGGAGAGAGATTAGGCACGCTGCACATGGCAGCGAAAGGAAGTGTAACGTGCTGTTGTAAATTCTGCACAATCAGACGAGACGATCAGAACGGCGAGACGGGCGACGACGACGATGACGACCACTTGCTTCAGTATTACCTCACGAATCGGTCACCCGGTTCAGCCTGGTGGTGGTCGAGGCCACTGGACGTGGTCATTCCATTTTTATCTCCACTTTTGCGCAATTTGTCTTTGTTTCCTCTCATTAGCTGGACAAACTCTCTTTTTCTCCTTCCTCTAAGGACAGATTTCATAGATTTATTATATCCACTTCTAAGCTGTTCACATTTGTAGCATAATCCGGCCAATTACCGCCGCAGTGCTGTGCACTTTTGCCGATTATTTCGATCGATTAGAAATTCAAATGGACGTTGTCATGGCAAACTGCAGAAATCATCTCTTTCCTGCCCAGCCAGCAATGGGCATCACTACTTTTTTGTTTGTCTTTCATCGCCTTCCTATCTACTGCTGTGATGCGCAGCTGTAAGCCCACTTTGATGGCCAAACACAGTTTGCAAATATGTTTCGGATTAGCCAAATGGCCACTGTAATATTGGCACAGCCGTTGCATCCTTCAGAGTGAGCTCACATCGTATAAACAGACATAACTCTCTGCTGCAGTGTCGCAGTAGTGTAGTTAATTAACAGTTTTATTTTTCACGTTTTTCTTTTTTTTCGATAAATCAAATGGAATTGTACCAGCAGCCGCAATAACACTGCTTTTCCCTGCTGCTTTTGCTGTTAACTGCTCTCCAAATCTCGCCTCTGGACGTTTTAATTGAGCTTTTGTTGTTGATTTTTTGCCAATTTGTGCTTACCTTCAAAAGCCATCTCTCATTCTCTTTTTCTCTTCTTGAACTCACTCGGAAGGACGCACTCCAAATTAGTAATTTATTGGACTTGAGAAATGCATGATCAGTGAGGAGACTACCAGAGTGATTGCCAACGACGGTAGTGATCGTGCGCCACTGGACATTGCAGTGGTCGTTGCGACGGCGGCAGCGGCGGCACAGACGCCCTTTGTGCCGTTGCTGCTGCTGCTGATGTGTCTGTCGCCATTTGCCTAAGCAGAGTTCACCTTCTCGAGCTGCAAAAAAAAGAAAGAAAAGAAAAGTGCTCGGCAGTGGAGTGCTCTAGTGCTAGTCGACGACGACCACAGCGGTAATGAGTCTTAATGGCGCTAATCTGACACTATTGCCCGTGTGTGTGTATGTGTGTTTTTTATCGGCTCAGTAGCAGGTGAATCCACTGTGCGGCTATCATCTAGATGAGTCCGTGGTAGCAGTCAGTCAGTCTGCAGGCTGTCACAACAGCAGCCAATGCCCCATAACTCATCACTAATGCCGCCAGCAGCAGCAGCAGTACCTTTAATTGGTATATATTTCCCGGTTCGCTGGTGAAGGAGACTTTTGTCCTTTTTCTTTCTTCTCACTGTGCGTCCGATCACAGTGTGTGTATCGATTTACCATCTTGTGGCGGGACTCATAATTAGCGGATATGAGCGAGGACTTGATTATGAGCGCTGTGCCCATAAATCTCTCTCTTTCCTTGCCTGTGTGGCCATGTGTCGTCGGCTGGCGAGGTGGAGACATTCCACGATGACAACAACAAAAGCAAGCACCAGCCCTTCTAGGCAAGATATTGCGACATTTTTCTTCTTCTTCTTTCTTCCTTTTTTCGATCAAATCGTATAGATTGAGCCTCTTTCTGCAAGTTGATAGTCCAATTCCCCTTTTTCTTCATCTTTTTGTTTTTTATTTATGACCACCACAAGGAAGGACAGTCGCGCCGACATAACGATTAGAGGAGGCCCCCTCTCTCCTTTGCTCGCTCCTTGCCACTTATCCACTTCTAAAGTGTCTCTTTTTTGGCAGTGAAATGAGCATGAAATCATAAATTCATATCGACTGACACTGGCCACTGCTGCTGCTATTTACCTCTTTCTCAGTGTGGTGCACTTCATAAACAGCCATCTTTCCATTACCCCTTACCTGAAGATATGTCTCTAGAAGTGAGTGTGTGTGTGTGTGTTTGCGCAGCAGTGCCGCCTGAGATTGCTCTATTATCGGCCTGCTAACATATCGAACAATCTCTTGATCTACTCGACTGCAAAGTGCACTTCGCGCAGAGTCACGTTGCAGTGGCAGTGGCAGTGCCAGTCAGCCATCTAGCCAATTCTATTCGTCTACCCGTCTGCACTGCCTGAAGCCGACTTTGACTGCACACACTTGTCATCTCACTTTGGAAGTCGAGCACATCATATCACTGGAGGATCACATTCGCTGGCGAGTTATCACCAGCGCAGGAGCTCTCAGCGAGAGAGAGAGGGATTTTTCGTCGGTCAGACTTGTCTGGGTATCATCTGCTGCTCTTTCCTCCTCATGTTCTTCTTCAGACGCAGTATTCTGGTCTCTATGTTTTTCAAATTTTCTCAGTGAACACATTTGTGTGCCTGCGCTGCATCGATGCTTCTTGGCTCATTTTGTGCATGTGCGAATATGATGAATTAAGTTTGCTGGCATCTTCTTCCCTCGATGCAGAATCTCGCTTTCGCAAGTTATTAATGAGTTTTCTTGACTGTATCGTCTTTTTGCAAAAGTCGGCACAAGCACACACACTGAATTGTGCTCAATTCTTGGTAGATTTGCATCTTTTCCCCCTCTTCCTCTCACCTTGATTACTCAGGCCGACAGTTCGCACGCGGACTTGAGTTATTTCAGTGCCACCTTGCTGTGGTGGTGGTGGCCGCCACTCACTGAGCACCTCAAGTCGATGAAGATGGCGATGGCGATGTTGTTGTTGCTGCTGCATCTGCTGGCATATGGACGGACAATTTAAATGCAAATACGATCATTTTAGCTGAACTAAAACGGCCGAAGAGTGCATCGTCGCTGATTCAGTCGACTTATCACTGTTCCCTGTCTTGTCCTGTCTGTCTCTTTCTTCTCTCAAATCGTATCGATCAGACAGCGGCGGCGGCGTCGTTTGTGATCTCAAAGCCAAGGGTCGCACTGGTTTGCACTTTGCTGGCGCAGTGTCAGTTTCTCTGTCTCTGTTTACACTGCAAATCTCCAACTGGAAGGATTACTAGCGGACTTAGCAGCAACAGCAGCACCAGGCAAGCAGCTACAGAATCCAGCTTGTCTGAGTGAGTTATAAGCGTAGTGAACACTGAGTGCCAGTTGGCAGAAAGAACTAGCCGACACACATATGAATGGACTTAATTCAATTTAATTGTCTCAAATGGCGGCAAAAGAGCAAAGGGCAATGGCAAGTCAAAACACAGCTAATGAGACTCACAGACGGTGCCACATTTGCATCCAGCGCCGGCCTAAACAACTCTGTCTGAAAGTGTCGGTGTTTTACCCAGCCAGAATCGGTTAATCGTAGTGAGCGGGGAGAGAAGATTGTACTTTTTCAAGAAACTTTTCTCTCGTACTTTATCCGTCTGTCATGAACAATTTTCCCTTTGAGCACTGCATCAGCATCAGCCGCACTTAGTCGAACATCCACCCTAGCAAAGACGGCTGCAGTTAATTGATTGTTTGTATGTTTGCATCAACAACAGGCAACAATCCTTTGCACTAGAGACATGCACATCTTTGAAGCGGCTTACAGTAAGGCTGGTTTTTGCTTTTCTCTGATCTAATGCCGAGCTAATGCCTGCCCATTGCTTGCGCGTATGGTGTTTGCAATCACACATTTGCGTCACCTACCAGTGATGCCTTAAGATGCAAAGCTGAGTCGGCATTTGGCGTCGTTTTGTTCTTTGATCAGAGCTAGCTAGCTGAGAGCACATTTTTCATATTTCCATGTTGTAGTTCTTTCTACCTTTTTTGACCTGAAGCTGTACGCTCATTTCTTTATCTCTTTCTGGTCAGTGGATAAAATTAATGAATTCCTAATGTACATTTCTTCTTCATCATTTCTTCTGTGGAAATGTGTTCTCTTGTTTGTGGTGATGTTGTTTTCAGTCAGTTAGTCTTCACTCGCCTGGCCCTACGCCCTGTCTGTGCTCATCACCAGTAATGGTTTCTTAATTTTGCCATTAATTAGCTTTGCCATCATCCATTTGTGGCACTTACACACAGACACAGATTGTACACACACACATCGACAGCACATCATCTAACTCAGATATCTGGAACCCATTTCAGTGGATGCTGTCGTTTATCATCTCTCGCTTGTCGGCCACCGATTGCACTGGCAGTTGAATTTGGCGTTGCTGCACACACCGAATCGAGACGTCTGTTTCTGTGTGTTGCTGGCCAAGGTGTGTGCTGTCTGTACTGTTCCCCAGCAGGAGAGAAGAAGGGAAGAGCAGCAGATGAGCACAAAATTAATTGCTTTATTAATTACTTGCCATCTCTTTGTCCCAAGTGTTACATATTTTTTGCTAGTCTAGTTGTTGTTGTTGTTGTTCTTCGTTTTTTGCTGTGTATTTCCAGCGGTATTCACTTCAGTTTGTGATGCTCTAGGGCTACCACCTAGTTTCTCTCTAGGTGCCAGACTCGAGTAGGCACGACTTTTAACGCTTCGGCTGTTGCCTCACTGACTGACACCTATTTGGCACCTCGACGCAGTCATTATTTGTCACTGCATTAATTAGATCTATTAGACTTATTAATGGCCTGGTGCCACTTTGATTGATCATCTGTGTTCATGGCAAAACACAGCAAGCGGCTCCTGCTGTTGCTGCTGCTAAAAAAAGAAGCTTTCTGGCTGGTGAGCAAATGTGGGCTTACTAATTGAATTTGATTCCAATTGGGCAGGCGGGGTAGAGATTGTAGCAAGTGGCAAAAAGTGGCCCACTTGCTGTCGCAATCATCCTACCAAATGGATCTCTTTTTCACTTTGGCAATCGGTCAGGTGTCAGGTGACTCTGCCCATCGACCAACTGATCTCCTTGCTCTGTTTGATCCTAGCAGCCCACATTCTCTTCTTCTCCTTTCCACTTGCCATTCACTGCTTCTCGTTAGTGTGAAGCAAATATTTGCTCGCTGAGGGGTCCACTGGCAGCAACTGAGACAGTCGTCTAGCAGCGAGCAAGAAGACGTCATTGCCAACAACTGCGCAATCTGCAGCGAGCGCAGTTGTTGGCAATTGACCAGGCAGTGAGCATAGTGCCTGCGCCTCCATTCGATTAGTGTTTGTGATTTATTGACATTTTATAAACTATTACAGCACTCGTTGAAGAAGAAGAAGAAGAAACTGGCCTAATGTCACTCAGAAACTGTGCCCCAGAGAGAGGGGCCTGAGAAGGCAAAATATTTTGCCAAGCTGGCAACTTTATCCCATTTACGGTTCTTAACTGTTCAGTCCTCAGTTCACTCACTTCTCTGCAGACACTTTATGACACATGGCTACACAACGATCAGAGTCAGTCAATGAGGCAGGCACTGTTCAAACGGCGCTACACTGACCTCTGACACACTCACTGGAGGCACTGTTTGAGGCAAATATTTGCACATGTCCAGTCTGTTGCTGTTTATTGTTTTACACTACGCTTTTAGCGGGTGGGTGTTGTCACTGTTCAGTGGTGTTGTTGCTGACAATTGTTTTCCCCCTTGCTCTCCTGCGACCTTCTCAGAGGCCATTTCGCCGTTGGTCACCATGGTGCACTTGCTGGTGGAAGCTGTGGTTGCCAAACAGTTGTGCAACAGTTTTAAAAGCGGCAGCAGCACCAGCAGCAACTGCGCAAGTCCTCGGTAGCAGTGAAGTGTCAGCTCTTCAGCTTACCAAATTTAGCTTCTCCCTCTTTTGTTAGTAGTAGTGCCTCCACTTTTTTCACTTTCTATCCTTCTCCGTCTATCCACGACAAAGACGACACAAACTGTGTCTGTCTGTCGTTTTCAGTGCACTGTGCAACTCAGCATCAAGTCCGGTTGCCTCCCTCTGTTTTCTTTGTGCTTGGCTGTGAAGTGCAGTGCCTGGCGTGGCTAGCACGCCACCTGATCTGCTCGATTCTGCTGGCTGCCTGGTGCAAACCAATCACGATGCAAATTGCAGCTTGCCTTTCACTGTCGTTTTGCTCTTGTGGCTTTCCACTTTTTTGTGTGTCTGTATGTGTGTGTCTATTCAATGCTCGCTCTCGATGGCTTTTAATTGAGTTATTATTGCTTGCTCAATCGATTGCCCACCTTGCTTGCGATTGAGGAGGCTAGGGGCTGATGATGATAGTCCTGGTGGTGGTGGTGGTGGCAAAATGATGCGTCGTGCAACAGTGTTGCGGTCGCCTGCTCATCGATGCTCTGCTGAATGCCATGATGATCGAAAGTACACACTGCCGCTGCATGCAAACTACTACTCCCCAGAATGGAGAGAAACAGCAGCAAAAAGGCAGTGAGATGAAAGCTGCCGATAAGTGAAGAATTCCATTGTGTCGGCTCTTCTGTCCACTGTTGGACTCACTTTCTCAGCCCCCCCTTCTCTGGCGCTCTCTTTCTGCCACCAGTCGCCGTAATATGCACTTTTATTGTTTTTAATTTGCCTGCTAACTCGCTCTCTTTCTCAGTCATGGCCCAACCTTTGACCTGCGTGTGAGTGTGTGCACTTGTTTGTGCAAGTGCGGCAACTGACCGCCACTTTGTGATTACCACCACCACCATCACCATCACTCTCTGGTCGTGTGTGCTGTGTATGTCTTCCCAAACCTGCAGGTTCTCTTGCTCTTTCTCGGGCACTACTTTTCCGCACTGAGAGTGCCGCAAGATGGGCAGATGAAGCCATAAATTAGTCCGCTCTGGGCCTCAGCACTCTCGCACTGTCTTTCTTCTTCTGTGATTGACTTGGTCGTGTAGTCCTATTCTTCTTCCTCCTCCTTTTCGAGTAGCTCACCTCAGTGTGTGCTAACACAATTAGGCATGCTCGCGAGTGGCGACTGATCTGTCCGACACTTTTTCTTCTCGCCTACCGGCGCATTACACGGCCATTGTCTGCCAAAGGCTAGCTGTCGAAGCTGGTGAGGCGTTGTCGAAGAGGCATCTTCTCTACCTGTCTCCCTCTCTCTCTCTCT
>JAALOO010001784.1_pt1 | contig 13466 bp, 12 predicted proteins | sample 7257641 | NCBI WGS metagenome assembly JAALOO01 (sample SAMN14085613, study PRJNA598686) | mite metagenome | biome: ENVO:01001000; feature: ENVO:01001002; material: ENVO:01001226; isolation source: single female mite from University of Michigan culture on fish food culture... ... | reverse complement strand
TCTCTCTCTCTCTCTCTCTCTCTCTCTCTCTCTCTCTCTCTCTCTCTTTTCTCTTGAACACATTACAATGTTCAGGGTGCTCCAATTTGTCTACAAATTAAATTCAGTTTGCTGTCCATGTTGTTCAAATCAGTGTTTGTCATCATTAGTTGCTTTTTAAAAGTTGTTTGTCCAGCTAATCGGATTCACCTGATTCAATTATGCAGTTGTCCAGTGTATTGCCGACAAAAAGAGCAAGCCTGCTCAAAGTTGTTTTTTGATGCTGCATTTTGAAATACAAGAACTTTTCAGTTGTAAGCAAACAAAAAAATTGATTTTTATTTACTGATTTTTTTTCTATTTTTAAATTTTTTTATGATTGTATCCTTTTTCAATTGCATTGTGCTGTGCCTTAACAGTTTGTGGCTTTTTAGCTGATCACACTGAATGGGTGTGAAAACAATAGGGGACAGCATCAATAGTGTGGTTCGATTTGCTTTGCTGGGCACTTTTTAAAGCTTAATGATCACGGAGCTTACTTATTTGACCGTGTTCAATTGCATTACACATCAACAAGCCAGACATACGCGCTATTGTGAATTGTATTGATCGATTCGTGCTTTCTCTTGATGAAACATGTTGTTGTGTTTTTTCTATTTTGTTTTCGCAACCCCTGAAAGCTTCTTAGCTAGTCGTCCTGCGTCCTGGACAAAACTGCACATGAATAGAATGGCAAATGCCGTTTGCTGGAAAACCTATTTGTTTACACTCATTGGCAAATAAAAATATTTGTGCCAGCAGAAAAAGACGAAGAAGAAGAAGAAGAAGAAACGAATGTTTGGTGCATCAGTGCAGCAAGGCAGCATCCCAAAGAATGATGGCGACTACCGACTCTGTTAATAATATGCATCAACTTGTGCTGACTGTTGCTGACTTTAATTAGCCTAACTAGCACTACACAGTGTATAGCACTCTAATCACCCTCTTGCCCTCAATGCTCTTGGTAGTGTTAGCAGGAAGATGGACAGCGTTTAGGTTTTGGACGGTCAAAAATAAACAAATGCAAATGCCCTGTGCACGCTTGCAAAAGCCTATTCAAAAAGAAGCCGCTGAGCCGCTGGAGGTTTTGTTTGCAGTAGACGGCGAGTCTTATGGCTTTATGCTTTACTGCTGCAAAATGACCTGAAACGGGCTAATTTTATTATCAAGCCAGTGTTTGCACTACGGTTTTTGCTTGCTCTACAAGGAAGCTGTTTTAGAATTCATTGTGAATTTCAGTCATTTTTACCGAGCGCACATTTTTATCCTCGTAGTCTCATTAGCGACTATTAACAAATCCATAAATTACAAATAGGCGGTAAGGGCATATCTTTTAATATTATCGCCGCCAACAGACAACGAGTGTGAAATTGTTTAAGCGTCTTTTCATTTTAACCACACCCTGTTTCACATTTGAACCCGTTCATGGGCAAACTAGATAACGGTTGTAGATTATCAAAAACATTATTTGGCGTGTTGTTAATATGCTGATTTAAGTGTAAATTAAAAATTTTTTATTTTAAAAATTTAAAACATTTATACTATAGTTAACATGAATTTAAAATTCAAACAATTTTGTTTTTTTAAACACTGATGTTTTTGCACAAAAATAGTTGATAATTTATTTAATTTAATTCAAGAAAAAATTGTAAAATATTATCTGAAACGAGGCATAAAAACTAAATTGAACAGAAACTCAATTGAGCATAACTCAAATAATTGCTTACGTCTAAACAGCAAACTAATGTTTAGAGCTAGAAATATAAATTTAGAAAACAAAATATTGTTATTATTATTTTTTATATGTGCAGTAACGAACTAGTGAATTCAACAAACAAAATTATTTCAGTGACATACTCCAAACCTCTTTAATTTTATGCAAACTAAGTTTGCAAATAAAATAATCAAGTGAAATTCAGTGAAATGTGTGAACATAGCTGCGACGACAGGCAACTGTTGTTGTTGTTGTGGCTGTCTCATCAAAATCATATGCAATTAAAACAAAATAGACGCAGCACTGTAACCGTGCCAGCGTGCACTGATCATCATCAGCCAAGTCAGAGATAACGACGTGACAGTGTCATATATCAACTTGATAATAATCGCAGTGAAGTGTGTGTTAGCTGACCGGTAAATTGTACAGTATGTCACTTACTCCAGTGCACTTTCATTGCCAACACCTATTGCGTGCCTTGCTTTTACTTTGCTTCAATTGCTTTCTCCTGAACAGCAAACACTGTAATCGATCAGTTTGTTTGGGTTTGTCTTTTCATTGTACATGCGAGTAGTTTTATTTGTGTTTAACTAAATCTGTCAATCAAAATGACACTTTTTTATTTTGAACACAATTAATGCAGTGTTTTGATAATATTATATCACAAACAATATTCGTTAAACTATTATTTAAATTAACTGTGTTTTCAACATGTCAAAGAAGTGACAACTTTGTTTAAATAACAATTTATAAATTACTTTAAAAAAACTTTATTGTTTGATTTTTGTATAAGTTTGTTTCATCTCTATATTTTGTTCTACTTTGAACTGAACTATAAGTTTTTGCAAGCGGATTTGTGTTATTGACTTTGTTGGCTACAATGCCTGATCAAATCACACAAAACAATGTAAAAAAAGAAATGTTCAATTAATTTAAAACGAATAAATTGTCAAAAAACATTTTTAGCTAAAAAGACTTCTTGTCAGCAAATTATATTACAATACAGTTTTTATTGATACACAGTAACTTCACTCAGTAGCTATAATTGAATTTGCCCAACTGTCAATTGAATTTTAAAAAGTACATGTCTGAACAGAAACTGACGCTTTTTCTTAACTTTAAGTTCAAGCAGACATCCTAGTGGTAGTAGTAGTAGTAGTAAGGTATCGCCGAAAATAGAAGCAAAACTGGCTGAATAACTGTACGTGCGCTGTAATGAGTAGTGTGTGTGCAAGTGCATCTGCATGTGCTTAAAAGTGGTAAATTGGCAGACATCTGTCTGTCTGTCGTTGAGGAAAAAGAAGAAGAGGAGGAAAACGAAACGGGGTGTGGGGACGGGGGGGGGGGGGCAATGAACAGTCGGTGACAGTGAGCACATGTCCGTTCATGTGTTCGCTGTCATTGGCAGCATCAGCAGCAGCAGCAGCAGCAGCAAAACTAAAGACGTCTGGAGACGTTTTAGTGCTGTTTCAGATTTGAGAGCTCACAGTCGTCGCCAACACCACCACCACCACCACCACATGCTCCTCAGCTAGCCATTAGCTTACACACTGTCCAGTTCTAACTTTCCATTCAGTCTAACTGTCTCCAAGTGCCCGGCCACTGTGTTTGACGGTGGGAAATTGGCGGCAGCAGCAGCAACAGCCGAGTAGAGTTTCAGCTCCAAGGGCCCCAACTTTTCTGCCCCAACGGTGACTGAAGTAGCAGTGGCAAACGGTGGCCCTCTGTTCACTGTTAGGCGCTGTCAGCCTTCAGCCTGAGACCCTTTCTTGAGGGGGTCGCAAGCAACAGTGCCAGCAGGCGCTGTCTGCACTACTTGCACTACTGCTGGGAGACTGAGTCTGTCGCCAAGGTGACTGGTCCTTCTTCACAGTGCCTCCTGCCTGCACTACTGTGGTCACAAGGCCTCCGCCAAAGAGGACAAAGTAGCTAGCTAGCTGGGAGAAAAAAGGAGGGTACTCATTCGAGCACATGTGCAAAAAGTGCTTTGTCATTGTGTAGTCTTGCCTTTCTTTCTAGCTTTTTCATTTGCAAAATGAGCCAGTTTAGTGCAGCTCGAGTGGTGGTGGTGGTCCAACTAACGGACACTAGTTAGTGCTCAAGTGCAGCCAGCCAGTGATGCTCAACAAATGCGCATAACACACACAGCACGAACATTCTGCTCTGAAAATTGATCTTGGTGCTTAGTTCTGCTTCTGCTGCTGTTGTCTGTCTGTGTCAGCTCAAAGCAGTATCACTATTACTGGATTATATTTTTCCTTGCCTCTGTTCCCTCTTCGTCTTTGTCCTTTTCCTCCTCTTCTTCTTCTTCTTCTTCATCATCATCATTATTATCAACTTCTTCTTCTTCTTCTTCTTCTTCTTCGTTCACACCAGTGTTCGGTTTCAGCGCGTTCTGCCTCATTTTCTCTCTTCTCTGTCTCTAACGAGCAGGCGCTCATAAATTTAGTGCACAAACTTAAATAATGTTCCCTCATGAACGTTCGCTTTTATCGTCTTTTGGCAGAGCAGAGCAGTCGGCACAGCGCAAGTGGACCAGCAGAAGCCAATCATCAACAACAACAACAGCATCAGCAACGCCGATGACGACGACCATGCAGAAGGAGGAGCAGGGGAAGCCATCGAGCTCGCTTTCGGCTGTCGGTGACACCAGAACCACCGCAGACACTGCTGAGGAGCAGCATTCAGCGGAGGACAGTCAGGAGGAAGAAGAGGATGATGATGATGATGATGAGATGAACTCGGTGGCACCGCTCTCCGCAACCATAACGGTGACCATGACCGAGACGAGGGGCTGCACCGATGATGATCATGTGCCCTCGGCAGCCGGTGCCGGTGGTGCCCACAAGAACGGACAAAGCAGTCACTCCAGCGACAGCTCCGCCAGTGAGCAGACGATCACCACCGCCACCACCGCCACCTCCGCCTCTTCCACCTCATCCACCTCCGCCAATAATGATAGTCACCTCCATCACCCTCACTTTCACCATCACAACAACGGCCACAACCACAACAATCACCTCCACACTGACGTGGCCACCATGCGCCATCATCCAAAGCCTTCACCCCCCAAAGATCTGCCTGGGCTGAACAGTAGTAGTGCATCTCGCAGAACACAAGCAACAGGCAACAACAACCACAATGCGGACAACAGTGGTGAAGAGGAAAACAACGACGCCGGACAGCAGCAGCAGCAGCAGCAGCAGCTTGAGCCTCCGCTGGCAGAAGTGGCCTCAGGCAGCGTCCAGGCATCCATTCGCACACTGGCGGCCATTGCCACCGGAAATGGCGACAGCGGCCACCACCACCACCACCACCTCGACGACTCCATCATGGCCGACGACTCCTACTACAACAAACTACCTCACTGGTCGCAGAATGTCGCCCATCTACTTTCAGTCGGTAAGTGAATTTAAGCGCCACACCAGATCAGTATGCCAATATTCTTACCTTCTCTTTCCCTTTTCAACAATACCACCCAACAATATTTAGCCTCTGCCGACTGTCTGATCGCGGGCGGCTCCGACTACGGTCAGTGGCCCTACTTCACCGAGACGGGCGACATCATCCTCGAGATTGACGACCACCAAGTGGCCGGCTACACCTCCGGCGACATCGAGGAGATGATGCGCGGCAGTCCGGCGCACAGCTTCCGCGTGGTGGCCAGCAACCTCGGCCTGCCGCTTGAGCTTCGCGAGTACCTCAACCGCCGCTTCGCACGCGGCTCACTGGACCACAAGCTGCAGGAGGTGATCAGGGAGAACGTCTACGCGAGGACCATTCCCTGCACCACCAGACCGCCCAGAGCCGGCGAGGAGGACGAGGTAGACTACAAGTTCCTCTCCGTGGAGGCCTTTGCGCAGATGGAACGGGCCGGGCTGCTCCTCGAGTCCGGTCTCTACCAGGGATATCACTACGGTAAGATCTTTACTACTTTTTTGCCAAGTGTCAGCAAGCTATTTTGCAAAAGTTAAGTCCTCGCAAAATGTTCACCTCAACCTGCAAAGTGAAGTGTAGAGGGGTCCTGAACATAATCAGCAGGTTAGCTAGTCAGTCAGTCAATCGCAAACAGATTGACTGTTTTACTACCGCTGAAATTGTTCGCTAATTTATTTCTGGTTATCTAGCGAGCGCCTACTTTGATTCCCTTCGTTTTTAGTTGCAGTTCTCATTTAGCACATGTGTACGCACACTGTCTGCTCATTTAAAAGCTACTCTAATCCACTACTGCTACTACTGAACGTCGCTAATCTTTTATCTTTCGTTTTATCGTTTCTTAACTAATTTTTGTTTTTTCTTCTTTTTCCTTCTCTCCGCACACAGGCACACCTTTGCCAGTCAGCAACCTCAGGTAGGCGTTTATATCTTATTTTGTTGCCATTTTTATTATATATTATCACGTTTAAGTATTTCTTTTTTGTCAGTTAGTTAATCGCACAGTTCAATAACTGCAATTTCAAGCATTTTAATTATAGGGGAAGTTTTTACAAAATATTGAGTGAAAATATAAAAAACAAATATAAAAAAGTTTAAACTATTTAAGTTAAAAACACACATTTGATAATTTAATTTCTCAAACCATTTTACAACAAAAAGTTATTATTCGTATTGAAAACTTAAACAATTGGGGCGTTTTATTTTTAATGCGTTTATTGGAAAACCTAAAAAGCAATTAACATCAATTAGCTTTAACAACAATTGAAAAACTAAATTATGATTAAGTATTTAATTGTACAATAGTAATATAATGTAAAAGGTGTATCTAAATTGAATTGAGCCTTGAAACATTTGCTGTCGTTGATTTATTGATTTCTGCTAATAACTTGCCAAGCAATTAAGCTGACAACACTTAGTGTTTTGGTCATTTAATGGCATTCAAAAGTTAGAACAATCAGTTTATTTGCTACTGAAACATAAAATAGTGAATTTTTAAAAAAATACATTTAGTTTTAAATAAAAGCATACTAAAAATAAAAGTTTTGATCAAAATGTAATCATATTTAAAAAACTTAAAGGCAATTTTGTTAAGATATTCAATTTAAACAATAAAAATTAATAACTTAAAAAAGTTTTTAGTGTTTTTAATGCAGTAATCATATTTTAAATTAGCCATTTATTGTTTTAAAATTTAAATTTAAGTTATTGATAAATTACTGGATTGTTTGCGTTGCGTTTACTATTTCTATTTGCATAATAAGTAAAAGACTATGCAAGCAAAGAATGTTGGCAACATTTATCCAATACTTAAACAACTAATTTAAATTTTTTGGCTAATATTAAATTTAGCACATTTCAAGCTGATTAACATTGTAGATGAAAAAACACGCAGTACATGACCACCCTGTAGTCTGCAATGCAAGCAACAACAATAATAAAACAATGCAAAACAAAATTGACCGATGATTAGAGATGATGGCAACTGATTAGAGCTGCTGATAAGCAGCCCCCTGTGTAACACATGGATTCACACTGCATTTCTAACATTGCTATCTTTCCTTTTTTTTGCTCACCCATTTACAGCAATAGCAAAAGCAACGGTGATGTCATGGACGGCAATGCTGCTGGCACTGGTGGCACTCTAATCAGCAACAGCAACAACAACCAGCAACAGCAGCAACAGCAGCAGCAACAACAACAACTGACCTCCTCTCAGCTGAGCTTAGTGGCGAAACGAAAGCGGAATCGCTCCAACCTGGCGGCCATCGACGCCTCCTCACTGCCCTACGGCTGGGAGCGAATCAGCGACGCCCACTACGGCGTCTACTACATCGACCACATCAACAAGCGGACGCAGTACGAACGGCCGTACGAGTGTGAGCTGGTGAAGGGCGTCAGCGGCTTCGGCTTCACCCTGGTGGAGATCGACCGAGGGCTGGTCGTCGTGAAGAGTCTCATTCAGGGTGGGGCGGCGCAGGCCTCCGGCGTCATCGCCTCCGGTGATGTGCTGGTCTCGGTGGCCGGCGTGGCGGTGGCCGGTCTGCAGCACGCCGACATTGCCCACCTCTTCGCCAACTTCAACGTTGGCGATCGAGTGAAGTTGACCTTTGCCCGGGGCTTCCAGCTGCCCAGCGGCTTCAATGAGGAGGACTACGACATTATTACGCTGAAGATTGTCAAGGGGGCGGGAGGTAAAGACGGAGAGAAAAAGATGATTCTGGAATAAGACTTTAAAAGTAACATACTTTTTTTGCTTTGAAATAGGTTTTGGCTTCACCATTTCCGAAGGTCACAACGGCCAGAAGGTGAAGAAGATTCTCGACCTCGAGCGATGCTGTTCCCTTCGCCAGGGCGACATTCTCCTCTCCATCAACGGCATCGACCTGACGACGCTGCTACACCACAACGTCGTGGAGACGTTGAAGCAGTGTCAGATAGACACGCCCACGGAGTTCATCATCAAGCGGAAGAAGCCACACTACAACAACGCCCACTTCACCCAGCCAAAGTCATCACCCCTGCCAATGGACGACGGGGAAGGGCAGCAACAGCAGCAGCAGCAATCTCCAATAGTCGCCAGTGGAGTACTGCAGCCAATGGACACTAATGTGATGGTGGAACAGCAGCAACAACAGTCTCGTCCAAACACCTATCCTAAGCCAGGAATTGGGCAATTTGGAAGTCATCCACCGCCTCCACCACTGGAAGCTTACTATCAACAACAACAACAGCAGGCAGCTGCTGCCTATGGAAAGCTGACCGGCGTCGACGGAGCTACGGCCGGGAACTACAGCGAGTACATCCTCGCAGAGGAGGCGGCGCTGGCGGTGGGCGGAGAGCCGCCAAACGGGAATAACACCATCATCGGAACGCTGTACACGGCCAATGGGAGCGCAGTGGGCCCGGCGGCGGCGGTGATCACTGCCGCCTCCGCCGTCGCCGCCACGGACACTGCCGAGTACGCCAACAACGGCGGCGGCCAACAGCAGCAGCAGCAGTACTACCAGCCGCAGTACGGCAGTGTCGCCTCGCTGCAGCTCTCCACCGGAAATGGCGCCAACGGAAGTGGCGGAGGGGGAAATGGTCAGCCCATCTACGGGTCGCAGTACGGCGAGTACGCCTACCAGCTGCCGGTCGGCCTCAAGGTACCTAAGAGAGAAAGAGGTTGTGTTGTCTATTAGCTAACTGATAACTTTCTTTTTTGTTTAATTAACTACTAGACTCAGTCTGGGATGATGATGACGCCCGACGGAAAGGTCCTGGAGGGCCACCTTGACTCACCCAGCGTGGTGGCGGCCAACTTTGACGCCAGCAGCTACGATCCAATTGACTTTGAGTACCTGCAGGTGACGCTGAGTCGAAATGAAAACGGCTTTGGCTTTCGCATCATCGGCGGCTCTGAGGAGGGCTCCAATGTGGCCATTGGCTCCATCGTCATCGGCGGTGCCGCCTTTCAGGATGGCGTCCTCAAGGCCGGTGATGAGATCATCTCCATCAATGAGACCAATGTGGTCGGCTCCAGTCACCAGGAGGTGGTGCAGCTGATGTCGCAGACTGGACCGGCAGTGAGGATTGTCATTCGAAGGAAGAAGTATGATCGGGCAAATCAGTGACTGTCAGGCTTAAACTCTAACCATCGACTTTTGTTTGTCTGTTCATCCAAAAAAACACACACAATAGGTACTTCAACGCCTACGACGTCACACTGTACCGCCACGACTACGAGGGCTTTGGCTTTGTGATTATCAGCTGCGGCAACTGCGCCCTCATTGGGCGCATCATCGAGAACAGTCCGGCACACCGGTGTCAGCGGCTGCACATACGCGACCGAATCATCGCCGTTAACGGCGCCGACGTCACCAATCTCTCCCACCCGGAGATTGTCAACAAAATTAAGGAGTCAGGTACTTAGTCCTTCATTCTTTAATCATTCATTTTTCACCCATTTTTTTCTATCCGTAGGCGACACCCTCCACCTGCGCATCATCCCCGGCGACAGCTACACGGTGGAGCTGATTCGCGGCCCCAGCGGCTACGGCTTCTCCATTCGCGGCGGCGCAGAGTACAACGGCATGCCGCTCTTCATTCTCGCCATTGCCCCAAATGGCCCGGCCACCTCGCTGCTGACGGTCGGCGATGAGATACTGGAGATCAACGACTTCCCCACCACCGGACTGACACATTCAGAGGCGGTCCGGCTGATCAGCCAGGGCGGGCCGTCGGTGAAGCTGCGGCTGCGGCGTAACCTAACCGCCGGCGGCCTCAATGACCTCTTTCCGGTGGGGAACAACGGTGGCCCTATCGGTTCCGGTGTTGCCCCCTCTCAGCCTTTCTCACCCTCGGGCAGCTTTATCGGTCGAGTGGGCACTCCCACCACTTCACCCATTGGAGCGACGCTGCTGCAAAGTCCCAGTGGTGGAAGTGGTGGCAGCCTGGCCGGCCATCACCCTCCCGCCCACCTGCTGGCCGCCCACTCGCCCACCCACGCCCACACTCAAGTGCCATTCACGCCCCTTCAGGGCAGCCTCACCTTGAATCAGTCGATTCCCTCGCCCAGCGTCAGCAGCAGTTTGATCATCGGCGGCGGCGGCGGTGGTGCGGAGTACTTGAACTACTGAGCTCCCATCTACTTACTTGCTTGCTTGATTTCGGATTCTTTTTTCATCCCACTGGTGTCACAAAACACTGACTTACTTTCACACACTTACTTTGACTTTCACACTGTATTGTCAACTCAGCTTTGCGTGTCACACTTGATTGTACTTTTTATCTGTTAAGCTCGCTGTATATTGTGAATTATGAACATGCAACAATGCCAAAGTCCGGTAGTTAATCGTATTTCTGCAGCATATTAACGCTGCTTGCCGCTTACTTTCAATCAAAGTTGTTAATTTAAAGGACGTCTTGCTTTACAATTTTTAATTTTGACAAAAAAAATATGTTGAAAATTGTTATTTTTGTGAAATTCGCTTGTATGTTTTAAAATGTAAAATATTTTTGTAACTTTTTAATACAACAGATTTTAATTGTTAACCAGTTTACATTGTATTAATTATTTTTTGTTTGACGGGGGCGTTTTACAATCGTTATTAAGTTTTAAATTCCCAAAATCCATTTGGTCAAGCCATTGTGAGTTAATGCTCCCGTTTTTTAAGCTGGAGCATTTGATGCTGTGCACATAGTCAGCATTGCTTACTGTACTATTTTCAAACAATTTTTTATAGTACCAATTGTAGAGACAAGTGTCGCAGTTTAAAGGACTACCAATGTTGCTGAAAATCATATACAACGTTCCCATGGGCAACTTTTTCCAAAGAGGCAAATTGTCAAGAAGAAAATTGCTGTGCAGTTTAGAGCCAGAAAAGTTTATGTAAAAGGCACACTGGCTGTTGCCTCCATCTGGATCGTAATTTTGGAGCAACTCGTCAAAAGAAAAGTTTGTCAACTGGCGATTGTTGCTTAGGTCAATGTGCAGTCGGAAATCAGGATTGTTTTGTGTGCAATTTTTCGGAGGTGAAAAAGTCACACCGCCATTTAGATCAGTGTTTGTTAACTGAAAGCGATTGAGAGAGCTTTGACCTCTAAAATGTAACCCTTGTTGTACATCTCCGCTGGATGTTTGCAAATGAAGTGCGTCTATAGAAACACTTTTTAAGTTAGGGAGGTGATCTGGATTAAAATTGCGAAGATAATTAACTCCCGTCAGATAGAGAGCTTCTAAAGTAAGCGGAAGATTTGTCAAGTCAATGTCAAGAACTGTTTTGTTGGTAGATGAGATGATCTCCAAAGACTGGCTGAGAAGTGGAAACAACGCCTCAAGGTTTTGTGTGTATGAGTGAATATCAAGGGGTGGGCTTTGTTGAACAACAATGAGACTGTCAAAAGTTAACAGACGGTTTGACGGGCCAAATTTTTCACTCAATAGTGGAAGGTGTGGAGAGTCGGAAATGTGCAAAGTGCGCACGTGGTAGGCTTCAGACAAATTCAATTTATTTGAAAAATTGCTGTTTAAACCAGAACAAATTAATTCTTCTGCATTAAAACAATGGCAGTAGTAACCACCAGTGTGTTCATTTTTTAGGAAAGAATCAGGTGGACAAAGGTAGTCAGAAGTTGAGATGCCCGGAAAAAAGTTTAAAAAAAGTAAAATTATAGTAATGGTGGTAGAAGAACCAAAAAGATAAATAGAAAACGAGTTCATGATAAATTTTTTTGACATACAAATTGCGTTAACAATAATTTAAAATACGAGTTAGGCTGTATAAATTTTGGTTTTTAATAGATTTTATTTAAAAGTTTAAATTTTATTCTTTTTGTATTTGTTACATAGATAAACAAAAAACGCCTGTTTAAAAATCTTTTTAATTTGTTTCTCCTTTTTAAAAAATTAAAAACATTTTTTATTTCTATCTTATCTGTTGTGATCCTGTTGTTAAAATTATAGAAAAATAGCTGCAACAATAATTTTTTGGCTTTCACCAGAAAATTGCTATACATTGTTTCCATTTATACCAAAACGATCAGATAAGCATTACCAAATGCCAGTTTACTTAAATTTTTAAACATAACAAGTGGGTGTCATCATCATCATTATCATGAACGACGACACAACAGCAACGTTTTGCAACGGATGATAAAAAGTTTTTTTTGTGTACAGCAGGGCGCCATCATAATTTTTGTGGCCGCCTGAGGTCGCTGAAGTTTCTTTAGCAAATGCCTTCACTAAAAGCACAGTCAACTGGGCACCCTGGCACTCAATTACTGGCACTGCTTGGGTCTGAGCAACAGTGGTTTATTTTGGTGGCCCTCTGAACGTGCTTTTTTTTATTGAGTGGACGGCAAAGTGATGGGTAACTAAGGGGTCAAAGGCCCTGTTGTCGCCTATTTTAACAAACTGTTGCAACAAACAGGTAACGTAGTTTGCGGATGGACGGCGTGAGCAAATTGTTGATTTCTGGCTTAGCAAAGGCCAATAGTAGAGAAAGAAAGAGAAACAGTCACCGAATTTCTTCCAAACTTCATCAGTCAGTTCACGCCCGGTCTCGGTTTTCAATTCACACCCGACTAAGCAGACCAACTAAAAGACCAACAATGGTTGAGGCCGACAGCAGAGCCGAGAACCCGGACTACATCGTGATCAAGGTGTTCAACCATGAGTCCAATATGGAGTATTACTTTCGCGTAAAGAAAACCACCTTTTTGCACAAGCTGAAGAAGGCGTACAGCGACATCATCGGCTTGCCAATTTCTTCTCTGCGATTCTTCTACGACGGTCACCGCATTGACGACGAAGACACTCCGCTGTCGCTCGACATTGAGGAGGATGACGTCATCCAGGTGTTTCAATGGTAAACCGGCGGCTACTCTTCCTAAACCGTGGGCAAACGTTATCATGCCCCTTCTTTCACCCATGCTATCTCTGTTTTTCTTGTAATCTTCATTATGGCCATTGTTTTCATCTTACTCCAAAAACTCTCCTCTATCAACTTTTGAAAACCTTTCATTTTTTTTAAATTACACACTTTAACACACACACACACACAAATGTACATATTCTACTTCTTTTTTTCCTCATTCACTCAGTTTGTAAAAAACCCTCAGCCCAGCCGCAAACATAACTAGCTTTCTTGTCAACATGTAAAACAGTGTTCATTTTCTTTTGTCTTTAAGATGATTATATAACTGGCCGGCCAATAGCATGATAGTTTAATTTAAATTTTAACACTGTGTAATTTTACTGTTAAACAAGGGCTCAGTCGCACTCGCTTCGCTCACGCCACACTTAACTGTGCACCGC
>JAALOO010001783.1_pt1 | contig 13470 bp, 18 predicted proteins | sample 7257641 | NCBI WGS metagenome assembly JAALOO01 (sample SAMN14085613, study PRJNA598686) | mite metagenome | biome: ENVO:01001000; feature: ENVO:01001002; material: ENVO:01001226; isolation source: single female mite from University of Michigan culture on fish food culture... ... | reverse complement strand
CTTCAAACATGTCTTTATTCATTCTCAATCATCCAACAATACAAAGGTTTACAAATAGAAACAAAGTCTTCGGCTGTCCAAGCCAAAGACTGATGATGATGATGATGATGATGATGATGATGATGCTTCGGCGGAGCCATCCTCGACTTGTGTTGTCGTCCATCCTCGGGCCATCCTCGAAGTCCGCTGATGCTGCTGCTGCTGCTGCTGCCGCCTCGTCGGTGTCGCCATCCTCGACTTGGCTTGTTGTCGTCCATCCTTGGGGTCGTCCTCGTCAAAGTCCGTCCAAGTCCTCCACCACCAGCAGGTGCCTCGAGTCGGCCGGCAGAGATGATGATGATGATGGCGGTGGTGGTGGTGGTGGTGGTGGTGGTGGTGATCAGCACCGGGCTGAGAGTGCTCCAGAGAGAAAGAGAAGTCTGCAAAGGAAAACAAAAACAAAGGGTTACACAAAGTATCAAGATCTGAAAGACAACAACCAAAATACTTATCTGAAGAAGTCGGCGAGGATGGCCAGCGATGAGGAGGAGAAGAGATGATGATGATCGAGGAGACGGGCGCTGGCGAAGTGGACCCCATTGCCAAAGAGAGCAGTCTCGAAGCGGGCCAATGGTCTGGCCGATGTTTCCAGAGCAGAGCCAGTCCACTGGCAGACAGCGATCAGAGACGACGACGACGACGTGAGGACGACGTCTGCTCTGGTCGGTGTCTGCCAGTGGACTGACACTGCTCTGGCAGCACAGCAGAAGAAAAGAGAGCCAGCGCCCTCACCACTGTCATCACCGCCACTCATCAGTTGACCACTGAGAGCGCCTCTTTTAGTGCTGAAGAATGCCCTTTATTTAGTCAACAAAGTGCTCATCAGCATCATACTTTTAATTTAAACGACTGCATTGCCTACTAGCAGTATCCTCTCCACGTCAAATCACATATACTGGTGTAAAAGAAAGTGAAAGCGACTTACTCTGAGAAATCCTCAGCCTTGGTAAAGTCCCGGCGCAATCCGCCGACGCCCCTGCCCACGGCGATCATCGTGTTGACGTCCAGCACCAGCGCTCGCATCCGGTCAATGGTCTCCTTCAGCTGACGGTTCCGCAGCCGACACTGCTCCACCAGCTCCCGGTGCTGCTGCTCCAGCTCGGCCAGTCGGGCGGGGCCGTCGACGTCCTCCACGGTGGCCAGGCGGCGCTCCCAGACGCTCCGGCGGACGGCGGAGCAGGGCAGATACTCCTGAGGATTGGTCGCTCGATTCTCTGCTTCTACGTCATCATCATCATCTGAATCCTCTTCTGAATCCTCCTCCTCCTCCTCCGAGTCGTCCTCTTTGAAGGGAATGAGCGCCTCGATGACGTCCCGAGCTCTTCCCTCGTTTTGCGCCATCAGCCGCTGCTGGACCGGGCCGATCTTCAATTCCACCTGCTGCGAGATGATGCGCAGACTGGTGAAGGCGACCTTGGAGACCTTCCGCAGCTCCTCGACGGCGGCCACCATCGCCTCAAAGTTGGCCGGTGAAGGAGGACGGGTGTGGTGGCTCAGCTTCTCAAAGGTCTCCTGCATCGTGCCGACCAGGTCGTAGACGAAGCGGGCGCCGTAGCGACAGAGCCCGGCGACGTTCAGCAGCGTCACCCGCCGTCCTCCCAGCGGGTAGCCCAGTTCGGCGGGGTGGACCTCGGGTTGATCAGCAGCAGCAGATGATGTTGATGGCTTAGATGGGTGAGGTTGTTGTGTTTGCTGTGTCTGTTGTTGTTGTTGTGGATGAGGCACTGTCTGAGCTGTTGCTGGTAGTTCAGCAGTAGGCCTCTCAGGTTGCGATGATGCCAGTGACACAGGTGTAGGCGGTTGCACTTGTTGCACCTGTTGCCGTTGTTGTGGTGGTGGTGGTGGCTGAAATCGAAGCTGAGGCAGCGGCAAAGGCTGTCGCTGCTGCCGAAGTTGCTGAACTTGAGGGCGAGGAGGCGGCTGCAGTGAGGGTGGAGTAGCCTCAAGATACTGCTGCTGCTGACCTCGGCCTAGCTCATCCCGATACGGTACGTACTGATGATGGGGCCGTAGTGAAGATGCCACAGACTGCTGCAGCCTCTGCAGGGACAGACTCGCCTGCGGACTTAGCATCATTCGATTCGGTGGTTGGGCCTGGGCTCCTCTGGGCGGGTGAGAGTGCTGGGCCTGCTGCACCTCTGGTGGAAAATAACTCTGAAGGCGTTGTAGAAACTGTTGATGTTCATGCCTTGAGGGTGATGGCTGCTGCTGCTGCTGCCGCTGGCGTGGTGCTGATGGTCGTGGTGGTCGTGGTGGTGGTCTTGTCACCCTTAGCGACCTGACCTGGTTGCTTCCTGGCGGCCCCATGCTCAGCCTCAGCCCGGCGGAAAGTGGAAAGACGCCGGTGGCTTCTGCGGCTATGCGCGCCTCCTCCAGCATCTTCCGGCGTTGCTCATTGGCGAGGTCGATCATCGAGGAGGTGGGCGCGGGCGGCGGCGGCTCGGCGATCGGCGGCGAGCTGGACGGCGAGTTGATCAGCTGCCGCAGGATGGAGTACTTCTCCTCCTCGTCCTTCTTCTTCTCGCCTTCATTTGTTGAAGCCGTTCCAGAACCAGAAGAGGTCGACTGACTGCCACCAGCGCCAGCACCTGCTTCGCCAGGGTGATCCATGTTGTTGGGTGATAACTTTGAGGTAGTAGTGGTGGTGGTGGTGGTGAACTGAAGAAGTCGGTGGCCGATGAAGATGACGACGGTGGTGGTGGTGATGATGATGGTGGTGAAAGAAGACACCGGTATTTATGCTTGTTTTGGCAGACCGCTTTTGGAAAACGAAAACAAGTTGGCGCCGCCACCATCGCTGCTGCTGATAATGACCGATGCTATCGATACATCGATGCAGGCAAGAAGATTAAATTCAGATCTTAGTTTATGCAAATGAAAATATGTTTTTTGGTTTGCCCATTGCCACCACCACTACCATCATTCTCTCATTACTTACGCCTGAGTGACCATTCCAAGAGGCCGTAACCTCTGGTACGTTCTGTAGGTGGAGCAGTATCACCTTCTACCATTAGCGGTATTGTGCCATTAGAGACGAAGTTCTAAATTGAAATCAACTGGTGGAGCACCCGAAGATGTCCTAGTATCAGAGGATGAGGAGTGCGACCATTTTACGACAAAATACGCAAAGTAGAAAGAATAAAACTAAAAGTAGTAGTAGCAGCAGCAGAAGTGGGAAAGAATCTCATCAATGTGACAGAGGCAGACGACGTTTCATGGCTGCATTGTATTCCCTTATAGCTCTCTCTCTCTCTCTCTCTCTTTCTCTCTTCTCTATTCTCTTGGCAACAGTTGTCATAGAATCGAGTTGTGTCTGGTGCATCTAAAAATAAACACTTCTTGGCATCAACAGGCATCAGCATCAGCACTAGCAACAGCACGACATAAACAGAGGTAGAGGAGTCTCGCTTCTGCTTCTGCGATTTCTGCGATGTTGCTGGTGACCCAAAGTGGAAAGCAAGGTAAAGTAAAGTGGCGTGAAGCAGTCAGACGACTGTCGAGACAGTCAGTCAAAGTTCTGATCGAACTGCTCAACAACAACAACTTTCACATTACTCACTGCCATCGTCATCATTCCAGTCCAGCAATTCTTTTTAGGCAACTTCCACTAAAGCCATTCAAGTATTTTGACTGTGATCTGCGCCGATAATAGAAAGAAAAAATGAGGTGGCTACCAGGCGTTCGCCTGCTGGCAACGGCGGTGGCCATTCTCAACGTCTGCCAGCTGCTCGACCTTCCACCAGGCACTTCAGTCCACTGTCTGCCTCTCAGTCAAAACAGCAGCAGCAGCAGCAGCAGCAGCAGCAGTGTGCAACCAGTAAATCATCAAACTACAGATGAAAGTCACTTACCTTCAGACCTTGAGAATCCTCTCCTGAAGAGGCAAGTCCGCCTTGCTGCACCGGAGGACAAGGACGGCGACGGCAAGCCAGACGGCGAAGCACCAGAGGCGGCGGCAGAAGATCAAGAGCCTCCCGATGAAGAGAAGAAGGAAGCGGTGGATGAAGATCTGAAGTCGGACGAGGAGAAAGACGATGATGACGATGACGATGACGATGATGATGGTAAGATAACGATAAATCAAAATGAGGATTCTTTTCGAAACAGAAAAGCGGGGAAAAAACGCGGTAAACAAAAAAGCATCCAGGTAGTGAGTCGAACGTAGAGTACGTTCCGCCTGGTGAAGCTCAGACTATCAGCTGAGACCATTCTCTGGGGCCATCTTCAAAAGGAGATAAAACTCCATCTAAATCAAAGTTGAACCGCCAAAATGTGTGTCTAACCCTGTCTCCATTCTCCGCCACCAGGCGCCGATACCAACGCCGCTAAACCAGAAAACGACGACGACGACGATGATGACGTAAAGAGCCAGGCGGACCACAAGCTGCTGATCATCCTCGTGGACGGCTTCCGGCACGACTACGTCGCCCGCGACCGGGCCGCCCTCAAGGGCTTTCCGCGCCTGGCGAAGGGGGGCGTCTTCGCAAAGGAGGTGACGCCCGTGCACCCCGCCGACTCCTACCCCAACTGGTACAGCATCCTCACCGGCCTCTACCCCGAGTCGCACGGCTTCGTGGCAAACACCCGCTGGGACCGCGCCACCGGGCAGTTCTTCTTCGGCTCGCCCCACCCCAACGCCTCCGCCGCCCACTGGTGGACGGGGGCGGAGCCGTTGTGGTGGACGGCGGAGCGGCATCGCATCAAGACGGCCGTCTACGGCTGGGACGGCTGCCAGGTGCGGGTAGCTGAAGATGAAAACAGCGATAGTAATAGTAAGAGGAAGAAGCGGCCACCGCCGCTGACCCGCTGCGAGCCGTACAGCGGCCACCCGGGAGTTCGGCGGGAGCAGGAGCGCTTCCGCGGCTGGCTGGAGACCATCACCGAGGACTTCAGGCAGCACCGGTACCGCCTGGCGCTGGCCTACTACGAAAACGTCGACAAGGCAGGTAGGTGCTCCTGCTGACTTGCTGGTGTTTCTATTTGGGTAGCTGGTTCTAGTATTGTTGCAGTAGCTTGAGCTTAGGAGATTAGTCAGAGAAGGCTCTAATTTGCAGCTTTAAATGTTAGCATCCACTGCATGACGATCCTTTAGGCCAATTAGAGCAGACACAAAGACAGAGAGGGAGTGAAAGCAGAATAGACAGCAGCAGCAGCCGCAACAAAAAACAGAAGGCTTAAATTCCGCCTAAATTCGCTGGCGGTTTAAATATAACCTCCTGGTGAAATAAAAACAGAAACAAATAGAAAGACTGAATAGCTCTCGCCTAGTCCCGGGGATTTGCCCGACCGCTCAATTAAAACTCCCTCGCCCTTCTTTTCCACCACCACCACCACCACCAGAAAAGCACAGCATAATTTATTATTGTTCAGCTTATTCTGAAAAGGTGGTGGTGGTGGTGGTCTGCTTTCAGTTAACTTTTCCACTATTCCACTTTTTACTGTTGCTTTACAGGAGGAAAAAGCATAGCGTTCACGAGACTCTGAGGCGAAATTTTGGTGGCGGTGAGCAATCGCTCGAGAAAGTCTGATGATGCGCCGACAGTGACGAGGTGTTTGTAGAAAGTTCCAAGTTTTCCTTTTGTGTTAGTAGTGGTTCTCTTCACTTGACGATCACCAGTGCAAAGTTTATTGCCGCCAGTTCCGGTGGTGAGTGACGAGAACGAGTGAGTGAGTGAGTGAGTGAGTGATTCAGAAGAGAGCATCATAAATTGCAGCAATAAAAAAGAATTTTCGAGTTTTAGTGCCCTTAGCTGAAACCGAAGCAAACCGGCTCTAGCCAGCCAGCCAGACAACCCCCATCAGTGAAATTGTTGTTTGTTGTTGCTGTCCCTTGCTCTCTCCTTGACCACCACCACCATCATTTCCATTCTTTTGCCGGCCATTGTTCTGTGTGTGTGTGTCCGTTTTCGGCCAAGTGGCCTCTTACTGATATTACCATTTTTCCAGCGAACTTTCGCCACTGCCACTCTATTTTCAGATTCAGTTTCGCTCGCTCTTTTTCAATTACGGAACTTTCTTCTTCTTCTTCTTCTTCTTCAGCTGCCTCTTCTCTCACTTTTTTTCCATTCCCATTTTCTCTTTCTCTTTCTCTTTCTTTTTCGACCACTTCCGAACGCCTCTGCGGTGGAATGCGGGTACAGAAGAAGCTGATACAGATGGGGAAACACTGGCACTGAGCTAAAACAATGCAGCCTGATTGTACTTTTTTTCATTTGCCTCACTTCAAAGAGAGAGAGAGGGAGAGAGAGAAGCAAATGAAAAAGCAAATAAACGACGAGGATGTTGCTGGCTGCCCTGTTGCAATGCTAGGCCAATTCTGCCTTCTGCTCTTGACATTGACTTTTTTGCTGCTGCTGCCGTCGGTTCAAATGTCTCCATCATCTTTTCATGAATTGAAGTACTCATTCATAGAAAGACTGCATCAGCAGCAGCAGCTGAAAGAGGCGAGGCCACTCTAAACTCACTGCTGGGACTGCAATGGGCCCATCAACGGGAACATTACACTAATTATTCGGCCAGCAAACACGACAGAAAAAAGAGGAGAAAAAGAAGAAGAAAGTAATGTGAAGCACTTTAATTAATTCACTTGCAAGAAAAAGAAGCGGACTGAGCAGGCAGAAAAAAACTGGATCTTTTTTGTTTCCCCAGCACACACTGCAGTGCTAAAAAAGGCGATAATAATGGCAATTTAATGGGAAAAACGGCCTCCTCTTCTTTATCGGTAGGGAAAATCACACTCACACATACAAATTCTTTTTCACTGTACAAAGGGTAGAAAAGAAAGAGGAAGACGCATCGTAGACAATTGAATTGGTCCCATTATCAGATTATTATTATTATGTGTTAGGGGCCAGTGTATGTGTTGGGCTCACTACACAAACACATCTTTATTATTCTTATCCACACACACTTTTACTCACTTATTCTCGAGTCGTCGAACTCAGTCGGAGTTCCTGGAACTGCCGCTCTTTCTGCTGATGCAGCAGCAGAAGCAGCAGCAAATTACCAATTGGCTATTTTTGTTTTCTCACTATTGCCTAAAAAAGCCTATTCTTACTCTTTTTCACCTCCCTCTCTTTTCTTTCCTTCTCCTAGGCCACCGATACGGCCCTCAGTCGAAGATGACCAAGCAGGCGGTGCGGGACATCGACGAAATTCTCTACGACCTGCAGGACATGCTGACGAAGAAGGACCTGGACGACGAGGTGAACCTCTACGTCCTTTCCGACCACGGCATGATCGACACCAGGCGCTTCCGGGAGATCCACCTGGAGACTGTGATCGACTTTAATGATGTGGAGCTGGCGCTGGGCGCCGGCTCCACGATGCAGCTGCTCGCAGAGCGTGGAAAGCACGTTGAGGTAAAATTAGGCTGCTTTCAAGTTAGCTAAATAGCTGTAAAACTAACACCGATTTCTATTTTCTCGTATATTTCAGGTCCTCAACAGGCTCCGCCAGGCGAACGTCCGCGGCCTGAACGTCTACGAGCGAAGCACCATTCCCGGTAGGGAATTTTTTTCGATATTTTAACACCTAATAACACTCACTTATCATACTTTACCCCCACTCTCCTAAACTGCAGAGCGATTCCACCTGCGCGGCGCCACACGCGACCTCCTGCCCATCTTCCTCACCGCCGATAAGGGCTATCGCATTTTTCCGGTAAGTACCGTCTCTTTTGTTTTTCTGTTCCTTGTTCATGTTTGTTCCAATTGATCGCCTTTCGATGTGTCGATAAACTAATTCGGTAACCGGAAAGCCCATAAAAAGAAGTGCCTCCTCTCACCTTTATTTGCACACATATTTTTCTGCAGTTTATCTCTTACTAATCCTCTTCCTTCTCCCCTCTCCTGTAGCCACCCATCAAGGGAAAGGTGACGCACGAGGACGACAACGGCGACGGGAAGGTCGATCTGTCGCGCGGCGGCCACGGCTACGACGCCCACTTCGTCGAGGAGATGGACGGCATCATGTACGCCGCCGGGCCGGACATCAAGGACGGCGGCCAGGTGGTGGAGGAGATGGACATGGTCGACCACTACGGCCTCTTCTGTCAGCTGCTCGGGCTGCCCGCCCGGCCCAACAACGGCAGCACCGAAATGTACGACGAGGTACTGCGCAAGTTCGCCGACAGCTCCGAGGAGGAAGGTGGCGGTGGTGAAGAGGATGACGACGATGACGACGACGACGACGGCGATGACAGTAAGGAAAAGGAGGGCGAAAAGAAGAAGGGGGAAAAGAAGAGTGGTGGTAATGACGGCGGTGACGGCGACGATGACGACGACAATGGCGGCGGCGGCGGGACAGCCTCGTACAGCGCTCGTACCGTCGTCGTACAGCTGCTGGCCGCCCTCGTCTTTTTGCTCGCTTTTTCCTCTTCGTTCTAGTTACCGGAGAGGAAAAGAAGAGAAAGAAAATTGCTATTGTACACATAGTAAGCGCCGATGACGTGAGCAGGAGAGGGGAGACAGAATCCCACCTTTTTGTGTTGCCCACTCAATGCTAGGGAATGACTGATGATGACGCCAGTGAATGAGGAGAGGAGGAATGATGATGACTGCTTCTAACCGCAGAAAAATAGAGACAGTTTGGTGGTAAATAAAGTGTGATGCAGTTGACTGTCTGTCTGTCTCTGTCTGTGTGGTCTTACAGTTGTCAGCTGTTCTTTACTTGTTTTCTTTTGAATTTGGCAAATAGTTGGTTGTGTGTCTAATCAAGTCTCCCCGCTTACAAACTCACAGTGTGTGTGTGTGTGTGTGTGTGTGTGTGTGTGTCTGTGTTTGTCATATGATGTGCTCTACTCCTCTAGTCAATATGTTGGTGGCGGCGGTGGTGGAAAGGACAACAAAAGGAGCTGAAAACATCTCTCTTTTTGTATACCAAAGTGTCACCAAACACTTCTTTGGCCAAGAACTTGACCATGAAAGAGAGTAGTGGTCAAGTTGAGGGCGCTTTTTTGCTGCAGCATTGCTGCCTAAAGCTTTTTCAGCACTACAACAAATAGCTGGAAAAAAGTTATCCGTCAATTGAGAGAGGAGAGGGGAGAAACCCGAAACCGGCCCCGTTTTATTGCCTTTTCCTCCTCTTTGCCCACTTCGACCCTTTATTGCCTCTTCTTGCAAGTTGAATGTTGAAATTAACACGAAAACTGTGGTAGACAGTTCAACGAAATTGACATTCACCACACTGCCCACTGACTGGCTGGCTGGCTGGTCAGTTCTGGGTAAATACGAAATTCACGGTGGAATTTGCACAACACTGCGAGGAATTGAATTGAAAAGTACTACTTAATCGACCAGCTTCGGAGAATTATTCAGCAGTGGTGGTAGAAGATGTGTGAGCCCGGACGAGCACTAAGCAGAGCATTCAGCAGAGCCCCTTTTTGCATTCATTCATTCATTCATAGACATCGATTCCTGTCTGCACGAAAGAATTCAAAGTTTCCAGAGCTTTCAGAGCCACTCTGAGCACTTCACCGGTTATCTCCTGTGTGCAGCAACTAACTGCAGTTAACTGCAGTGTGAGTGTCAATGCAATGCAGTGCAGTGGACAGTGAATGGGATGGGATGGAATGGAATGGGATGGAAGTCATCGATCGACATTGACCGCAAACTGATCCTGGCGGAGCTAATGAAGTTGGTCCAGTGGTCCTTCAAGTGGTGGTGGTGGTCATGGTCACTGTTGATGACGGTGTCAGTGGTGCCAGGAAAAGTCAATTAAAAGCAGTGCTGCAGCAGAAGCAGACCTACTTTCTCACCATCAATCGAGGCAATGTCAATCGTCACATTTGAACCAGCAGCAGCGGCAGCAGCAGCAGCAGCAGCAGCCTGAGCATTAGTTTTCTCCGAAACGTCTGCCGATCGGTTCTGGTGTCTGTCTGCTTTTACTTTCTTTTTCGGGTGAAAATGAGAGCAGTCATAAATCTTTGCCGGCTGCTGCTGCATCTGACGATGATGATGATGATGCTTTGGTGAGATCGAGCCAAGGAAATGGCCACCACCACCAACAGCAGCAGCAGCAGCAGCAAAAACTAAAGAAAAGAGGAAAAAGAAGACAGCCCAATTTGAGGATAATTAAGAGGGGAAAGAGCCAAAAGAGAAAAAAGATGATGCACCGAAGGAAGCAAAAGCAGCTACTAACAACCAGTTTTCGCCCTTCTTTTAACTTTTTTTCTCCTCCATTTGACCAAGTGCAAGTAAAGAACAAGAAAACAGCACAAGACAAGTAAAGTTGATATAAAGTTGTAACGCAAACAACAGCTCTGTCGTAGCAAGTTTTTAGCTGCAGGCAAATCCGTCGCTGGCGGCTAATTAAAATGGTCCGCATATACAAAAAAACACAAACACACACACACACACACAAACTGGGCGCCCACTCAACACACACACACACACACACACACACACATCTGCTTTGTGTCACCAAAGGAAAGTGATTATTGTCCCCAACTAAAAAGCAAAAAAAGTAGCATCCAAAAGTTGCTGCTGCTGCTGCTATCCAATTACCTCCCCTAAACTTTTTTCGACTAAACACATGCGTTCACTTCCACTTTCACTTCAACGTTGAGTTGTTGTGCACTCAATTCAGTTCAGTTCACTCTTCGTACACTGGTGTCCTACTTTTTAATTACGCGCCCATTGTTTTGCTCAGTGCTGGTGCATTTGCTGCTGCTGCACTTTACAGCAAGTGAGTGCAAACTGCACAGTGCAAAGCAAACAAACAAGTGCTCACAACTTTACAAATAATGAGGTTAGCACAGAGTGTGCTGTGTTGCGTAGTTTAGCGGCGGGTGGTAATGGTGTGCCAGCAAATCTCTCCTCCAAAACTGTACTACCCCCACTACCACTGATTTTTTGTCACCGCCGGTGATTACCACCAAAACTAATAACGCATAAAAAGTCCAAGTACCGCAGTGATTAGCAGCAGCAGTTTTTCTTTTTCAAGTGAACTTTTTTTCATTCAGTCTTGGGCGTCATTCGGTAAAGCAAGCACAAAAGCAGCAACAGCGGCAGTTGCCCACGACCAACTTTTCCACCACAAAGTTGTTATGATTATACGCACACCAAAAGTGGTCTGCAAAGTGAAAGTGACTAAACGAAAAGACTAAACTGACCCAATTATGATGTTTAGAAAAGCAGGAAAAAGGGGTCAGAAAGCGGCAGCAAAACAAGCTAAGACTGCACACAATTTTCCTCAATTTTAGGTCGACATGATGCTGACAAGCGAGGAGATTCGTGTTCGGCTGGCAACTTTTAGAGCGAGAAAGTGAGAGAGTGAGTTCAGAAATTGAGTTCATCACCGCTGGTTTTTGCACTAAAAGCACAGCAGCAGCAGGGGGAAGAAACCGATCTCGATCAAAGTACACAGAGAAGAGCAAGTCAACAACAAACGCCAGACGCGGAAGAGGTTGCTGCTGCTGCTGTGGCAAAAGAAGATCAGCATCAACAGGAAAAAACGGAACAGAGCAGCAGCTTCCTCTGTTTGTTGTTCACATCACCGAAGTGAAATAAAGAAAGAAAGAAAGAAGCTGGGATAAAGAAGGAAATGCTTTTAGCAAAACTGAACAAGGATCAAAGAGAAGGAGGAAGAAGAGGACGGTGTAATAATAATAATCAAAAACAGCAACAAAAATGCAGCAAAAACTCAAACAGAGAACCAAAGAGATTGGGGAAGTAATTATTGGCAGCATTGGCCCCTTTGATAATAATAATACGGCGGCCAACTTTGAGAAATGATTAGATGATGATAGCCATCAGCAGTGATGACTGGATGATGGACGAGAAGGGGAACAAGAAAAAAAAGAAAAAGACCAGAACACACAGGAAAGAAGAGGAGATGACACCAGAGATCCAAAACCGGCCATTGAGAGTAGTAGCAGCAACAGCAGGAACATAACCAGACCCGAACCAATTAGCAAACAAACAAAACAGCGAGCAAACTTCACTGCCACTGAATTCATTGAACTTTGCCGCTGCTGCCATAGCCAATTGACAGTCAGTGATCAGTAATACCGGGAATACATGGGAGGGAAAAAAGTGAGGAGAAGAAAAAGCAAACAGAAAAAGAGCAGACAAACAGGATGGATGGATGGATGGATTGTGCAGCAGCAAAGCCAATAATAATGGCACAATAATCACCGGACAAAGCCGGGCCAGTGTGTGTGCTTTCTTTCCCTCCCTCCTTTGCCCCTATACCCTCGCCGTAGTCGTACAATGTTTCCTAATTCCGTCTCAATCAGACTGTTCGTGAGTGAGTATCCGGGCTGGCTCGTGTTTCACCCTCACTTTTGGTGGTGGTGGTGGTGGTGATGGAAAAGAACTACCGTACAAGTACAAATAAGCTCGAGCATAAAAGGGAGCACGAGTGTGTGTGTGCATTCAGGGCCAATACTGTAGATAAATACAGGCAAAACCTGGCCTCCTGCCAAGTGTCAATGGCCAAACTGCCGCCACTACCACTGCCAAAAGCATCAAAAGCAAAGCTCATCATCATCATCATCATCATCATCATCATCATCATCCTCTTTTCCTTCCTCTCCCTATTCAATTCATCTTCCTACCACTAAATAGCTCACTTAGACTTTCCATTAGACCCCCTCCTCCACAGAACTCAGAACTCAGATCACTGGTGAATTACCGGTGATGAGCAGTGAAAGAGAAGGAAAGAAAGAAAGAGAGAGAGAGAGAGGCGAATGTACTCGGGTTCAACTGCAGTAAAGTAGAAATACTATACCTAGAACCCACTGCTTTTGCTGCTGACATTCCCTTTAGCTCTTTCTTCCTTCTATCTCTTTCTCTGCCTCTTCTTCTTCTTCTTCATCTCATTCAGCAGTCATTGACGCGCCGCACGTCATAATCATATACCCGCACATACAGCTGCTGCTGCTGCTTTTTCAGAAGAAAAAGAAAAAAGAACTATACCGAGCTCGACGTCATAAGCCGACGAGAACTCGGCAACGTTCACTGCAGCAGCCAGTTCAACTCAACTCAGCTCGGTAATCGGCACGCATTCGGAAGTGTTTCAGTGCACAGCTAAAGAGAAACTCGGCAGCGAACACGGAAGCAACATCGGAGCTCAATATCAGAAGCATAGACCACAATAATTTACCGTCTCATGCTCTGAAAATAGAGTGCAAAATTAACGGGTTAATGGCGGCAAAGGCAACTTCCGCCAGCAACAAGCTCCAGACAGACTCTCTCCTCTGTTCAATCAGATCTGCCTGTTTTAAGCGATCACTATCGAGAATGTTCTCTCTGGTTAGTTAGTTAGCTATCTAGCTTCTGATGACTAATTGTCCACTGTCATGCAGCCAGCCTGCCTGTCTGGCCTGATTCGATTCGCTAATTCATTCATTCTTTCAACTAATTTCGAGCTAATTAAGGGGGGACACCGCGCACTTTTTGACTGCTTTTTCGAATTTTGATTTTGGAG
>JAALOO010001782.1_pt1 | contig 13474 bp, 13 predicted proteins | sample 7257641 | NCBI WGS metagenome assembly JAALOO01 (sample SAMN14085613, study PRJNA598686) | mite metagenome | biome: ENVO:01001000; feature: ENVO:01001002; material: ENVO:01001226; isolation source: single female mite from University of Michigan culture on fish food culture... ... | reverse complement strand
GCAAAAAAAGGCTCGCTGTAGTCCTGGCTTGCCAGACTTACCCCCCTGTTTGTTTATAATTTGACAACGTTATTGCAACAGCAAAAAATGTATTTTTATTTAAGCTCAGCTAGCACATAAAGTTGTTCAAAAAAAGAAGCAAATGCATTTTATTCCATTTATAAAATGCATATTTTTAATCTTGATAGAGTAATTTATTAATTGCGAAACAATCTATTTTAATTAAATGATTTGACGTGCACTTTGCAGTTGCATCAATAGCAATTGCAAATATAAAAAAAATAACGTAGAACGATAAAACTTAACGGTTGCATTACTTTCAATTAATTATTAACCGAGTTCAAAGGGTGGGTTTGCTATAGAGACATTCTGGTTGTATAGAAAAGTGTGGAAACAATCTATTCTGCTGGTTCAGCATTTCTGTACTGCTGCTACTATTGTAGCGTTGGAAGCTACTGTTTACGGCTACTTGTTTGGAAAATACCCGTTTTTTGCAACATCCAAATGCCAGTCAGTTTGACTTGAGCATCAAGCGGACAACCACTGACTTTTACTCCGTTCAAAAATAAAAGTTTAAATCATTAATTTAGTAACAAAGTTAACTGAAATAGATTTATGAAAATGAATCAAACTGAAGACGATCACTCTTTAACACTGGTGGTGCATTTCGATGAAGAACTTACCGAGTTTTACAGTAAAGAGCTCTTTTTAGTAAGCGACATTGCCTCTGCTCACAATCAACGTTTACCTGAAACGGTTGGCGTAGAGGTGCACTTAAACATTGACAATTTGGATCAGTACATTGAAATTTCCAAAAATGGTTTGTTTTTTAAAAACGCAACCAATCTTTTAATCTATTTTGAAAACGACATCAAGGTACTGGTAAATACTAAATGTCAACTAACATTTCATTAATTTGTAACATTTTTCAGGGCAAGTTTACCCCTCTACACTCGATGTGTTTGCTGCTGCAGGAGCTTCCCAGCCTGAAACGACTGACCATTTGGCTGGACTCGACGTACACTGACTTGGAAAAGACATTCTTCTTTCCCCTGTACCACTGCATCAATCGCCTCAACCGTCTGCTCCGACTGGAACTCAACTTTCGCAGCAGCAGCAATGATCCGGACATTGGGCACACCTTTCCGCTGCATCCCGTCATGTCGCACCTTCAGTGGCTCACCCTGGGCTGCTTCAGCAACAACATCACCGGACTACTTCGCACTGCCAACCCTTCCAAACTGTACCATCTGTCAATTTACCTTGACAACGAGCGTTTTCTCAAGCTGCTTGAGTGGACACGGAACAATCTGACTAAAGTGCAGGGTATCACTGAGTTGGAAATTAAAATGGCAGGCAATGAAGAGCCGGGAAATGCTGTTATTCGAGATTTTGCCAGTTTAATTCCAAACTTAACTTCATTTCGATATGAACAAAAATATCCTAGTAAATATAGAGTAAGTACTTTTTGCTTGTTTGAAATTTTAAACTTAACGTCTAATTTACCTTTTTGCTAGTGCATTGACAGTTTTGCAACCATTTTTTCAAATCGCCGTCTGAAAGAGATCACATTAATTGGGATCAAGTTGATCTGCACTCACTTTAATCTACCATCTGTTGTCTCGGTAACTAAAGTGACCATAGTTATGCCACCAAACAGAGACTTTTTTGAAGATTTATTGCAATATACACCTTTTGAGACAAATTTGCGCATAAAATACTTACGAGTGCTGAACACTATTTTTCGCGTTTTTCCAAACATTCAAAAACTTTATCTCATTGGCCACTGCAAAGAACCTTGTAAAAGTCGGTACTACACAGAACTGGCTTTTAGAAAACTAGTTCTAACATTTCGCCCTCATGTTCAAATGAGCATAAGTTTTGTGCAAATGCCTAACTGCCATAGAGACAGTGAGGATGAAAAAGAAGATTAAAATTTTGCATTTTGATTGAATATTTTTTAAAACACAAACATTTAAATTTTTTTTAAAACATCACCTTTAATGTTCTATTCAGTTTCTAAATTTTAAAATAAAATTTCCTTTGTGTTTTTTAAACAAGTTTTGCTGTTCCTAAATTATTTAATTTTAAGTTTGCTCAAATGCTTTGGGCAAACTTGTTTGCACCATTTTTCATTTTCATCTACTTAATTAAATTACTAGTTTACAGTAGGAGATGTTTGCTTGAATTGTACAACTAAAAGTACTTTCATTTAGCATTCTTGCTAATCAAAACGCAATTTAAAATTGAACTAATAGCAGAAGTGTGTACAGTTACTTAACTAGCGATTAAGTGACCTTTAAAATTCACGGTCAAAATTTGTTTTCAATATAGCAAACTGAATAAGTTTGGGCGGAAACTGTTGCGTTAATTTTTTTATATTTGAACAAACTAGAAAAGTTTTGCTAGGTGTGAAAGTTTTTTTGCATATTGCTAGAACTCTAAACCCACTCACAAAATGCGCTAAACTAGAAAGAAATAAATGAGGAGTGTCGACTGCCAATTTAAAAATGTAAAAAGGATAAAATTGTAATTTCATTTTGACTGCTGTTCAAAAGCCAAAAAGGATCTGATATAAAAACATTTTATTACAACAATTTGTAAAAAATAATTAATTTGTCAAGAAACTACAGTAATTTTTTAACTCTAATAATTTTGTTTATTATAAAAGCTAAATTACATCACCTGTTTTACATTAAATCAAAATGATCACCACTAAAGGAAAGTACACTTGGCCAACACCACAATGGACGCTTATGCAACAAAAAAAGTTGTCTGAAAAGTTAGTCAAATCAAACCCATTACCACCGCCAATAAAGGATATACCTGATCAAGTGATGAATATTATTTTGCCGCGATTGACCATCAAAGTGGCAGTTCAAATGCGCCTAGTATCACATCGTTGGAATGACTGTGTCATGAAACACTTGAAATCTAAACTTGTGAAAAACTCTTCTTTGACTGTGATTGTTCAGAATAAAGACTCAACATCCTCATCAAACAACTTCCTTGGCAAATCTGAAGAATACGTAAACAAACAGTTTTTAGTAGATGATTGTGATAAACCGTTTTGCACTTCTAAAGTAGTGCCTGAAATCATCGGTGAAATTATTAACGTTAAATTTTTAAAAATGGACGTTTTTGCACAATTGATAAAGGCCACTTTGGGGAAAAATGTTCAAAACCTGATTGTCTACATAGTCAATTCTGATTCAAAGGTAAAAATTAAAATGTTGTTCAACTCAAAATTTAAAACTTAAGTTTTTTCCTAAAAGATTGCTACAATTAGTGCGGGCAGGCAAGTGTTTGCACTGATCAATGCTTTCAACGGCCTAAAACGGCTCTCTATTTGGTTGGACGACAAGTCAGTCATTGTGGCCACACAGTTTAGACTGTTTTGCACAGCAATCAGCAGTCATTCAGAACTGATTCATTTAGATTTAATCTACTTTTCACCTATTCACCATCGCATTGCTGGCATTCATGGCATGCTGGCGTCTACAATTGCCCGTTTGCAACGATTTACAATTGGCTGTGTTTTTAAGCAGATATCAGAAATACTGCCAGCTATTTCTTTTAATCGTTTAGAGCATCTCAGTTTGATGCTCGACAGGACGCAACTTAAAAACTGGCTAACTGATGGTCAACACTGGAACATTTTTGACAAAGTCTCGCAGTTAAAGGTGCTCCATTTGAATATTGTCAATGTGGATGTGCGCAAAACAAGATACTGCAGTTTTCTGGTACATTTCCCCAAATTGGAAGTGTTTCGATTAAAAGTGCAGTGCTTAGGCAAGGGAAAAAGTCACAATATGGTAAGTAAAATTTGACAACTGAATCAACCAATTAATAGTTACCTATTGGCATACTTAGAATGGTCACTTCTTTCGTCGCCTATGTGAAGATATCCGCGACAATGCACCTCAACTGAAGCAGTTGACACTGATGGACTTTGCCGTCAGCTGCATCTACCGTCCGTCGGAGTTGGCGATGGTCAACCTTCGCCAGGTGTCAATTCACCTACAACCACATTGCGAGTTCTTTGAGCACCTTCGCAACACTTTCGGCGCTGATCTACCCGAACCGGAGTCAGTCATCCTCGGCACAGTCGCTCAGACAATGGTCGCACTCTTCCCCAATGCCGCCCGGTTCACCTTTGTTGGTCATGTCCGTCAAACAGCGGCCACACTGGGACTGCAACTTTCCAGTGAACTGCACTTTCAATCAAAACGAATGGGTCGACCGAAACGACCGGCGGTGCAGTGTTTCTTTTCTCACTTTAATCTAGAAGACAACAAGTAACTTGGGGTGATGATTAGTACAGCCATCTTATGTTTGCACTTCAACTAAAAAACTGCTTTTTCGCACTGGAAATGTAATCTTTTGTTTGAAACACTGCGTTCGGATAATACTACTACTACTACTACCACTACTTCTTCTTGGAGGACTTGCTGCCGGAGGGCTTGCTGGTTTCCTTCTTTTTGGTCTCGGTGCCGGTCTTTGAGGTGCCGGCCGGGACGGCACACGGAATGGGCGGCTCGTGTTCGTTGACCGGCAGCTGGATGGTGAGACTGCCGTCCTCGCCGGTGAGGACGTTGACCGGGCCAAAGTAGTGGCGGTACCAATTGCGCAGCGTCGGGTGGTCGGCGTACAGCGTCATCAGCTCCTCGTAGACGTACAGGTAGAGGAAGGGCTGCCGACCTGCCTGCGCCTCCTGGTTCTGGTAGAGGATCTCCAGCGTGTCGGCGAACAGCTGCGAGCTGTAGTCCTTCACCCGTCCCAGAAACTGCATGATGTTCTGGATCTTCTCCATACTGTACACTGGCTTGAACTCTTCACCGGTGGGTGCCGCCATCTTGGAAATGTCAGTTTGGTCGGGGTTTTCACACGAGCGCAGTTTTCTGCAACAAATAAGTCAAATGCATTAGTTTTAGTTAAACATTTTATAACACAACAAACCCGCAAACAGATTTCAAAAATAAAGTTTAACTGACAAGTAAAGTAGCATTAATCACTTACGCACAAATCACAACAAACTTTTGGCATGTGCTCACAAAGTGCTCACTGTTCAGCGCTAAAGCAAATTTTTTATTTTTTTGTTAGTACTAGTGCGACATCTAGCTGCATTGATAGAATCCATTAAAAATAATTTTGTTTTGGTTTGCGGTTAATAGAAAGCAGCACTGTTTCTATTTTATTTATTTGAAATGAAAAAATAGTCATAAAGACATTTATAAAGTCATTCTTAATTAAAAGTTTTTAAAAACTGTAGCTAGCAAAGTTAAAAACAAAATACAAAAAATGTCACAAGTTATAGATTTTATTTGTTTATTTTTTCAAGAATAGCATCATGAATATAATTTGTACAATTCAAACAAACAGAATTATTTTGCATTGTAACTTTTGTTTATTTAAACATTTGTGATCGACTGTTCAGTCTTAGTTGATACATGATACATTTGCGAGAATCGTATTAGCGAAGCATGTTTTGGTAAAACACTGTTGTTACCTAAATTCAAAAGCAACTACTCAAATGTTGAGACTACTGCTTGATAGGGTCGTAGTTTGAGTTAACACTGCTGGTAGTTGTGACCATTGGTAAGGGAATTTAGAGGTTATGAGGAATAGGGTAGCACTGGCTAAAATGTGTCATTGTATGTACAGGTACAATAAAAGTAGAGAAAAATGCAACAACAAAAAAATATATATGAAGTGGTAAATATTGTGTGGTTGTGTGTGTGTGTTGTGGACAGGTGTCTGGTTTATGTGGCCTTTAAGTCAGCAAACAACGAAGTGGAACTTAAGAAACACCTAAGTTAGTTATTGCAGCGTTGTTCGATGCTATTACAAGTTGTAAAGAAGTGAAATGTTTTCACAAACAGTCCAAAGGCTGATGACTGGTGAGAGCAAAAAAATGAAAAATGATACAAGAATATGTGTTTATGAGAATGTGTGTGTGTGTGTGTAAGTGAAAAGGGTGAGTGTATGACTAAAGGTAGGCTCATTGTTGAACACTGGGCAATTCCAAGGCTTAGAACAAAAGTTGACAAACACTACAGTTTATATTATTGCCAATTGAGTGAGGAAAAGGTACTGCACCAGTACTTTTCAGACATGTGAATGCACTCTGAAAATAAAAATGGGAAAAAAGTTGAAAATGAATGAGATTGAATGAAGGCTAAAAGGAAAAAAGAGATTGGTGATGTGATGAGAACAAAATTCATTATGCGTGTTAAGAAAAAAAGTTTGGTCCTGTTTTGAAGATGAACAGTTTGGAATTGAATGCATGTTTGTGTGAGAATGAGTGTTTGCGGTGTAATTTCGGTCCGTTTAGTTGGCGTTGTGCGCAAAACAAGTGAGATTTGAGTGATTCCAACTGTGCTCACTCAGTGAATTGTAATGCTGCAAATGGTAATGATGTGGAAACATGAGAAACAAATAGAAAGAGAAAGAGAGAGAGAAATAGAGAAGGGATATGCGTAAATGTGAAATTGTAGTAAGAGATGAAATAGTAAAAAGAAAAAGGATTAAAGAAATAGGAGATGAAAATAATAACAAGAATTAGAAAGTGAATGCAAGAAAAAGTTATGTTTAAAATGAAAGAGATGAGACAGATTATGCAGAAAAACAATGTCAACAAGAAAGTGAGAAAGAGCATTTTGTTAGGTGAGTATATGAAGATAAAAGTTGCTTAAAAGTGTGTGTGTGTGTGTGTGTCTGTGTGTATGAGTGTTTGTTTTTGTTTCAGTTCATTTGTGGTGGCAAATCAGTCTGTAAGAAGTTTTGGCTTCAAAGTCAATTTTTCAAAGCAAAATAGAGGAAAAGTGTGACCGTAGTTTCAATCGAGCGAATGAAGTCTACCACTCCACTAGTCAACTACAAACAGCAAAGGCTCATTTCCATCTATTTGTTTCTATTTGAATGCCTCATTTCACTACCAACCAGAGAACCTGGCAGTGGTGGTAGTGGAGTGGTTGGAGAAAAATCTGCTCACTGAATCGATGTCTGCCAGCTCAAGAGCAGCAGCAGCAGCCTCAGCGTCAGCGTCTACGTCAGCGTCGGTGTGATGCTCCCCAAGTGGGTGTCTGCCACCGCCACACCCGGCGTCTGCGATGGCGGGGACGCGTCATCAGGCCATGGCGCCGACCATGCTGTTGATGCCGGCGCTGCCCAACATCGAGCCGGCGCTGTTGGGCGTCAGCGAGGCGAGGCCGCCCAGACCGGCGGAAGCGGCCGCTGCCGCCGCCGCCGCGTGGTGCGAGCCCCCGTGGTGGTGGTGGTGGTGGCCGACCATGTGGTGATGGGCACCGCCCACCATCGACCCCGGTCCGCCCATGCCAAAGTGCGAGCCGGCCATGCTGATGGGCATGTTCATGTTCATGTTCATGCTCATGTTCATATTCATATTCATGTTCATGTTCATGGTGTTGTTCATGGCGGCGGCTGCCGCCGCGGCCGCCGCCGACGACTGACCACCGCCGCCGCCGCCGGCCACCGAGGCGGCGGCCATGTTGTGCATGTAACTGTTGACGGCGTTCATCGCCGACATGCTGTTCATGGCCGAGTTCAGCTGGCCGGGCATGCCGAAGGCCGAGCCAAAGGCTGACTTCTGCACGACGGCGTGGTGCTGGTCCTGGAACGGCTTGATGCAGTCGGACATTGAGATGAGCGAGGCGGCGTTGGCCGCCGCCGCTGCCGCCGCCGCCGAATTGCCGCCCACCATTGAGTGGTGGTGGTGATGGTGGTGGTGACCATTGCCCAGAACGGAAAGACCGTTTCCATTGCCGCCTCCGTTTCCTCCGCTGCCGCCACCGCCGCCGCCTTTTTTCTTTTTTCCCTTTGAGGACAGCTTTCGGTTGCGCGTTTGGATGCCCTCTTTTTTCATGGTCAGTGGTCGGTTTACCTAAAAGATAGAGAAAAATTGAAAATAATAAGGTTAGTTTTGCTGGGAAAAAATGCAAACAACATTTTTTTAAAAAGATTAATTGTAGACTCATTTATCAGTTTGTCATCGGTTGAGTGCATAGTTTGTTTGTGTAAAAGTTTATTTGCTGACTTGATTAAAATTTAAGTTTTCTCAGCAATGCCGTTTGCAAAACTTAATTTTTTTTAATTATCTTAAAAAGAAATAAAAACGTTTTTGCACATTTAAAAGTGAAAGCTATGGAAAAATGTTAGAGGCAAAAGCACAAACAACTAAACAGTTCAAGCAGTCAATTGCCTTCTAATTAATTAGGCGGTAATCTGTTTTAGTTGGCAAAACAAACACTGAACGTCATTTTAGAAACTGCCAGTCTACCTATTACCACAACTGACCGACATGAACAGCTCAGAGTCAACGAAGCGACAAACTGACTAGCGCAGACAAGGGCAGCAAAGGTCAATTGGTGAGTCAAAACAGTACAAAGAAAAAAAAGAAAGGTCAAAGGTAACAACAGACAGCGCACACTTGACAGTTGCAGGCAGATGACTGTGTTAGCTAACAAAACAAAAAACTACTGACATTAATGAGCAACACTAAACCTATATCAATTCAATTGAAAGATGTATTCTTTTTGCAACTTTTATTTTTTACAAATGCAGCAGTCAAGTCAGAAAACGGAAAATACTACCAAATAAAAGCGGAAATATAAATCAATGTCAACTGCAGTGAAACTATTAATGAAAAAAATATTTGTTTAACAGTTTTTTGTTTTGGTTAGTTTTAAAAACATTTTTATTTAAAAGTTGTATAATCTGTTTCAACTTTAATATTTAAAGTAGACAATGTAATATTCTTTAACCCTTTTACCATAATTAGTTTTTCAATAAAACTAGAAACGTATTTTAATTTATAATTTAATAAATCCTTGTAAAAGTATATAAACGATTGTGTAGAAGCAATTTACTAAATTAAATAATTGCTCTTTTGCTGAGAACTGTCGGAAAAGAAGTAATAAATTCCAGAAACGCGTCAGTGCAGTTGTACCCTGTTTGAAGAGTCAATCACACTACACACACCTAAGCTCTCTTGTTTAGACAGAAAAGTACACACTGATGAAAATTAATCCAATTAAGGCAATTGCTTGTGAACAAACATTTTTGCTACTGAAGCAACAACAGCAGCCAAAACTTCAAAGATGAAGAGAGAACATCAACTACTGCAGATGCTTACTAAATTTTTGCCTTAGCTTTAAAAAAACAAAGAAAAAAAGGAGATAAGAAAAGCATAAGCTAAGCTAAATTTAAGTCCAGTAAGTAAGTGCATTTTAGTGAGATGTAATTTGGTCGGATTCTGTCATAAGTGGAGAGATATGCTGCCGTTGCTGCTGCTGCTGTTGTAGGGTGCAGATTGTTACTGGCTGATTGGCAGATAAAATTAGTGGGGATTTAGCGGGGAGAGAGAGGGAGAGATGTTGGGAGGAAACAAAAAGCACATAGAAAAAGGGCAGCAGTGCTTGATCAGCAGCTTACAAGATGCTGGGCGATCAAGCGAGCTACTTCTACTACTGCTGGACATCAAATGACGGTAATCATCCTTCTTTCTTCCCTTCTTTAGCCGACCGAGATGTGCTGCCGATTGTGTCAATTGGAAGTGTGTGTGTGTGTGTGTGCTCGCACACTGTGAGCCCGTTTTTTTCTTCCCGTTCTTTTTTTTGCCGCCTGGTGATCCACACAGCAATCACGGCGACTGACTGGGCCTACTTCACTACTACAACAGTTCACCCTAGTTGCTTTCCTAGTTAGCAGTTAAAATTGCTGCTACTCTTGTTGTTCTTGTTGCTCTTGTTCTTGTTCTTGTTTTTTTGTATGCTCTCCCGAAGATAGTCAGTCGTCTTCCCGGTGACTCTGTCCATGTACAGTCAAAATGATAACACAGATGAGATAATTGTCCAGAGATGGAAGTCACTGATTAGCCAGTACAGCACTGAGAGAGCGAAAAAAGAGCGCAATGATGACCACTGAGCGTGAAAGTAAAATAAGCCAAATCAGGCAATGATTTGACTTTTTGATTGCTCAATCGATTGAATTCATTTCACTAACGGCACAATTTTTTAAAATGATGTGGCAAATTTGAGTTTGTTAAATTTAATTATGTTCCAAAAATAAAAACACGATGCGACTGTTTAGTAGAGTGCAAAAATAAACCAGCGTAAAAGTGCGCTGATCACGTGGCTTTTAGTTTTGGCAAGGTTCTTTTTACCCTATTACCAGTTGCCTAATATTTCAACTTAATTCAATAAAACAATTTTTAAATTTTAAACTCGAGGGAAATGTTACTCTAAGCAATGCTACATTTAATTTCTGCTCAATTTTAAACAATTGCTACGCAGATATAAAATTCATTTTTTTTCACAAAACAATAATAAAACGAAAATTGCAAGTTACCGAATTTACAAAATATAATCGAACGCATTGTACTTTTTCAGCGCATCCAACATTTGTCTAATTTCGGTTTTTCTCAATGGTCAAAGTGTGAACAAAAAATAATTTAACACATTGTTCTTGCTGTAAAACAATTGCCGAACAGTATGAGTAACCGAACAAAAGTACATGGAGGGTAGTAAAGAGAAAGAAAGAGGCAGAAAAAGCGCAATGTTGACGCTTGTTGGCTAGCCAGTACTCTCCTTCTCAATTGATCATAAATCAAGGGAGGCAAACTATTAACGAGATGAGACGAAATGCAGATAGCACTAAAAAGAAGAACCAAAGATAAAGAAGAAAATGAAAAAGAATGAAGGAGAAAAACTTGCAGTAGTAGTAAAGTAGTGCGCCCGCTAAGCTGGCGATCTATTACGCTGATAGGTGATTGCTTTATAATAAGCAAAGCTGGCGACTGAACGTGTAAATGAGATACCGCCACTCTCTGTTGTTCTTTTCCAGAGTGCTTGTGTGTATGTGTTTGCACTCTCTGTCGGCTTATATAACAAGGTGTGAAACTTGCCACTTTCTACTGACCAAAGTCACTGACTGCGTAGCTAATAAGTACACGGAGAGAGAATAGAAGAGGAGAAGAGCTAGGGTGCAAAAAAGGGCACTCCATAGGAATCACCGCTTGGCCAAGGGCAATGAAAAGGATGGCACCCGTGTTGATGCTGCTGCTGCTGCATCACTTGAACAGGTAACACTCTCCTCTCTAATGATGCTTACCCCTCGCTCCTAAATAGACTTTCAAAGCTATCGGCTCTTGTTCTTTCTTCCTTTCTCGGTTTAGCAGCAGAACACTAAAAGCAATAAGGAAGACAATGCTCAGTTAGGTCCGGTGTGTGTCGTTGTGTTGATGATGAGGGCAGTTGGATGCAGTAAAACAATGCGCAATCACTTTGTGATGTTTATGCAGTATAAAACAACAGCAGCAACCAAACAAATGAAGAGACTCCACTGGCTAATTAATCTGCAGAAAATATATAAAAGTGAACGAAAACAAGGCAGTTTAATGAGATGGGGTCGTTTTTTTTGTTGAAAGTGGCTGCCTGTGTACTGAATCCTGCTTGAATTCAACGTCAAATAAAAAACAAAAGTCAAACATACGTTATACTTTGAAGAAAGGTTAGCAAAACACCGAAACTTGATATTTTCAAGCGGCAGTGCTCAGTGTGTAGGCACCAAGTCTGCTGTTATCTGGTCACCAAATCTTAGCTGACATTAGCACCACAGCCACAGCCACAACCACAACAACAACAAAGTTTGTTTCTATTTACGTCGCCAAAGTGACCTGTGAGCTGTAGCTACAGCTCCCTGACTGAGTTTGCCCAATTGACATCCTCCCTTCTGTGATGCGGCACTTTATTCAAATTTATGATTGGTGAAGCATTGGGCGGTGGGCAGATAAACTGATAGACTGCACAGTGACAACTGCAACTAAACTACGTTTGCTCGTAAATTAAGGCTAACTTTTTGGTGCAAAAATGAGCAGTCAAACTGTTTTATGTGAAAGCGCAAATCACAGTTCACTTGAATATGTCACATAATTTTTTGGTAGTTTTTTGTGCTGTTCACAATCTTAACGCTAATGCTTGCGGATTTAGCATCAAACTTAATTACAACACATTGAAACAGGTTGGATAATAATTTTTAATTTAATTATCCAGATAGCAGCCAGACGTTGCTGCGTAATTTCAAACTGATACTGCACACCGAAACATGAAGATTGAGCAAATAAGATTAGTTTGTATAAGAAGGTTTTTTAAAATTAAAATATGACGGCAAGTTTATCAAATTAGAAAAAAATATTTTGCTGTTTTTGTACGCTGTAGGTAAAAATTACTTATATAAAATTGCTAATTGAGTTTAAAAGTCGTTTGCTAAATTAAATTAGTTTAAAACTGTTTTAGACAGCATCTGCCTGCTATCGCATTAGGTGCAATTTTAAACACACAGTGAAATTTAACTCTTAAGCACTTTGTTTTTCGATACACTCTAAAAGAAACGAGTGACTTGTAACCATTTTGCTTATATGATTTTAAAATAATAACATTTTTAATAACAAACATTGTTACAGTTTTTTGTTATTGTTTTTAAACCGCAAACGGTTAAAGATAATTTCAAACTTGAGCTTTGAAATTGATTGCATATTGACACGCCGACCAATTTGCGGCAAACACTCTGAGAAAAAAACAAGAAACATTGTTGTGTTTGAGAGAAGAAAAAGGATATAAAAACAGTCAGCAGCAGCGAAACTGTTACAGTGAGTGCAAGTACACCCCTGATCGTTTCCGTAGAGGCTCACATACACATTAAAAAACAGTAAAACGCTAATTTATACAAGGCCATTAACACAGGGAGAATCGCATAGGGAGGAAAAAAGAGAAGAGAGAATGAGGGGCACAAAATGAGTGAAATGAGCAAACTACGCAGTGAAAAAACAGAGAGAGAGAGAGAGAGAGAGAGAAAGAGAGAGAGAGAGAGAGAATAGTGTTGGCACGTGTTCTCACAGAAAAAAGAACTGACTGTGCGTGTGCACAGTGTCAGACAGTCACACACTGCACAGTGAAAGGGGGGGGACCGGGAGATGAGCTGCCCAGTGTGTGAGACAGAGTTTTCCAGTAAATAAATCCGCTTACCAATTAAACTCGATTAAGTCTGACAATTTGAGTGATACGCTGGTGGTACGCGTGCCAGCCTGCTTCAGCTTAGAGAGCATGAGGGCCCTATGAAACTGTGCACCACCACCACCACCACCACCACCACCACCACCACCACCACCACCATCAGCAGCAGCAGCATCAGTTCCCTTTGAAACACACTTTGATTAGTATTCAAAAGCCTGCTACCTTTTAGAAGTGTTTATTTTGAAAAAAAACACTCTTTCTGGCTGTCGCGCCGTGTCGCGCACCACGAGGACCACCATTGCCTGATGCGACAGACATATGTGTCAAAGAGTGTGAGTGCTTTTTTCAAGAAGTTGCTCATCATTAGCTTGGCAGCATCAAGTTCTTTTCGTCCTCTCTCTCTCTCTCTCTCTCTCTCTCTCTCTCTCTCTCTCTCTCTCTCT
>JAALOO010001781.1_pt1 | contig 13482 bp, 6 predicted proteins | sample 7257641 | NCBI WGS metagenome assembly JAALOO01 (sample SAMN14085613, study PRJNA598686) | mite metagenome | biome: ENVO:01001000; feature: ENVO:01001002; material: ENVO:01001226; isolation source: single female mite from University of Michigan culture on fish food culture... ... | reverse complement strand
CCAGGGCGACGTGCGCCGCCATGAAGCTCCCGTAGAGGACGTGCACCTGGTTGACACGAGAGCGGAGAAAGCGACAGAGGCGCATCACCTCCACGTTACCCGTGCCGGCCATGATGATTGAGCAGGAGACTAAAAATGGAAAAAAGAAGTCAAAAAGAAGTCCCAAAAAAGCTCAAAAACTTCGACTTACCAATGAGAACGTTGACGCAGGACTCAATGGTACTCCGGCCCGCCTGTTCAATCTGCGCACTGCTGCCCTTCTGAATGATGCTAATCAACTTGACGGTGTACTTCTTCACCACCTCAAAGGCGGCCGCGTCGGCGGAGCCCGCGTAGCGGAGGGCCAGCGCGAAACAGGCGCCCGCGATGATGTTGCAGTAGGATTGCGTCATCGTCTCGTAGTCCGTCTCGCTGTCCGCCACCGAGTAGTCCTCGTTGGGCAGCATCACATTGTCGTGAGCTCCGGAGCTTCCCCGGCCATAGCTTCCACCGCTTCTACTTCCACCGCCTCCACTCTCCGCCACCTTCTGAAAGGCATTGTTGAAGATGATGGCGGGAATGTGCGACTCGATCCACTCGGTGGTGGGGCGAACATCCGCCCAGAGGATGAGACTCTTCGCCAGCACCCGCAGCAGAATAAAGTCCGGCCGGACCGTCTCCAGGAGGTTCTGCGTGTCGGGCACCTCCAGCCACTGGGCAATCGCCCGGTTGCCCGTCCCAAAGAACATCATTCCGAGGGCGAGGGTGGCGCCCGGGCTCGTCACATCGGCGTTGATGCAGTCGCCCTCGCGAATGTGATACGAGGGCGTCTTGTGCTTCTCCTTCGCCAGCGTCGAGAGCTTCTTGTGCACGCCCAGCATGTAGTGATTCAGCTGGTCGGGAATGCTGATGCCCCCGTCGGCCGAGGAGGAGGAAGAGGAACCGGCACCGGAAGCTGAAGCCGAACCGGAAGCTGCTGCTGCCGCTGCCGAGGCGGCGCTGCCAATCATCTCATCCCCTCGACCTAGGGTCACCAGGCCAAAGGCGAGGCCGGCGGAGAGGGCGTACGACTCCCGGTCAATGTAGTGCTCCATCTCCGGCCCCGGCGGCCGGCCAATCTCATTGAGCATCACCTCGGCAATGTACGCGTGGCCGGTGCCCTGAAAGAGCAGGCCCACGCCGAGCACGGCGGCCACCTTCACAATGGGAGAGACGTCCAGCTCGGTACTGGTCGAGGGGAGCAGGCCCTCCAGGTGAATGCCCAGCAGAATGTAGGGGTTGGAGTCCATGGTGCCCCGCCTGGAGGCGGCCAGCCCCAGCAGAATGGCCACCTTGGTGAGGTCGTTGCCCTTGCTGAGGTACTCATGGAGGTCCATGATGCTGAGGTGGTCGAGGAGGCCGTTCAGGCCGAGGGCCAGCAGGAAGCCCGCGTGGGCGTAGTGCTCCTCCGAGGTGGCTGTGCTGTTCGCCGGCTTGTTGAAGAGAATCCATGAGGAGTCGACCTTGCTGTTGCCGCTGCTGTTCGAGGAGGAGGAGGAGGAGGGCTTAGCACTTCCAATGCCACTACCTCCTCCTCCAGCTCCTCCCCCGTTGCCGACAATCCTCAACCCCGCACTGACGCCATTGTGAAAGAGCGGCCAGACGTTCAGATTGGCGGGCACCTCAATGTGCGACAGCTCGAGGGCGGTGTTTCGCGGGGGCACGCGCCCCGTGAGCACCACCGGCGGCACCGGAAAGCGCTCCGCCGCCACGGGGTGGTAGCTCCGCAGGGTGACCATCCCTCGGCCGAGCGGAGCGGCCATCGAGCGAATCAGCAGCGCATAGAGGTGGCGCTCCTGCTCCTCCACAAAGTCGTGGTCGCTGACGCCGTGTCGCTGGGTGAGGGCCACCACGGCGGGCCGGCTGCTCAGGAGCATCGTCTGGTAGGCCTCGTGCAGGCGCTGGTCGGTGGGAAAGAGCAGTCGGAGGACGGCGTGGTCGAGGTGGGCCAGCTCGGAGGCGGCCGCCGCCGCCTCTGCCTCCTCCTCAGTTGAGGCTCCGTTTCCGCCGGAAGTGTGCCCATCCTCCTCCCCGGCCATGTTAGCTCCCGTTGGCCCAGTCGATGATCCACCCGAGTAGGAGGCGGCAGCAGCGGCGGCGGTGGTGGCTGCAGTGCCACCGCTGGCCCCCGCCGCTGCCACACCCCCTCCCGCCGCCGCCGCGCCAATGTGCTCCTGGTACTCCAGGGAGAGCAGGTCGGGCCGGTCAATGAGCGAGTAGATGGCCGAGGGCCAGTCGTTCTTCGGCGCCTGTCGGTAGGCGTAGATGACGTCCCAGAGGGGCAGGGCCAGGCCAAAGGGCAGCTCCTTCAGGTAGTCGGCGGTGACGCCGAAGGCGGACATGAGGAAGAGCAGCTTCTCGCGGCGTTCAAACACTCGCTGCCGGGCGGTGGTCAGCAGCTGCGAGGAAAGGGCCGAGGAGGGGGTTGAAGGCGTTGAAGGTGTTGATGAGCCGGGGGTGGTGGTGGTGACCTTCGGTGTGGAACTGGAAGAGCAGGGGGCGGTCCCAGCAGCAGCAGCAGCAGCAGCCGCCGCGCCGCTGATGGCCAGTCGCTGGAGGGCCTCCGCCGAGAGATCATAGGCAAACTGGTTGTTGCCGCCGCTCATTCGAGTGGTAGCCGTTGATGGAGAATTTGACGGACTTTGCCCACTACCACCAAAAAGGCCCACCGTCTGCCGGTACTTGGCGACGTTGATGTACGCCCCCGGAGATGAGGAGGCGGCGGCGGCGGTGGGCGTGCTGGTTTGGGCAGCTGAGCTATTTGCTGAGTTTGGCTGCTGAAAGTGGTGCACCGGCGCGGGCAGGCTGACGCAGCGGAGGACGGCGGAGGGCTGCACCAGCGCCTCGGCGTGCAGATTCGCGTACAGCACCACCAGGTTGAAGATGTTCGGGGTGATGATGTGCGCCCCGCCCGTAGAGAGGCACCTCGAGGGGGCGCCATTGCCGATGAAGGGAAAGGGGGTGGCCAGAAGAGGAGGAGGGGTAGAGGATTTCTCATCAGCTTCGGAAACAGCTGAAGTTTTCTTCACCGTCGAACTCTTTGCCGGCGGCGGCGGACTGAGCATCCCGTACAGCGTTGCGAAGATGGAAGGCGGCGGTCCGCTCACCTCCAAAGCTTTGATGGCGGCGGAAATCTTTGCTCGATGGGCGCCGAATCGACTGCCATTGGAAAGGTGAGGTAAAGAAGAAGAAGGTCGAGGAATGGTCTCGGCGCAGACGTCGGCAAAGTCGCGGCAGTAGTGGTCCTGGTAGTCGACCAGATCGAGGTCGACGGCGAGCAGGTAGAGCAGGTCGACCAGCGACCGACACAGCGGCCAGTTCATCTGCACCAGCTTCAGGTCTTCGTAGAGCAGGTGCAGGGTGGAGAGGATGTTTGGGGTGTAGGGGAAGAGGGGGCCGGGGGCGGTGAAGGTGAAGGAGGTGGTAGTGGTGGCTGAAGAAGAAGGCGAGGAAGAGGGAGTGACAGCCTTCAAAGAGCGAGCCGTAGTGGGCGTCTTTCCGAGGTGGCTTGCCGCCTGCTGAGGTTGATGGCCACTAAAACCTCCAATGGTCGCTGAAGCCTTCTGCTCCGCCGTCGCCATCGCCTCCTTCATCAGCTTCTGCCGACTGAGGCCGTAGAGCGATCCGGCGTTGCGCAGCATCTCCAGCCAGTCCTCATCGGTGCCCTGGTCGCCCTCCTCAATCTTCATCTTCTTGGTGATCTCCCGCTCCAGCGTCTCACTATGGCCCACCGGCTGCGGACTGCTGACGGCGATGTTGATGGCCAGCGAGTTGTGGGTGCCGCTGCCAATCACCTCCGTCTTGGTGACCTTCGTAGTGGCAGCAGCATCCTCCCCAGAGCCACTCTTCAGACCGAGGCCCAGCCTCGCCCCCGCCAGGTCGTAGCCGATCATGGAGAGGAGGCAGAGCTTGAAGAGGGCCACCTCGGCCACCGCCTCCTCGCGCTCGTCCTTGGTCGCATTGCGAAAGGTGTACCAGGCGGCGAGGAAGGCGGCCGCCTCCTTGCGCGGCAGCGCCGCCTGCCGCAGCGCCGCCAGGCACCGCTCCACGAGGAAGGTGCTGGCGAGGGCGGGGAAGGCCACCCGCCAGTGGCGCCCCTCCTCGGTGGCCAGCGTCACGCGGCCCTCGATGGGGTCGCGCAGGGCGCTGATTCGCCCGTAGGCGGGGTACTGCTGAATGCTGAAAGGAGGTGGCAGCAACGGATTGGGCTTCGATTTCTGCTGCTGCTGAAGGAGGTTATCACTGCTGCCATCCAACTGCAGCGTACTTCCCGAACAACTTCCAACCGATGCGTTGGAGGAGTTCAGCTGCTGCTGCTGCTGCTGGGGAACAATGGGCGAAGAGTGGGCGGTGGGAGGAAGGTGATGCTGATTTCGTGAGGTATTGGCAGTGGAGAGCAGCGAAAAGGAGAGAGAGCCGTCCGAGGGACTTTCCCCAGCAGCTACTGGAGCAGAGGAGGAGGAGAAGAAGTTGCGAAAGTTGGGCGACATGGCCGCCAGGCTGTCGTTCAGCAGCGGTGGTGGTGGAACTGGCGAAGAAGGTATCACACCGCCGCCCATCATCAGCGTCGGCTGCAGGTGGACGATGGCCACCCGTTCGGTGCCCGAGTAGAGCAGCAGCGAGCCGGTGTCGTCGAGCAGCAGGAGCATGTTCAGCGCCGGCAGCGGCTGGGCGTCCTTCACGCCGGCGATGCGCGTCGTGCTGCCGAAGAGGTAGCGCGGCTGACGCGGCTGAGTCGGACAGTCATCATCATCCTCACCTTCATCATCTGGCTTCTCCTCCAGGAGGACCTCAAACTTGATCAACCGAAGAACGGTGGTGGTGGTGGTCGATGGTGGCGATGGTGATGAGGTGACGACGGGCGTGGCAGAACTACCATTACCATTTCCTCCTCCTCCTCCTTCGGCGACCAGCAGCGCCAGGTAGTTCTGGCCGAGCAGGTCCACGGTGGCAAAGACCTTGGTGGCGGGGGCGGCGGCTGCTGCTGAGTTATTGCCCGCCGTCTCCGACCAGACGTAGTCGAGCGTAAACTCGGCAATGATCGGCTCGCTGTACTTCCGTGCGTACAGCAGGTCATCGTACAGTGCCCCGCCTCGTTCCACCGAGGGCGTGTTCGTGGCCGCAGCAGAGGCGGCGACAGTGCTGCTGTTGCTGTTGAGGACCATCGGAGAGGGCGTTCCACTCAGCCCTAGTAGTCCCTTGGTGACGCTGCGAGATCGGCTTCTCTGGGTAGTGCCACTACCACTGCCACCCACGGCCAAGTCCACGTCCGTTTCCATCAAACGGCTCGTAGAAGTAGAGTAGTGGTGGTGGTGCTGACTGGTGGAAGGCAGGCGAAAGGAGCTGGCGCTGGGCGAGAGGGGCGAGTCGAGGCGGCTGCTGAGCAGGGTGGTCAGCTTTGAGGTGGACGGAGAGAGGATACCGCCTCCTCCTCCTCTTTTTGTACGCTCCGAATGTTCTAGACCTCCTGAAGAAGCCCCTGAAGAGAGAGCGTTGGCAGAGCTGTGCCGACCACCACCGCCACTTCGGCCACTGCCACTACCACTGTTGAGCGGTGAGTTGATGCCTGTGGTGGTGGCGTTCCTCGGCGACGAGAGACGACCTCCCTGAAAGCCGCCAGCAGAGGCGGTGGACTGAGTGCCACTACCACCACTGCCACTGCCACTTCCCAAATTGCCCAGCAGAGTGCTGCTCATGCTTCGGGTGATGGGCGAGGAGGAGGAGGCCAGTCCGCCGGAGGGATAGGAAAGGCGACAGCGCTTCTTCGTCAGCTCACCGTTTGAGATTGGAGTGCTAATCAGGTGGTGGTGAGGGTGATGGGGGTGAGGGGGATGAGTGGGAGGGGGGTGAGGGTGATTCAGCGAGCTGAGCAGCTGTCCGGCAGAGTCGTTGAGCGACTTGATGTTGCTGATGCTGTTGCTGCTGAACGGTCCTGAATGATGAGGTCCCTGGTGGTCGACGTCCATTGGAACTCCTCCTCCACCACCAGCAGAGGACTGGGGCGTCTGCAGGGGGTGAGGATGGCTTTGGCTGGCAAACTGTTCAGCCACCGTGGAGGCACTGTACATCGGCTTCTCCAGGTCCTGGCGAATCCAGTCCAGCTCGGCGCCATTCACCGGGCGCAGGTAGAAGATGCTGTGCAGGCCGGTGGCGGTGCAGTAGAAGACGGCAAAGTGCCGCTCCACGATGAAGTCCACTAGGACAAAGTCCTGCTGGTTGGTGATGTAGCCGATGTTCGGGGGCTGTTGGGGACAAGAGTTCAGAGTGGCTGTTTTGCCGCTGTAGTTGGCCACCAGCGCCGGCACAATCTCATTGAGCGGATTGGAGAGAGTAAAGATGAGCGGATAGGGCGGCGGGGCTGCGGCAGCGCAGCCGAACTGGTTGTGATCATCCTGCAGTCGTTCACTGTCGCGAATCTCCCGCTCCAGCAGCAGGCCAAAGGGCGTGGGCACCATCTTCTTGATCTAAAAGATACCAAAAAGAGGAGAAAATGGTTAGCAAAATTATCACCCAAACACCTAAAGAAGAAGAAGCACTGGTCACCTTAAACTGCAGCGACTTTCGGTGGTGGTCACCACTCTCCGTGAGCATGTGAATGGAGATCTTGTCGAGGACGCAGACGGCCTTGCTGCGCTTTAGCTGCCGAGTGTAGAGGCTGTGAAGGTGGTGCTGCCGTTGTTGCTGACCCTTCGAACTTTGCGGCGAGGCAAGTAGAAACTTTGGATACTGCGAGCCACCACAACAGCCAATTTGACCGCCGCCCTGTTTGTCGCCCTTTGCGCCCGGCGCCTTGAACATCAGCTTGGAGAGGTCCTGCGTGGCGATCCCATTGAGGTTGTCGTTGGTGATGAAGGCGCACCAGTTGGCGTCCAGAATGCGCTCGCTGAAGGTGAAGGTCTTGTCGAGGAGCGAGGTGCCGCCGCCCGACTGCTTGTAACTGCAGACGACGGTGTTCTCACTTACGTAGATCTCCTCCTCGCCCTTGGCGCACTGCCGCACTCGCCAGAACTCTCGGGGCCGCCGAGGTTGCTGCTGCTGCTGCTGTTCCTCCTCCTCATCCTGGCTCGACATGGAGACGCCGTGGAGGGAGCGAAAGAGGTCCCGGGTGCTGTCAATCTCCGCCGCCGTGAAGTCATTGTGCAGGTGGTGGGCTAGCGTCAGGTGCAGGTCTTCCGCAGAGGCGAGGCTGCTTGAAGCTAGGCCAGCTGGAGATCGGTTGGCGGCGATGATGGTGGAAGAGCCGCCGGTGATGCAGCCGGCGCCGTTGACGCCGACACCGCTGCCTCCTCGGCTCTTGTGCTCCGGCACCGAGGAGACGATGCTCCGGCCAAAGGGCTCAAAGGTGGCAATCTCGCTGTCCAGTGAGATGACCATGTTTGAAGGGGGTGAAGAAGAAGTAGTCTGTTGACAACAAAAGAGTCAGTGAGACTGAAACAACAGAAGGCAGTACAAGCAAACAACAACTTACCACTTCTTCTTCTTCTGTGGAAGAAACTCGTCAACGAGTCCTTGAGTAATAAATAGGGTGTTTACCAAACTGTCAACAAATGTCTTAAGAATATCTTTCAAAGATCTTAGTCAACAAAACTTCAACCGACAGTGCGGCTGACTGACTGTCTGAAAAAAGGCGCAAGAGAAAACAGTCGGCTTTTATGCGCGTGCTTGCGCCTCGGTGGGGACAGCACTGTCCCACTGCGCAACACATTTTAGTAGAGTCACTGAGTCAGTGAAAAACCCCCAAAATCACCAGCACCACACAAGCGCAACACTGCGAAAATAGAAATTCCACATTTGAATCCTCAAAGATTTCAAAATCTTAAACACTCAAAAATTAAAAAACCGAATGTTATTGATAGTGGTAGAGGTGGAGGAGGAGGAAACGGAGAGTAAAAGAATGTTACAATAATTATCATCAACTTAAACAGAACGTATCCAATAGTCCGCTTCACATCTTCATCATCGTCGTGATTGCAAAGAATAATTAAAAACAGTAAAGGAGGAGGGAGAGGGGCGTCCGAGGAGCGCGAGCTGTACAACAGACAAACAACACACTACACGGAAGAGTAACAGAAGAAGAAGAAGAAGAAGAAGGGGAGAGTTGGTGTGTACAAGAGTAAAATAGTGTTGGGAAAGGAGGAGGAGTATACAGTGGGAAAATCAGGAGGAAGAGGAATCATCAAACAACATCAACAACATTACAGAAGAGCTTCAGAGTAACACATACAATTAAAAAAGGGAGATTAGAAGAGGCGAGGCTGTGGCTGTGGTCATCATCATCACCATCATCAGTCTCTTCGGGCAGAGGAGGCCTGTCGCCTAATGAGCGTGGCGCCGGCGGTGGCGTTCCCGCCCGAGGTAGGTGTTGAGGAGGCCGCGGAGGACAGCGTCCGCGAAAGCAGTGGCCTGGAGGCGGCGGCGGCGGCGGTGGCCGAAGCGGTGCTATTTCCACCGCCCACGCCTCCTCCTCCCCCGGCGGCCACATTCGAGGCGACATTGCTGATCAGCGAGGTGGTCTGCGAGCGAAGGGCCGTCTGCATTTGATCCATTGACTAGAATGTGCAGAAATGGTGGGGGTGGAAATAGAAAAGAAAAATAGAAAAGGGGTTCATCAAAACACTGCGCTTGAACTGAAGGTTATAATGGCGGATAAAGAGAGCTGGAGCTTGCAACTAATAAAGAGTAATAATAGTAAACTGAAGCGAATCATTCAAAGATGAAGATGAAGCTCCTAAGGATGCTCAACAGTCTTGCGACGATTCTTCAGTGTAGGAGTTGTGGAAGGTTTTCCACTACCATCAGCAGTTCCTGGTGCCGTAGAGAGGGGAGCGACCACCACCGCCACAGTCCCTTCCTTATCAACGACCTCACTACCACCAGCACATCCAGTACTCTGAAGAAAGCACCTGACGAAGATGATACTTACAAAGAGCCAGACGACCTCGGCGTAGTGGTCCACGAAGGTGATAAACTCGGGGTAGTTGCCGGTGTAGCGGCCAACGACGTAGGCGATCATCAGGCCCAGGTCGACGGTGCCCAGCGTGAAGAAGCCATTGCTGATGCGCTCCATGCCGAGAATCTCGAGGAAACGCGAGGTGAGCAGGCAGATGAAGCAGGCGAAGAGCATGATCAGCGGAGTGCCGAACAGACTGCAAAAAAGAGGAGAAAGAGAAAAGTTAGCACTGGTAAACAAATCCAATCCGCAAACAAACACACTCACCCAAAGACATTCTTGCTGCGATTCTGAATGGCAAAGTGCTCAAAGGAGGTGTTCAGCTCCTCCTCCAGCTTGTTGCGGTAGCCGGTGCTGAACTCCGTGCCGCCCATCTTCGGAATCTGGTCGAACTGGTCCATGCAGCTGGCCATCACCTCGCCGTGCTTCGCCTCCAGGTGGGTGGGGTTGATGAAGGGCTGAGCGCCGCCGCAGATCTTCTCCATCTCCACCACGTAGACGTCCTTGATGATGGCCACGGCGGTGAGGTTGTTCGCCTCGGCCGTCGCCTCGAGCATCGTCTTCGGCTCGGGCATTGTGTCGCCTGGGGAACGGTTTTGATTAGAAATTGTAAAGTTCCCATCCCCTTCCCTCCCCACTTACCAGCAAAGACATTAATGTACACCTTAAAGTACTCGAGCAGCTCGCGACCGGAGACGTACCGGCCGCCAATCTCCTTGGGAATGAGCTTCCCGGGGGCGAGCAGGTCGGGCACAAAGGTCTTCAGGTTGTCGCGAAAGTCGGCGTCGTAGTCGACCGTTCGCCCGTCAAACTGCGGACTGGTGGCCACCCGACTGCCCGGGTGGGGCATGAGGAAGCAGCCAATCTCGCGGAAGCACTGCTTGATCTTGCGGCGGACGCGCTGCAGCTGCTCGGGCATCGTCTCCTTCAGCTCCAGCTTCTTCTCCAGCAGGCGGGCGCCGCCCTCGAAGCCATAGGGGTGCTCGTAGGGGTAGGACCAGTCGCGAATGAGGAAGATCAGCTTCTGAAAGGGCTTCTCGTGGACCGATTCGAGGGCGAGGCGGCCGTACTCGAGGAAGATCTCCAGCACCTGCAGGTTGTCCTCCTGCAGGTTGTGCATCAGGTTGAAGACTGGGGTGGGTGGAAATAGGCGGGGGAAAAGGTGGTTAGCGGAAAAATGTAAACAATGGGTCAGCAGAACTTTCACAAACTTACCCTGAATGGAGGAGGTCATGGTGGAGAGGGCAAAGACCGTGGCCGAGTCCTTCACCGTGTACTCGCTGTCAAAGGCGCCCTGGGTGTCCATGAGCACCACGGCGACGTCCGTGCCGTCGTCCCGCTTGATGACAAAGGGCTCGCTCCACATGAGGATGCCGGTGGTGTCGCGGGCGCAGCCGCCCCGCCAGCTGAAGCCCTTCAGCGGGGCGCTCGGGTCGGCGAGCCAGTCAGCGGTGCCGCAGCCGGCCTGCAGGTACCGCAGAAAGTGGTTCAGCATGAAGGACTTGCCTAAAGAGGGAAAGAGAAAAGAAAGGAAAAGAGATAGACATTAGTAGGGGAAAATCGAAACCGCCGGTCATTAGGCAGGCAGGCAAACAAACAATAAAAGCATCAAGCAGCCAACTGCCAGCAGCCTGACATGTCTGACACCTCAGCCTTCTTCCTGACTGACATGTACAATATACCTCTAATACCACCACCAAAAACAAACATGCACACTTCTAATCTCCCAGCTAATTGAAACCTATCAGGTGCACCAGAGCAGTAGTGGCAGACAAAACAAATGTCATCAGAAGATGACGACGGTGAGCAAACAAAATCAAATCAAACAACAACAACAACAACAAAGCTAACCTTTGCCTGCAAATTAGCAAGCTAATGAGGCTCTTTTGTTCACCCTAAACCTTTGCCCCTTCTCCATCTGACACGGTCAATTACCACCACCACCGTCAGCGGATGTTGTACAGCTGCTGCTGCCTCGTACAAATGCCAGCTCTTTGTACGACTACAACATTTTCTTTCCCTTTCCAGCACCGGCCAATGCACCTGTCTGCCTGCACAATATGTTCACAGTGCCGTGACGGTTTATTGTGCACATACTCACACTAGAAAGCAGGCGCACATTAAAAGAGACATTATAAAGTATTAGACGCTAAAGTCACGAGCAGCAGCAGCAGCAGCGGTGGCCACACTTCAAGGATGTCTACACTTGCTGTGTTAGCGTATATGGCCGCCGCTCTATCTGCGAGTAATCAACTGCGCACTCAGCAGACCACAGCTCCACCACCACCACCACCATCTCTGCAGCTTTGTTGGCCAACTCACAACCATTTCCTGCCATGGCTGCTGTTGTTGCTAGTTAGTGTGTTGTGTTAGCCAATCAACTAAACACTCCGGTGCTATACACCGCCTTCGAGTGTTATGTCATCGCCACACTTTAGACGCTCAAACACTCGGCAGCAGCAGCAGCAGTGACTAATCAGCCGGGCAATTGGGCGACAGCTATTTGGGCCACAGTTTAGCGCGCGAGCACACGAGCAACAACAGCAGTTCCTCTTCATTAGCAGAGCAACAAGTGCCGGCGAGAAACAGCAAATTCAATCATCATCCTCATCAGCAGCAGCAGTGTAAGCAGCACCTACCCTACTGAAAACGAGTTAATGGGCAATGTAAATGTAAAGTGTGTTGTGCGCTAAGTAGAACAGCAGTAGTCGATCAAGAGCTGAAGCAGCAGCAGCAGTCGATAACTACACAAGCACATACAACAACTACACAGTGGACAGGTTCACTGCTGATTAGGCAGAGGGAAAAGAGCAGCAGGAGCAGTGGTGGTAGTGCCTGGGTGCACAGGATACCCGTCAGTACACAGTACAAAGAGCAGAAGCTGCGGCAGCAGCAGCAGCTGCTGCTGCTACTACTTCAGAAGGCTGACAAATTGGCCTGCTGCTGGTCTGCACAAACTCTGCCGAAAGGTCTCCCTAGATTGTGGGGGAATTTACCCTAAGGGGCCAGTTTTCCGTAGGAGGAAAAAGTCTCCGAGAGAGAGCTTGGATAGCTAGCTAGCTGGACACCGAGTGTCGTGAAAACCGGTGCCAGTGTTTGTGTGTGATGTGTCGTCTGATCAAATGGGGCAGCAGCAGTGGCAGAGGCAACACTACAACGCAGCTGCTGCTTTTGCTGTACAGTTGTCCTCATCTCCTCGTCGTAGTCGTAGTCGTGTACACTGACGCAACAGTGTGCTCTCAAAGAGTCTGAGAACGAGAGTGGGAGACTGCTGCTAAGAGTGAGGAAAACGAAACAATATCGGCATCATCAAAGAGGGGGAAAAGCGAATCAGATATCCTCCACCTTTAGGTTCACCAGTCCCTGAGGCCAGAGAAAGAAAGAGTTGGGGACCAGAAAGAAAGGAGAATTTGACAGATTAGAGGTAACTACGAGAGCAGGGGAGAAAATAGCACCGTCATCGTCATCATCATCATCATTTGATGGGGAGAGAGGGAGCGCAAATTAAGTGTCTAGACAGAAGAAGAATAGAAGATCTGGTGGCAAGTGGTGGTGGTGATGAAGTGAAAATAAACTAGTAGAGCAGAACACACACACTGGTGGGGAGTATATAGCAGTAACGGAGTGCTGCTGCTGCTGCTCTGACGCCGACATTTGCCATCAACATCTATGCCAAGAATGTCAGAGAGCAGCAGCAGCAGAAAGACAGAGGCAGACAGACACACAAATGATCTTGTACAGTGCAGCGTTAGGATTAGTGCCGTAGCTGCAGTAGTAAGGCAAAGAAGAAAAACAACAAAAGCTCTAACAAACAAAGTCTAGGGCTGACTTACCTTTGCGAAAGTCGCCCGCAATGGAGACGACGACGACGGGCGTGTCGCGGATGGAGTCCCGCAGGAGGATGTTCCCCAGGGCCTCCACGTCGAGCTCAAACTTGCGCTCGTCGGTCACTTTGACGATCTGCACGGGGTGGCCGTAGAACTCGCTGTTCGGTATCACCTCGTAGTCGGAGGCGTTCGACGAGGAGGAGGAGATCTTCCCGTGGCCGTTGTCGCCCATCGTCTCGGGCTCGTGCTTTGGAGAGGAGGAGGAGGAGGTGGAGGAGGCCATCGTTGAAGAAGGTCACTGGCTTAGGAGGCGATGAAGTGCACAAACACTGCTGTACCACACTGAACACACGTAGCGTAAAATGAGTGTGTGTGTGTGTGCTGGCAAAGTGTGCCCACAGTCTTGGTACAACAGTCTTGCTACAGTGTTGTGACGTAGAGTTGAAGGTGGTGGTGGTGGTGGTGAAGTTCTATTTCTCTTGCTAAGGTTCTGGACTAGAGAAAGTAAACAAGAAGAAGAAGAAGAAGGGTTTGGGAATTAGAAGCAGAAGCAGAAAACAGTGGTAAACAAGAAGAAGACAGACACAAACAAACTGCTCGTGGCTGCTGCTGCCGTACTATTCTCTGGGATGCTCTCTCTCACCACTCACTTGAAGCTCCTCAGAGAAGGCGACGAAGCTGTGAAGT
>JAALOO010001780.1_pt1 | contig 13485 bp, 8 predicted proteins | sample 7257641 | NCBI WGS metagenome assembly JAALOO01 (sample SAMN14085613, study PRJNA598686) | mite metagenome | biome: ENVO:01001000; feature: ENVO:01001002; material: ENVO:01001226; isolation source: single female mite from University of Michigan culture on fish food culture... ... | reverse complement strand
AGATGAAACGGGCCCTTTTTCTCCAGTGGTGACTGAAACCATTTCCCTGTGTGAAATCAAGCAAAAGCAAACACACAGCTGATGATTGATTACAATGAAACAGAAAAAAGGACTAAACATAGAAAGAGAAACTGTTAAACAGCAAACAAAATAACAAAAACAAGATAAAGAATTTTAATTATCCAAAAAACAATAAAAAATGGTAATTACCAACAAAAACGAAATGTTTTAAAATCTATCCTAATGTCCTACTGCTGTTTGCACATTCCTTTTATACAAGTCGTTACAAATGAGTATAAAAAATTTTCCTGTTTTAATTGACGAGAAAGCAAATCGGCAAAAATTATTGAGGCAAAGAAAGCTGTGCGTCTATCACTAATTTGCTTCACCAAAGCTATTTTTGCATTTGAAGATGTGTGACAGCGTCTGATAGCGTTTGCATTTTGGGCATCTGTGTTTTAGTGCCAGTGGCAGTGCACTCAGTGTTCTGCATTGTGTTCAGTGTTATGTCATTAGCATTTGCTGCTGCTGTTGCCTTACTCCTTTCATCAGTGTCTAACAATTTTTTAATTAATTCAACTAAATAACTAAACACTACCCGAGCTGTTGGCAGTAATTAGTGCGAGCATGATGATGATCATGATGCATCATCATCAGCACCAAAGAATGCACACACACATTCACAAAGGCATTCACAACACTGATGAATGAGCAGAGAAGAGGGCCAGTGTGTGTATGTGTGCAATTCAATAGAAAATGTGCAAAGAGCAAAGGCGATTTCTCCAAAGAGGGCAAACTGCCAGTGGCAAACTAAAGAAAGGAGTCAGTGACACTGATGATGCTGAAGGCGGATTGTACACACACACGCCCTAGAAACGTAGCTGGGCTCAAGCGACTCGACGGCTTTTGAGGATATTGGACAAGTAGATTCTGTTTCAACTACTGTTTCTGCTGCTGCTGGGCAAATCGAAGTTGGTGCCTAGTGCAAACTTTTGATTTGCAAGTTGCCGACGAAAGAAACGTGTTCCAGCATTCAGCAGCAGCAGTCAGGCCTACCCCAGCCAGCCACCATCACCAGGAGGAAGTGACTGTGTGCAATGAGTGTGTGTGTGCTTGTGAGCTGTGTGTGTGACTTTTGGAGAAGTGAGTGTCCAATTTAGAAAAGCAAACAGCTTGTCTACCAGCCCCAAAACTGTTTGCTTTCCGCCTTTGCTCGGAAGGCGGTGAAAGTGAGAGAGAAAAAAGTGAGAGTTGGCAAGCATAGTTTCCTGGTAAATTTGGAAGCAAAAGTATGCTTTCTGTGCGTGTGTGCATGCATCGTGTACAGGATCAAATGGAGGAGGAGGAGGAGGAGGAGGGTGAAGGTCCAATCAAGTGGGAACAGCAAGAACAGCGGCAAATTGAACGTATATTCAGAACAATGGGGGGCAATCGCCATCACTGCACTTGCACTTTTCAATTGGCCACTCGCCATTCAACTGGGGCGACACACTACAGCATTTGTAGGACATTGCAGTTTCTTGCTCTCTCGCCTTTTTTTTTGTCAACACTGTAAAGTTCAGCTGCACTAAACTGCTGTTACCTCCCCTCCTCCTTTAAACAAAAGCTACACTGGCGATTAAACCGCTCTTCCGGCAACTTTTTTTTGTTAAATATACTTAGCCATTCATGCATGCATCAATGCTGCGTAAATGATTGGCAAAAGTGGTATGTAGAGAGAGAGAGAGAGAGGAGAGGAAGGGATAAATAGAAAACGAGGGGGCCTAGCTAGTTTAATTAATGCAGTCTAGCAGAACGTACCGAGGCTGTGCAGCAAAGGCTGCAGATTATTATTATAAGTAGTAGCCAAACGGTAGAAAGTTGGGAAGATGAGGGAAGAAGATAGGATGGTGAATGGGTAATTAGGTTGAGTTAATCACAAGGAATGAAGGAGAGTCCGCAACCAGTCGCAAATGACAAAACAGTGGCAGTATTGATTTGCGATTTAAAGTAGATTACGGGAAGATATTGACGAGAGGAGATGAGACAATCGATTGAACAGTTAGGAAAGAACGAAAAATGTGGGTAGCCCAGTTGAAGTTCCCAGTTGAGTGGTTATTAATTGAGTTCAGCGAGTGAGAGAGTGAGAGATGGAGACAGACAGTGGAAAGAGGGGTGCATAAAGTGTAAAAGCATAAAAATGATGCACCGAAAAGATGATGGGATTGAAGAAATAAAAGCGGATATGAGTTGAGAAGCAGAAAGAGCACAGTACATGCACAATTAGATGGAAATCGATTTTGAGTTTTCCAAATTATAAAATGCATGTTTAAATCGATGAGCCGGAGAGGATGTTCCCCGTTTAGTTCACATAAAGATGATGATTGTGAATAAAGTTACAAAAAAGGCAGTCGGCGGTTATGGGATGCGGCGATTGAGCATTTGGATTGAATTTGGTTTGATTGACAATGATCGAAGTTAAGTGGGTGATGGTGAGTGGTGAGAGTTAGTGATTTGAATGATAAGTGCAATGAATTGAAATGAATGAATGCAGTGCCATTGTTGATTGCCGCAGAGTAGAGTAGGGTAGTTGATGATGGTGGTCGTTGTAGTCAAAAGTAGTCAAAAATGGAGAAAACACATGCATGGACAAAGTCAAAAGCGGGCAGGCAGGCAAGCAATCAACAGTAATGACAGTAAAGAAGGGGCAGAAGAGGTGGTTGAGGGAATAAAGAGTGAATAAAAGAGAAGGAAGGAAAAGATTGGATCATATGGGCAAATGGAATTTAGTGCATGGGTAATGCATGAGGGTAAAACATGCATGCAGTGCAAGCGGGGCCACAGAAAGAGTGAGGGCACCGGGCATTATTTGATGGTCGTAGTCGTGGTCGTGCAAGTCACCATGGTCGATTGCAGTGTGCAGTGATTGCCGCAATAGTAATGAAATGATTGTTCGGCGGTAATACCAGCGGTGATATACGAGCACATTGTGGCAGTGGACGGTACGAGAAAGAGAATGAGGGAAAAAGGAAACGAGTGAGCGAGTGAGCCATCAATAATGCATAGATGGCCGATTGAAAGCAGATTGTGGTTTGGTCGGTGTATCAGTGGTCGTCGTCGTGAGCAATGTCCAAATGGTAATGGAGCAATAGATTGGCCAAATGGAAAAAAGGGAAAGGGGAGAAGGGGAAAGTAAGGAGGAGGAAAGTGGAGGAAAAGGCAAATCAAAATCAAGACGCATTCAGTGGCAATGACATTCAGCAGCAGTAGTGGTGGATTGAGCATTGGCCAAAATTAAGTGCACATAATTTAAAGTTTTTGCAGCGCCGCACAGCATCATTGATTGTGAATACGGTGAAACACAGCAGCAAGATCACGCGGCGGCGGCATTGCCAATTAGATTGTTATTATTATTATTATGATTATAGTGGCAGTTAGGGGCGGTCGAGTGGAAAGGTGAACCAGAGAGAGAAAATGAGACATTGGCAGGCAGTGTTGTTCACACAATGATGGCAGTAGCGGTGGTGATGATGGTAGTGATGGGTCAGTTTTATGATAGGCAATAATAATAAAGCAATGATGATAGTAATCAGATTAGACAGTGACCGGTAGTGCGCCAAAGATTCGGCAGTAGGTGATTTGAGGGAAAATGGCATTCACAAACACACACACACACACACACACACACACACACACAAACAGACAGACGGAAACGCAGTCAGCAAGTAAAGGACGATGTGCCCGGATGAAAAATGGGAGATGAAGAAAAATAACGAAAGAAAAACAAAGAAGAAAGGAAAAACGGCCCCAGTGGAGAGGACGTTGGCCCACGTTGGAAGACAATGTCGATAGGTAGAGAGAAGAAGATGATGATGAGGTAGAAGAATTAGAAGTACATTAGAACGAATGAGAGAGAAAAAACCACAATTCAGCCAGGAGCCGAGTAAGTTGGCAAACAGTGGGCAATTGCATGAATGAATGAATGAGATGAATGAGAAAGGCGAAAGTCAATATTGATTCATTCGGTGAGGGATTCCACAGTGGCAGTGGTGGCAGGGGCGGCGTTTTTATCGGTAATAAAGTTTGCAAGGAAGAGGGCAAAACAGAGGCAACAACAAAGAAAAGAGAAAAGAGGAAGAAGGAGCGGTTAGAAGGAAGGAACATTCAAGACAGGTTAGGTCGACAGCCGGTGCCGGGGCAATTGGCAAGGGGAGAGAAGTTCCCACTAACTGGGGAGGCTACTTACACATCGGAGGTGAGCCACATTTCGCAGAGATGCAGTCCAAACATCCACCTTCCGGTGAGGTTGTAGGCAACGTTGAGCGGCATCACCTGAAGCATCATCATCATTGGCGGGGGAATTCAAGTGAAAGTGAAAAAAGGAAAAATATTGAATAACAAAAATGGTAGTTTTCCTCCTTCAAAAGAACTCACCAGAACGGCGACGGCAATGTCGGCGACTGCCAGCGAAACCATGAACATATTTTGGACGTTGTGCAGTGGACGGTAGTTGAAGATGGCCCAGATGACCATCAGGTTGCCGACGATGGTGAAGAGGGAGATGGCGCCGAGGATGATGGCCATAAGGATGCCGCGATTGAGACTGAGCGAAAGCGAGGCGTCGAGGTTGTCGAAGAGCGTCGAGTCATCGCCGCCGACGCCGCCGTCCTCAAACAGCAGTGAACTCTCATTCAAGAGCAGCACCGAGGAGGCGGCCAGGCTGAGCGGTGAGTCACGGTGGTAGGTGGTGAACAGTGCCCTGGTGGTCTCGCCTGATGCTGCACTCAACTGGGCGGTGGTCAGACTGTTGGCGGTGGTTGCCGCCAGGGTGAACATCGATGAGGTGATGTTCGCTGAGGAGGAGGAGGAGGAGTGGTGATGGTGAGTAGATGGGTGATGGAGGTGCATTGATGAGGATGCTTTTGCCGCAGCCTCGAAGAACAGAGCAGAGGTACTTGAGGTGAAACTGCTGCTGCTGCCGCCGCCGCTGACTGTACTGCTCGAGAAGGAGGTGCTCGAAGATAAGGTGGAAGGTTCAGTCGTGGCAGGCGACGTGAAGAGAGCCAAGGTGAGCGATGAAGGCAGGTGATAAGAAGAAGAGGAAGAAGAAGAAGAAAATGAGGACGCCAGGGGCGGTGAGCTCAGGGTGAAGGCACTCGAGAGTGCTGAGGACGACTGTTCCTCAATTGGCTGGTAGCCATTGGCGGCCACTGCTGCTGTTGCAGTCACTGCTGTCGTCCCCGATGCAAAGAAGGAATTGCTGGTGAGTTGAGAGCTGTGGTGATGCTGTGGCTGTCCAATCAGTGCAGCAGCTACATCAGCTGCTGCAGACACGACCGGAGACATGGCCGAACAGTGAGGGCTCTTCCCGGTCCGGGCTCAATGACAAACAGCGGCTCGTCAGCGGCTCAGCTGATTTTTTGCATAGACGCTGGCAGCAGAGGCGGCAGCAGCAGCAACAGCAGCGGTATCAGCGGTAGTGGCAGAAGTGGCCATCAACAAAAAGACGGCGACATCAGTCAACATGATGACTCAGTTGAAACAGTAGTTGAAGTTGAAGTTGAAGTGGAAGTTTGTAGCTCAAGTCTGTCGCTGCTGTTGCCCAGGCGGACTTTTTGATTTTCTAAGCCAGTTTTCAGACAGTTTTTTTGGCTGCGCTTCACAGTGCTGACGCAGTGTTTTGTGTTTTGCGTTCTGTTTCAGCGTTTCAAAGTTTTAATAACTGTCTCCAGGCTGTGAGACTGAGTGCAAGTCTGGGTTTGGTGGATGAGTTTGTGAAATGTTGGACAAGTCGGCAGTTTGAGCAGTCAGCCTTTTCGGTGTGTCACGACACATTAATTGCCAAACTAGATTAAAGATTTTTTGTTATTGGACGTTTTTATAATAAACAAAATCAAAACTAATAGTATGAAAAGAGGCAAAATATACAAAAAAACTTCAAGTAAAAAGTTGTTTTTGTAGATTTCTTGATGAAAATATGCTGTTTCCAAAACACCAGCCACAAGAGACAGCTGAAACTAGAGTTTTTAAAAAAGGGATGCTTTTTGGTAACCGGCAAGCGAGGATGGTCACCGCTACAATTGAGAAGTGCTAATTACAGCGACGCCAAAGTCAAGGTTGACCATTTTGCGTTCCTGCTTCAGCGGCAAATAGTGCCAAAAAGAAAGAGTGGATTCACCAGCATCGAAACCAGGCATCTCTGTACTACCAGTCATTCAGCACAGCTGTGCCGTGGTTAGTGTGCTCTACTGTGATCCAACACCAAAAGGCTACCCAAGAATTGCAGCAGGAAAAGAGCAGAAAAAAAGAGCAAATGTGTCCGCGTGTGTGAGTGTTTGTCGCCCAAATGGCGCCAAAATAGAACCCTATTGGAAGGGTGTCATTAAACAGTGCTGATGCTGCTGCTGATGTGCAGCGGTAGTGCGTGGAAAATTAGGAGGGAAGAGAATGTCGACGACGACGATTTAATAATAACGGCAATTGGCAGCGAATGAACACACACAGACAAACCAACCACCGACACAGTCAGACAGAGACCGAATGGGCGAGGTGATGAAGAAATGAGAAATTAAAACAAACACTGCCAAAGAGACAACTGAAGAAACAGCAGCGGCAACAACTGCAGAGGCGGCTGAGTCTCATTAGGTGGTAGCAAAGAAGAAAGAGAGGAAAAAGAAGAGGAACAGGAGAATTACGATTCGATCGTGGCGACAATCAAATAATGGCAATTATCGATAAGTGCTTGCTGCTGCTGTGTGTGTGCCTCCTTGCTGCTGATGTCTGAGCATTGTCTAAGTTGGTCTAGCTTTTTGTTCACTATTGTGTGCTTGTGTGTCAACTTTGGTGTGTTTCAGAAGAAGTGTCGAACTGAAGAGGAGACAATTTAGAAGCCGAAACTGCTGCTGCTGCTAATAGCCTCTCCGATGTCGTCACTTAGCTATGACCTACCACTTTTTTGTTTTCCGCTGACAGTGCTGGCCAATTGTGTACGATTCAACAGAATCAACAGCAACAACAAGAAAGACATCATCAACCGTACAATGAATGCTTAAAAACTCTTTAAAACATTTCCTTGGTGCAATGGGGGTGGGATAACAAATAAACAAAAAGTCAACAAACTTGCATTAATGGGCTGGTAAACAATTCTGCTGTTGAAGGAATTAGCAACGATGTAAAATTCAAGTGTTGGTAAATTTCAATTTTAACGAGAAATGAGAGTGAATTTATCTTTTTCTCAGTCAGTTAAAAGAAGAAAGAAGGAAATGAAGCAACTTGCACCGAAAGTGCGATAGAGTTGAGAGGAGGAAATGGTTGGTAGTTTGTTTGCCCGCTTGTGGCCAGAGCAAAGAGAAGATTTGTCGTTGTGTCAATGTACACAGAGACAGATGACAGATGAACTGATGAAATAGAAATAGAAAAAGCTGCGGAAAAGGCGCAGATGAAGTGTGCAGCAGCAGCTGAGATTCAATCATCAGTAGAAAGACGGCTACAGTGTGCAAAGGAATTTTCGAGTTTGGAGTTCATGTGCACAAGTGGCAAAACTCTGGGTACAGAGTGCTGGACGGACGACACCGAGGACGCGGCCTTTTTATACCCCATCGACGGTGGAGAAGACGACAAAGACGCCAAAAAGAGTGAGCGGGAAATAGAGAGACAGAGGGGTTTCACATACAGCTCTCAGGCAGCAGCAGCAGAACTAGAAGGCAAGCGGACAGTCTAAACAGACCTCTCTCCAAGAGAATGTGAGAGAAAAAGAGACCGTACCAGACGCAAGGAGCACTAGCGGAATGTGAGCGAAAGAGCAGACGATGGGTAGCCGCTCTGTTCTCTGTACCAACTGCACTGCTACCACTCGACCACCATAGGATGCAATGGAGGGAAGAAAAGGAAAGAGAAGATTGAATTTAGTGGCGCCAACCACAACGACCACCGGCCTGATGCTTTTCCTTGACTTCGGTGACTCGATGTAAAAATTCTCGCCGATAATGTGGATTAGCAGCGCTGGCTGATTAAATGTGTTGCGACAAGAACATGCAGAGAAAAGAATTTCAGTGGCCATAAAAGGCAGTAGCAGAAACTGAACTCTCAATTACATCGTTAAGAGAACACCACACACACGATAGAGAGTCCGTTGACCACCACTAAACTGTCGGAAATCATTAATAAAAGACCATGGGGGATCACCACTGAAGATTACCGACATAAAAACAAAAGAATCGGGAAGGGGTAATTTAATGAATGAGTCAATAAGGAGGAAAGTAAGGATGCAAAGTGCGGTGACAAAGTAGAGTGAGAGGGAATGTGAGGAGGAGGAGGGAATAATAAGTTAGGCGGTAAAAGTGGATAAATAATAAAAAAGTTAAAGTTCAGACAAAGTGTTTACAAATGTGTTCAGTGAGAAGGAGAGGAGGAAGCGGAGGCAGCCGCTGCAGCAGCCTCCATGGCCGCCACCTCACTGGGCAGCATCATCTCCTCGTCCATTGCCCAGGCCAGCGCCCAGGAGCCGCCGCTGACCACCGATTGGGCGCTTTCACCCAGACGGTCACCGAGCAGATTCAGCTGCAGCGCCGCCTGGTCGAGTCCCTGACCGAGGCGAGAGACGGCACTGCCCGCCAGGTTGACGTTACCGCCGACAAAGGCGCCCAGAGGGCGGGCGGCGTACTGCACCGCCAGCCGACCGCCAGAGTGGAGGCCAGAGTTGACGCCCGAAGCGGCGGCGCCAATGGCGCCACTGGCAGCGTCAATCGCCCCCGTGACTGCCTGCTTCGAGGCCGCCTCTGCCGTCTCCACCAGTTCCACCTGTTCGCCGGTGACGTTGATGATGCGCGAGGCGACGCTGTTGGGAAGTGCGATCGCCTGCATAATGACCGGCTTTGAGAGCGCCGAGCCGAAGGTGCTGCCCGCGGCCACGTACTGGGCGTGCTCCAGCCGGAGCGCCTCCATCGTCTGGGCGCCCACGTTGAAGGGCATCCAGAAGGCACCCAGCAGGGCGTTCACCTGGTTCTTCGCAAAGTTCTGCAGAATGGCCAGCGAGCTGGTGCGGTTGTTCGGGTGCTCGTACTCGTCGTACGATTGATCACCTAGCATTGAGGATGATTGCTTCAGCGTCGAAGTGGTCGGAGCTCCGCCGGCAGCGACACTCATGCCAGGCGGCATCGAGTCGGTCATGTTGACGAAGTAGAGGGAGAAGCGGTCGAGGAGGTCGTCGTGCGAGGGCGCGTCCGGGTTGTACACCGCCATGACGAGAATCTTTGGCTGAGAGGAGTTGCCGTTGTCGGCCGAGGAGTCCAGCTCAAAGAGCACCGAATCGGCGCCCCCGGTGCCGTTGATGATGTCTGCCGACTGGCGGTACAGCTCCAGCAGCGACTGGTTGGACAGCTCCACGGGGTTCATCGCCAGGTTGGACAGCTCCTGCAGGTTCATCTTCAGGTGATCGGGGAGGATGCGGCCGATGAGGCCGTTGAAGCCGCCACTACTGCTGCTGCTGTCATCCGAATCAGCGCCACTTTGTCTTCGAGTGATAGTGCTCGCTTCGGTGCTGGAGAAACAAAATAAGAGGAGGATGAAGAGGATAAAAAGGGCGAATGGTGTTGATGCGGCCATGGTGAAATGTGATGCAGATGATGGGGAGAGGGTCGTCGGCAGTTGTCGAGCGGTGCGAAAATGAGGCGCCGACTTTGTTTGGCTTTATATAGGCGGTTGAAGACGTGTGTGTGTCAGTGGCGCCCACTTTTGGTGCCCGCTGAGAGTGCGATGCGGCTGTTGTTGCATCACACTCGTCGTCGACTCATAAGGTAAAGTCAGCGACTGCAGCAGCAGCTGCAAAATGGGAATTTTAATTTCTGCCCCAACAAGCGCTGATAAACGCAATGAGTTGACAGCGCCTGCCGGTCTGCAGACACTAATGTGCTGCTCGTGGCTGATAAGAATGATGCTGATGAAATGAGAACTCATCATCTAGAGGAGCTTATCAACGTTCTTCGCAATGACATCGTAGGTGCGCGTGTAGTAGGCGTGCAGCTTGCGAACGATAAAGACCAGCGAGTACCACATGGTGCGCTCGAAGATGGCAAAATCGTGGCGGTAGTCTTCGATGTGCGGATTCTGCTGCATTTTGACGATGGCGCCGAAGCGGCCGGTGGCGATGTCGATGCTAAAGTCGGCAAAGTCTGGTGGGGTGAAAAAGAAAAAGTAAGTTTTATAAGTAGTCTCTTCAGCCAAACACCGCCTACTACTACTAACTGCTAATGGAGCCGTAAATGTCCTCCAGCGTGGCCATCACCGCCTCCTGAACATCCGTCTCAAGGGCCTTCTCCTCCTGCGCCTCCGGCTTCATCAGCTTGACGGCGTTGGCCCACTGCACAAACCAGCTGACGTAGAAGTCGCAGTAGCTTTCCAGCTTGCTGGCAACCTCTAGCAGGTGATTGTTTGCCTCGATGTAGCCGTCGTAGGTGACAAAGAGCGGCACTTGGCGGTTCCAGTTGCAGCACACAGCGGAGACCGGACAAGTGCCCGAGTTCTCACCTTTACTTTTCGATTCCTCCTCTTTCTGCTGCTGCTTGAGAATGGCCTTCAACGAGGGCGGCACTGGTCCGAGGAAGGCGGACGGATCGGTGTAGACGTCCGTTCGGTGCATCACATACTGCCCGCTGCCTTTCAGAGTGGCCAACTCGGCGATCTTCAGGGGAAACTGCTCAAAGACGGTGGCAAAGGCCTCGAGCACCATTCGGTGCTTAATGGCGGTGATGGCCGGTAGACAGGGAAAGCGAAGTTGACCGCGGTGTGCTTTCTTTTTGCGACGATGTAGTGGAAGTCCTCCTCCACCTCCTTCTCCACCACCAACTGGAGGAGGCTGCTGATGCTGAAGAGCTGTTTCGGTGGTTTTTTTGACATGAGTTTTCTTTGGCATTTTTCTAGAGTTCAAAGTAAAAAACTAATAACCAAAACTCCAATGGTGCACTCGTCAACAATAAACTTTTTTCACCAGATCTCTCACTACTTTTCAATTCAACAAAAAGTTCTTCAGCAACAATGCACTTTTAGTGTTGATAAAAACGCCGTGATTTAGCCTAGAGAAAAGCTATAGTTTAGTTTTTGTTAAGATTTGACTTGCTTAAAAGTGTACAAGTGAATTGCAAAAAGTTTAACAGCAGCAACGTCAAGATGAGCCAACGTGATGAAGTCTGGAAGCAGTCTTCCTCCCTTCAAAAGGAGCCTCCTGCTGGATCAAGTGCTGGCCAACCTCCTCCTCCTTCTCCTGCAATGGCGACCGGACAGAAGGTGAGCGAGCCTACTGCTTCCTCTAAGCAGTCCACTACTGCTACTACCGCCACCACCACCGCCTCTGGTCGTGTTAGTCCTGCTCGTCGTCGCAATCGCAATCGCAACCGCAACCGAAATCGAAACCGTCGCTGGCGTTCTAACCGAGCTAGCCGGGCTAATCGTGGCAGTTTCCGCAGCTATGGCAACAACTTTGCAAACCGAATCCACCGATTCAGTGCTGACTCTGCACCGGTGAAGAGCAACAACAACTACCACCAAGTTGACTACGGCGGCGTCGGTAACGAAGCAGGCAGCCGTTACGACCCTCAGGATGACCTCGATCGACGTTATGAGTATCCTGAAGATCACTACGATCCTGAAGAGCGTCGTGATTATGATCATGATCACCACCTCCCTCATGATCATGACTACTATCGTCACCACTACGATGATGATGAGAATGACAGGGAGCCACTCGATGACCGCCGCCATGATGAGCGTCGAGGCACCACCACCACCAGCACTGGGCAGCCCATCGCCCCAGTGGAAACCTCTCGCTCATCAAACTACAAGAGCACCCAGTCTGCTGTGCGTGGCTCTCGATCTCGCAACAACAACAACAGAGTGGCTGAAGCGGAGCCAAAGCGCAACAGCATTGCCAGCGGTCAAAGGCCTAACCAGGGTGGTAGTCGTGGAGGCCGTAGCAGTCGCATCCGCAGCCGTCGTCGTCGCAGCTCTCCAGCTCCTCAGGTCCTCTACGGATCGGTGACCCTGTCGCCTGGTGGTCGTCATCGCAGCAGGACACCTCAAAACGATGCTGATCCGCTGGTGCTCACCGATGCACAGTTCAACGTGCTGGCCGATCGTCTGGTGGACCGTCTGGTGGACCGTCTGGAGGAGAACATCGGCGAACGGCTGATTGACGAGCTCTCGGAGACGCTGGTCGAGCGGCTGGCCAGCCTCTTCGCCGACCACCTCAATGAGACAGTGCTCGCCGACCGCCTCACTGAGCGCATTCTCAATGCCATTCACGAGGAAAGGGCTGCTCAGGCTGGAGGTGGTGTCCAGAGACACAGTCCGTCGGCGCAGCTTTCTGTGGCACCACCGCCTCCTCCACCTCCTCCGCCACCTCCACCACCACCACCAGCACTTTCGGCCCAGCGGCAGTTGCCGAAATCAGTGCAAGGCAACCAGGCCAATTTCTCGAACCAGCAAAACATCGGTGGCAAACAAGAGCAACCACAGCAGCAAGCGAACAGTGTGCGGCAGTACTGTTCCAAGTACATGAACGGAAGGGGAGTTTGTTTGAACGCTCCACATCAGCCGCCCCCTCAGCCAATGCCGCAGTCCTCAATGCAGGCCTTCAAGTCGTGCCTGGACACCTCAGTCGGCAAGGAGCCAACTGCTTCCGAACTGGCAGGCATCAAGCAGGCTCATCCTGGCCCTCAGCTGAAACAGCAGCACTACCCGCAGCAGCAGCTGCAGCAGCTGCCTCCACCTTTGGCAGGAGCTGGCATTCGAGTCAAATCCTATGGAGGACCACCTGCTTCTTACGACAGGCCCCTCTCTCAACGCAGTGGCCCCAACAGCTCCGGTTTGCCGCAGTCTAAGCAACAGCAGCAGAAGCAGCAGCAGAAGTTGGCTGTCAAGTCGCTGCAGAAAGATGGAAAAGGGCCCATCAATGGTCCCAAAAGCTACACTAACTCTCCATACTGGCCTGGTAAGGAGCCTTCTGCTCGGGAGCCTCCTTATAATTGATTGGCTCCAGTGGAGCAGTTAGCAGTCAGCATCATCCTATCATCGGCTGCTTCTTCATTTGCTAGCAGCTCACATGATCAGCCTGCTTCACTACCACTTTCTGATCATGCAGCCAATCTCAGCAACTTGTTGAAATGCTAATCGTTGCCACCTACCGATCTGCACCTTATCCTTTTCTGCAGGTGCTGTCAACTTTTTTTCTGCAACAGCAACTTTTTTTATTAATTAAAAGAGCACTACGCTCATTAGCGATGCTGAAACGCTACCCTCAAGTTAAAACTGCCGTTAGTTGAAGTGACAGAAACGGCAGCAGCAGCAACGTTGATCGCCGATTAGCTCTCGAATGTTCGAAAAAGCTGCACAACTTTGCTTCAAAGTGTCTCTTTTCCTTGTGTGCTGAATAACACTTTTGTGTTCAATATGACAATTAATTAAGGGGGGACACCGCGCACTTTTTGACTGTTTTTTCGAATTTTGATTTTGGGG
>JAALOO010001779.1_pt1 | contig 13486 bp, 10 predicted proteins | sample 7257641 | NCBI WGS metagenome assembly JAALOO01 (sample SAMN14085613, study PRJNA598686) | mite metagenome | biome: ENVO:01001000; feature: ENVO:01001002; material: ENVO:01001226; isolation source: single female mite from University of Michigan culture on fish food culture... ... | reverse complement strand
AGCTAAGGGGGTTACGTGTATACACGTAAGAATTGGCAACTTTTTCTCTCTGTGGGTGGGCATTTGTTGCCAGCCTTCTCCAGTGTGGGTTGTGCACACACAATGAGAAGTTCATACTGTTCACACTGCAAGGCAAAAATACTACTCTCATGTCAATGACACACTCATGAAAAGCGCATTAAGAATGTATACATACGCTGTCTGATCAGTTGCAGTTGATAAGCAGAAACAGACTGAAAAGTGAAAGAAAAAAAGTGAACTCTCTTTCTCTGACATTTTTTTCATTTTGTAGTGCACAATTAATTGCACAATCTCACCCGGACGGTCGAGTCGGCTAGGCAGAGTGGTAAGCTCAAAGTAAACTGAATGATTGTAAAATCTATAAAAAGACAGGCGCCATTTTTAACCCAACGCCAGCTTGATAACCTTTGTGTATGCAGATGGATTATTTGCATTCACTCTCCTTCTGTCAGGTGCTGCTGCTGTGAGAAACTGGTAGAGTTCAAAGACCGTCAAACATCAGCTTAGACCTGCAGCGAAAACTGGACTGTACTGTTTCAAGTGATTCTAAAATGAAAAAAAATCTTGAAAGCAAATCAACTTTCATTCAGTGGTGTGCACACTGCAGAACAAACTTGTCTCACTCGAGACGAGCCGAACAAACAAATGGAAACATGAGTCAAGTGAACCAGTTCCTAGCTGTTCAGCTGCTGTCCAACTGCTCGATTGCCCAAATTGCGTGTCACACAGTTTTGGCAGTGTGTACATACATTTACAGCCGGAGAATGTACACTGCCTCCCTTCTTGGGTCACACAGGAGAGCCGAGTGGCAATCGATTACGATTAATAATTGATGGCCTTGTTATTCAATTACCGATTGTGTATGTGTCCCATGAAGGCTGCTGCAGCTAAAGTGCTGAGTGCCCTGTCTGCCAGTATTGCCTTACACACACACACACTTACAGAGCTGCTGCGAAGGATCAGATTGGACAAGATTAATCTACATTCAGATCATATTTCCAATTGACACTGTAAGTGTGTAAATACTGCTGGAACGAACACACAGAGGCACTGACTTGTGTTGGTCAGGATTGCCCAGCAAAGCCGGTAATTGGCAGAACGTCTAGAGATTCTTCTTGTGTGCGCTGGTAAGAGCATTTGAGAGAAAGTGATTGGCGACACAGAGCAAACAGATAGAAATTGGGAAACGCACAGACATCGACTTAATGCCTTCACTTATGGTAATGACAAAAAAGAAGCGGAGACGATCAGAAAAGTAAGGAAAGAAGAGAAGAGGCAAAGCGAAACCGACTGGCTATCAATAATGGATGCAAACAAAGACAGACAGTCAGAGTGGCTGAGGCAAACCGAGAAAACCAGATTCCGATGGAGTCTCAATGCCGACACAGTGCCCGGCCCGGACGCCAGGCGCATGAATGGCCCAGTGCCGGCTGCCAAATAACGGCAACTTCCCAGTGCAAGTCACTGCCAGAATGTAGTCATTCAATTGCCATTTGAGAAGTGAAATCGATGGCATGCCATGGCATGGTCTCTTTCTTTAGTTGGCTCAGGCCAGCGCCACAAACAAACTATCACTTGATTAGACGTTTGCCGACGATTCCGCAGGCTAACTGCAAGTGCAAGTGCAAGTGAGCAAAGAAAAAAACAACAGGGACAGCGGAAAATAAGAGAAGGAGAATCCGAATTACCAGGCCATGCGAAAATGGGCACATCATGTTGGGGCAGGGAGAAAGAGCATTGTTTTGCGATAAGTCGAGAACATTCAAATTCAAATTCTTCCTCTCTTTCTGCGCTACAGAAAAAACAAGGGCAACATAAAAGAAGATGTGCAAAGCCAGATGGAATTGCAATCAAACGATAACATCAACGCTTTGGGTCGCAGTCAAAGTTCGCTGTTGGGCAATGGAAACAGCCAATTGTACGCAACTTTGCCGACAAGCAAAAAGAGAAGATGAACATTTGCTTGGATGCTCCACTCAAAAGCACACAAACAAGCAAATTCGAGTTTGGTTCATTGAGAACAGTATTGATCAAAGTGCAATTAGGCAAATGAAAATGTAGAATGCAATGACTTGGCACGAGACATTAAAATGCAGTCTGAGTTCTGCGTTCAAAAGTCAAAAGACAGCGTGTCATCCTAATGACAAAGAGGCAGTGCCGCTCCAGCGTCAATTGTCGATATATTCTGATGATGGCAATCGCAGTAGTACTGGTGCTAGTGTCAGCAAGCATTCGAGGGCAAATTAAGGAAAAAGTGCAATTAGCCGGCAAAAGGGTTCACAAATGGCAAAACTTGGCAGCAGCGGCTGAATGTTGCTGCCCAAATGGCGCCCAGTTGACTTCAAACAAAAAGTGCATTCGTTAAAACACACACAGACAAAACACTGCTCATCATAGAGACCTTTAATTAGAAGAAAAGTATCAATGGAAAGAGTTGTGCATACTTTGGTCGTGTGATACATACTTTTTGCCTCCTTTGAATAGCTGCTTAAACACACACACACCTAAATGCATGAATGCTATCGCCTGAAAGAGTGAGAGACTGACAATCTAAAATGCAATCAGCATAAAGATGGAAACGGTTTGCAAAGCCAGCAGTGTCGGCCAAAGTTGCGTCAATATTGACTGTATGTAAATGTCCAAGAGATATGGCGCCCACTGCTGTCGAAGTTCTCTGGACACGCCGTCTTCTCTACTGTCTCCACTATCTGCCATTGGCACGACTGTGGTCCCCTCTGCTACAGGCACCGACAAACAGGCGACAGGGAAAAGGAGAAAGAGGATGCGGCAGCACAAGTGGCAGCAGCAGCAGCAGCAGCATACTTTGCCAGACAGGGAAGCGCACAAATACAAACAGAAGGCAAATTAATTGAATCAGACAGCAGCAGCGGCGGCGGCAACGGCAGAAGCGGCAGCAGGGCAAAATAATGTAAAGGTATTTAATTAGCTGAGCCTTGAGACGCGAGCTGGCTTACGAGGCACTCGCACACACACGCTCAGGAGACACAAATACACACCGACAGGCAAAGAGAAAGAGAAAGAGAGTGGTGAATCCAACTGGGACAGCAAGAGTGACACAATGGTGGCCAACGAAATGGTGAAATGACGCGCCAGCAGCACAGATTGATTACAGCAGAAAGAGAAAGGAACTGAGGATGATGAGTATGATGATGATGAGAAGAAGTGAAGATGATGTTTGGATGGGAGAATGGATGCATGCATTCAGACGATTGCGTGGATGGATGCGGCCACGGCAGCCACTCGGCGACCGCTCTTTCAGACGCCAATCCGTGCGAAAGTGACTGATGCTGCTGCTGCTGGTGCCTAGCACAATATCGATAGTGAGCATACATCGGCACAACAGATTTCCCAGTTGAGTTCTTTCTATCTAACTTTCACTTCATTTGTTTTTGTTCTCCTCTAGTTCACCGCTCATCTTTTCGATTAAGAAGGCTTTTGGATTATTACCATGTTGATTGTGTAGACTGTGTCCAGCACTCGTCCAGCACGCAACATAACAACCTCACACAGTGTGAATGTGACATCAATGAAAAAAAACTTTGGCTGCTTTTGCTGCAGTTGTACTGTTTCCAATTGAATTGACATTGTTAACTGCTAACTGATTTGCCGCCAAAACGAGGAAGAGGAATTTTAACCAAGAAGATGACTTTCAATTGGCATTACTCGATTAGTACTGCCAGTGCCGGATAGTGTCAAGTGGTAAAATGAATGGTGATCAAGGTAGTGTGAAAAAAAGCCAAAAGAAAAAATGCAGTTTAAAAAGTGGAAAGAAATGACAATTTGAAAGGCAAAGCCAAGACAGTGCCAGTTGAAAGATGATCACAGACAAAGTCTGGAGAATGGTTAGCGATTAGAGAAGCGAACAGAATTGGATGGCTGCAAACTGCTAACTGTGAATTCGGCGAGTGATGATCGTCCTAGTGATCGCTTCGGTGGATTCTCTAGCCAGTGTTAACTGTCCCAGTGAAGGGATCATTACGGGGGCGAAGTCAACACTGCCTAGGGTAGGTCATTAGTTGTCGCACGAGGCTCAGCAATCGCAGTGAGCTTAGTACAGTTTAAGGACAGAGGCAGCCTTTTCTTTTCTTTTGTGCACCGAGGGCGCCAAATGTCAACCCAGAACTGAACTGACTTGTGTGGTCTGCTGAACTGAGGCAGTGAAGGAAGGCAGCAAAGGAAGGGGAGCTCAGGCCGGAGACAATCGAATCGGTAATAAATAGATTGCCACTCTGCGCCAATTGACAATTTGCCTTGTTCACAGCAAGGCAGACAGACACACAGGCACTGTGCAGTTACACTTTGCAGTAGGGTTCACACTGGCAATCTCTCGGTGCCTGTGTGAGTATGTTCGCATCAGCGAGCACTGATCAAAGCGCACTCAAAGTGCCGTAAGAATTGTCCATTTCCGATCGGATAAGAGCGGTGCAGAGTACGAACAGACAGAGCAGACAATCGGGTACAGACGCAGAACTCTGTCTGAACAGTTGTGGTCCAAAGACGCTGCAGCACAAAGAAGAATAGGAAAAGAGGAAGAATGCGGGCGCCGCCGGTGATGGTGGTGATGGCATCGAGGTGCACTGCCTGTGGTGACACAGTCACTGTGTGTATGTCTCTGTCTGTGTGATTACCACTTTTGCCCTGTACCACAATCGGCAACCATATCGCCACCGAATCGGCGCCAAAAAGAGAACAACAGAGCTATTGCTACCAAACAGCCAGCACACAGTTAAGCAGTCTGCGAGTGTGTGTGTTTGTGCAAAAATGGGGTAAATTACACTGCGAAAAACTGTGGCAAACAACAGTGAAAAGTAGCGTGCATGCATTCATGCACTACTGGCAAAGTGATAATTAATAATAAATTAGCCAGTCGATGAATAGTTAATCACTGAGAAAGGGAAAACGGCTGCAGAACTGACTGGCAGTTTGTCTAGCGGCGGTTACTGCTGTTGCCATTTCAGCAGTTTTGTTTGCTCAGCTATGGTGGTGCCAATAAAGTGCGAACAGTAGCTAATGAGTTTGATGAAAAAGCATGAGCAGCCGAGATGTGAGGCCGATCGAGTGGCCCGATGATGGCCCAAATTCACTTCGGGTAATGTGTGTGCGAGGAGTGTGAAGTCCTAAATTGCCTGATAGGCAGCCTACTTTCAGCATGCTGGACAACGCTGTATGGGCAAAATCTGGTCAATTCACCACTGTGTCAGTGTTTGTACAGTTTCAATAGTAAAAGAAAGAAAAAGAAAAACCACCACTTCTATAGTAAAATTCAAACAAATACAGCCACAGACAATTTACATATGGCCGAGTCGTGTCAAAGTTTCAGCAGTGGTGCAGCATTGGTGGACAGCGATCATTATCCAGCGTAATAAGCCATTCATTAGGCGGTATTGCGTATTGTAATTATGACTTGGTAATTAAATTGCACACACAGACACTGCCACAGCCAAGAGCAGCGGATAATTCAATTTTGGAGCAGCTCTTGACAGCAGACACAAGTGAAAATTGCTGTCACTGTTTCTGGTGCGGCACTTTTTCACTGCTGCCTGACCAGTAGTGCGCTGTCATTTCCACCATTTACCCGTTTTCTGCAATTGTGAATGTCTGCCCAGAGGCCGTTAATGTGTGTGCAGTGGTGCTAGTGCAAACACGCTGCAGAACAATTCAGCAGTAAGCCAGTGGCATTCTGTTGTGATCTCGATTTGTCATTTGGCTTCCGAGCAGTTGATCACCACTGAGCAGCGACAGTGGAGGACAATGATGATGATTACCACTGTCTGCTGATGTCTGTCCGCCTGGTCCGCCCAGTTCATCAACGTCGACGAGTTTCAGGCGATCAGCTCTGAAGCAGCAGCAGCAAAAGCAGACAACAATTCGATTGCACTGCCTCAATTCTCTCATTTAATTAAAGTCGCATTTGAATAACTTCAATAGTGTGGAGTAAAAAGAAACAAAAAGAACGCCACCAACTAACTAACTAGCTAGCAGCTAACGGTGAACAGAAGCTTTCTGAGCGCGGCAAGTGGGGGTGACGATGATGGAGAGAAGAATGAAGAGGAGGAGGTGGAGGAAAAAAGAAGGAGGTAGAATCGGCACTGCTAATACGGCACTGCACTTGTGTTCCATTTGCAGCAAGCAGACAAATAGTTTCAATTAATTGCCTGGTGAACTAATTCGCCGAGACAACTGCTGCTGCACTGAACGGCACTGACAATGGCAGTGGTGGCGGTGGTGGTGGCAGTAGTGGTGAGCCGTCGGACGTGCGGCGTAAAAGTGCTGCAAAATTCAAATTGGTTGCCGCACAGGAGCAGGAGTACCAGCAGAAACAGTGTCTATGACTGCCTCTCCCTCAGTGCTGCAGCTATCATCGCTGAGTGTCTGCGTGTAATTCTATTAAATTTACTGGCCCTCACACATTACTACACATGCAGATTATTATTAGTTGTTGTTAGCAGTCGAATGCTAACGAAAATGACATGAACAGCAGCAGCACTGAAGGGAGCACCGTTGTGCGTGCGGCACCCAACAGAAAGAAAGAGTCCGTTTGTCATAATTGTCTCCTTCTCTCTCTCTCTCTCTCTCTCCCTTATGGCGCCCGTGCCCAGTGCCTAATTGAGGAATGTGCTTTGTGGGCCACAAAGGCTTCAGATGGGGGGAGATGAAACTGCAATGAAAATGCTATTTTGAGTGAAAACCAGCCGCTGTTGACATCTTACCAAAAGAAGCCAGAAGCAGTTTTTTGTCAGTAAGCGCAATCTTCTCCTTCAAACCCTTTTTTGTGGTAACTCTGCATGATGTGTGGTACTCGCTAATTTGATGTCGTCAAGAGATGACCTTATTCATATTGAAATGAGCACTGCCACTGGAATGTAATGTCAGGGCTTGGGCCCATTCTAACATCAAGAGCCGTATTATACCCGTTTATCAGTCTATTGTGGTGAAAAGAGTCAGTGCAAATGTAGAAGGTAAAAAGTTACAACAATGCAAATACAAGATGCTCAGATTGATAATGCTTTCAAAAAAAGAGCCAGCAAAGCTAGAAATACGAAAAGAAAGACGTGGTCAGTGCCTGTCCAAGTGCATCACCCCATCACTCTATGGCACTCTGTCATTTGCGCTAATTTCCACGCCACGAACGCTCCATCACTGCTGCTGCTCCTCCGTTCCGACTATTCAATTGAACGCTTTAATTGAATTAACCGGTAGAGGTCAACAACTGCTCATGACTGGCATTTAGCTCTGAAGATGCTCACGATCAGTGCTAAGAAAGATGTAGAGGGGAGGGCACCAGGCAACAAATGAGCAGAGAACATTACACTGACCAAGAAGAAGATAGTGGTGAGAACATTTGGTGGTTGGTTTATAAACTCTAATGATTAAGGCTGCCATAACTAGAGAGGATTGATGGGGCAGCTGCAGCAGCAGCAGAACAAGCAGAAAACGATAACTCAATCAGTCGGGTAGTCAGTGAGTCAGTTGACAGAAGAAAAAGAAAAAGATTGCACGACCAGCAAACAAACGACAAAGTTGCCAAGTATGCATGAAGGGCAGCGTAAGGGCTTACTTGTTGTGTGCTCAGAACAAAGGTACTGCCTTTTGGAGAAAGAAAAAGAAGAAGAGAAAGAAAACGAAACAGAAAGGCAGACCGGGATTAGGTTAATGATGTGCTCAGAGCAGACAGTACAGTACAGAGACACACAGTATGCCACAACGAGCAAATCTGCTAAAACAAAGCAGACGAGTCGAGCTTCAGAGAGACAGCAGGCAGACAGGCAGAGATCAGACTGCTCTTCAACTGTCGACTCTCGGTTTCAATAGGGCGGCAATTAGTGCGACCTATGAATGACAAATAGGTGGCATAGTGGAGTGACGCAGATTAGGCCACCGCAGACAAGAGCACCACCACCACCACCACCACTACTAGCACACTAAAACAGTACAGTACAGCCCAGTGACAGTAATTGGCCCGATGCGTCAATGACACCGGTGCAACAGCAGACAGAATGGAAGCAGTGCACTTCAGCTCATGTCGCCCTGACCCACAATGACACACAGACCACTGCTCATTAGCTGAGCACGAGAGCGGGAGAGAGAGAACAAAGCTGCATTCTATTTCTGCATTAGTGCACCAGAGAATGCCTGCTGACCAGTAGTGGGCACTGAAGAATCCAATGCACTTCACTACCAACTGTCCCCTCTTTTTGTTGCCGCCGTCGCTGTCCTTATCAGTGCTCCCGCAGACCTGTCACTCACACTCACACGTAGTTTGAGCATTGAATGTGACCTTTGTCAATTCTTTTTTTGTTTCAAATCAGAAACTACAACAACCGAGTAGAGTTGGCGTTATTGTCACCGGGTCAGAGATAGCCGACACCACCGCACCAGAATAGTAGCCTCATTCATCAGAGTCCGAGACAGGGCGACAGAGACAGACAGACACACACACACACACAATCTACTACATCCTTAGGGTAGTTTTTCCACAGTTATTTTTCATCTCTCTGATAAACTACCGTACAATGAATGAAAAAGCTACCAGCAGCAAATTGCACCATGAAGTGTCACACAGTGAGATGGTGCACTGAACTTGTCCGATATCGGTGGCGGAAAGAAGTGTGTGTGCCTGGCAGAAGTTTTGTCCCCCAGAAGTGTCATCAACTCCTCGTGTGGCTCGTGTCTCCTCCCTGGCAGTTGCCTAACAATGCTGCAGCACAGTACCGCCAACTTGAATAATAATCGACAACACAAGTGACGCCACTGAAAGAGAGAAAAAGAATGAAGAAGCGGCAGAAGCCTGACGAGATTGATGGCACCCGATAGGCAGTGTGCTGCAGAATTTTCTCTCTCCCTCTTTCTTTTCCGTTGCCGTCTCCGGAATAGCCTATTGCCTGTAATAATGGTCGCATGAGTGCAGACTCAATGGAGCACCACTGCTTGGGAGACCACTGGTGGTGGTGGTGGTGATCGATTCCGCTGGGCGCAAAAGCAGCAGCAGATGAATGAGCAGCAGCAGCCGACAAATGAAGCAAAGAGAGTGCTGCTTTCCTTCCTTTCCACCACTCTCAACTCAACTCTCGACGCCTCGCTTCCGCTGGTGGGCAAAGTGAGCAAGCAACAGTACTGCTAGTGCCGGTGCCTAGGCACTGAGCAGTCATCGAGCAGCCATTTGAGGCTGGGTTAATATGTCAATCGAGAATTGAGAGGTTCTGACAGGGGTGCCAAGCGATGTGAACGTGCACCAGTGTGTGTGTGTGTGTAGTGGTAGCGCCCGCTTTTTGTAGCGATGACGAGCCTGAGAAAGCAGCAGCTCATCACTACCGACTACCACCACCACCACCACATAAAAGCAGTCACTGAGAAGCCTATTAATTTAGCTAATGACCTCGTAATGGACAGCAATAAAATTCAAATGAACTCAAACTTTCAAAGGGAAAGCGTAGTGGCAGGCAATCGGACAAAGTGCTCCGTTTCCGCTGCACCGACAAAGCAAGCTTCGTCCTTCATTTAAGTCAAGTGGTCGCACTTTACCGCAAATTGAGCGTTCTACAAAAAAAATGAGTTTCACCACCCGTACAGCCAACCCATCAACCACTAATCTATTTTTCAAGAGTACATACTCAGTTTTTTTCCATTTTTAAATTCAGCATAATTTGTAAGTCGAATTTGCAGTCAGTGGTGATGAGTCAAGCGTTGCCACCAAACAGCAAAAAAAGATGACAAACAACACAAATCGACATGCGTAATTGCATCCAATCTAAAAATACAACAAAGTTGTGTTTCATTTTAGGAGCAGTAAGAAAACAAGGGAACGGCACTTTTGTAGTACACACATCACTACAAGTTGTGCGTTACGATTAATGAGAACAAAACTGAAGATTGAAAGAAACAATGTGAGTTTGTGTGTATGGAAAGTGGACAGACTGAACATGTGTACAATCAAATTGGTCCGGGTAATGAGATTAGCATCAATTAGTACTCGGCCGCAAGGACAGTGCTCGCAGAGTTGTCAGCCAGAAGAAGTCATTAATTGTCCATCACTGTTTGCTTAGCTTAGAAAAAAGAAAAAAAGAAAAGAAAGAAAAAGTCCGAAAAGCTGAGACAACGCCAGAAAGGGACCAGATAGGCAAAGAAATCAACTTAGAAGTGAGCTTCAACTTTAGTTTTCTTCACAGTGCTAACCAGAAGTAGTTCGAGTCAAGGTATCAAGAGTTGGTAGAGGAGGAAGAGGGGGAAGAAAAGGGCACCAAAGTAGTCACTTGCAAATACCAAGAGACAGGGGAATCGTAAATAAAAGCAAATGAAGCCGAGAGGGAAAGAAGCAAATGAGGAAGAACAAAGTGCATCGAAGAAAAGCAGAAAAGACTGACCAGAGCCGAGAGTTGCCTAGAGCTTCTGCTGGTGACAGTGCACACACAGACTGACACTGCTCTGTTGACATTGGTCACAGTTGGTTTGTGCACTTCTCAAGTCAGCCAAGTGTGTGAGGACCGCTGAACTACTACCCAGGAGGGGTTGCAGTTGCGATAAATCTGCCCAAAATTGGACTGACTCCAGGCCCACCAGTACAACTGATGATGCACTTGTTCTTGGCCGGCGCACTTTGCATCTGTGTTGTCGGCACGATCGAGTTGGCGGCGGGCAAACATATATAAACTTGTTCCTACTGAATGCTAATTAAGGTGGTGCTCTCTTGACTGTGGCTCTCACTCATCTGCTGAAAATGTTGTGCCGTCGTCTTAGAAGTGCCACTCACTAGAAGTGCATTTGTTTTGCTGCACATAAAATCACTTTAATTAATGGCGCAATAGCTGTTCATAGGCAGCAGCAGTAGGGTTGTTATTTTAATCTGCTTCTTTATAATCAGATAAAGTATTAAAAACTGCCAGTGTCATGACAAGAATCCCTCCTTGATGAGCGTTTCTTTTTTTCTAATCTTAAAAATAGCGCACAGTTTCGTGCCTGTAAATGAGGGTCAGAAGGTAGTTGCTCGATAAGAAGAAACTGGAGATAGACTGATAGTGTGCTTGCTTGCTGCCAACAAGGTGAGTGGTGGCTACTGATGACGGCCCCGCACAGCATAACTCCTCTGAACGATGACCAACTTCAGGTTCGGACATGTGTGGTGCAGCACGTCAGTTCGGCTGATCAATGGCCACTGAAGCCAACAGTGCTGTGATGTCGTCGGGAGCTGCTTCCGCAGAGGTAGCCACACACCAGTGACCGGTCTAACGTGTACCATGTCTCTCTCTCTCTCTTTCTATCTCTGGCTCAACTGTGGTGTGTGTGTGCGTCTTCTACACTAAGAAACGTTGTAGAGATAGGGGATAATTTGAGCACCGGTTCACCCTGACGATGACCCACGAGATCAGCTCTTTCTAAGTGCCCATCTCTCTCTCTCTCCCCTCAATGTGTGTTTATATAAAGGCACCGCACTGAGGAGAAGAGTAAAGAGACTTTCGCTAAAGGTCAACGGCACATGACAGGTCGAGCGGCGGGGATAACTGAGACGCCCGAGAGAAGAGCAAGGGGGTACAGTGCAGTGCACCTGCAGAGTAATAGATGGAGAGGAGCGATAGTCAGAGGCAACATTGAATTACGAGTGTGTGCAGTGATGAGTACCGGTGCTGTGTGTGTGAAGTAGTAAGCGGCACTTCTTCGTTGACCACTGGTGCGCGGCCAGTGACGAGTTGGCACTGCGCAGCACCGACCCCTGCTTCTCACTACCTGCCTCTTTACCTGCTACTGCTCTTACTACCACTACTGCCAAGTGCGACCCTCAATTTGCCGCAATGCGAGGCAATTTTCAACAATCGGTCCAGTGGGAGAAAACGAAGGAAGAAAGAAGACAATAACAGACAGACTTAAAGAGTAGCAATGAGAAGAAAAAAACTGTTTGACTGCCTTTGAGAATTGGGTGAGCGGAACAAAATGGCGCACGTCGTGCGATTGATGAACGAGAAAAGTAAAACAGTAGCAGAAGCGTCACCAGAGGAGGAGGAGGAAAAGGAGGCATGTCGGTTGCAGTACCTTCACCGAGTGCCAAGTGCAAATCAAAGTGCAGCGGTGTTCTATGGCAGAAAGCCAATTTTGGCAGTTGCCGAATGCTACGCACTGGCCAATAAAAAAAATGAAAAAAAGTAAACAGTTCTCATAGAATGACAGAGTGGCCATGTGTCTCGCACTGATGTTGTTGATGTTTGTTTGTTTGTCAGTGCCATCACTACCATCATAGCCATCACCACTTCACCGGTTGATTGTCCACATCAATTTTTAAGCACTACTTCTGCACACTGCTGCCGCAGAAGTTTGCACACAGGTGCTGATGATTTTTTCTCTCTCTCTCTCAAATTCGTCATCAGCGATGACAATAAAGTGTGAGGAAAATTTCATTAGAGACGGCAGGCAGTCAGTGGCAGTAGGTATCACGAGGGCGCTGGTAAAAGGAGAGAAAAAGAGATGCAATCGCACAACACTACCACCTCGCTACCACTTTACCACAGAGTGTCAAGTGGGACAATGATGAACTTCATTGTGGTGGTGTGGTGCTAATAATAGAGAAGGACGTACTATGACAAACTTCGATTAGTGGCAGTGCATCGGTCAGCTACAATTAGCATGACGACGACGACGATGTTGGTCGTTGCTGCTGATGCTGATGTCCACTGTATGACACCTTTGATGTAGGTATGAGGGCACACTGAGGCAGTCTGTCTTCCTTTGCATCACGTTCTCTCCTCCGTTGATGGCCTACACGGCGGCAGACATTGTCAACATTGAGGTTTACTACTTCCAGCAGCTAAGTGCACGATGCATTATGGAGCAGAGCAGAGCAGCGCGACTGCATCTAATGGCGAGGCTTTGCATTAGTCCGAATTGTTGAAAGCATTAATTACCACTGCAACAGCAACAGAAGCAGCAGTCCGGAGAGAATCACATACACAGATGGACTGGTACTGAGTACATCAAGAAAGGACATTGTAAGCGATCGCCGAGTAGAGGTAGTCAGACGAACATCTCCAGTTCATTAGGACGGTTTGTACACACAGACTGTGTGTGTGTGCATTGAGATGATGGCCGATGATTGGCCAAATGAGGGACCAGCATAGAGAGCAAAAGACAGTGCAGAGATGCTTTTTGTACGCATAAATAAATTAAAAACAAACCAAAAAAGAGGCACTAAAATGCAAACATTCAAACTTGCTACAGTCGATCGGGTGCAGGTAAACAGTGGCGGTAACGGTCTCTCCGGTTCTTGATTCTGCAGCTGTTTCTGCGAATAACGGCAGTGTCGCAAACTGCAGCAGCTTGCTAGAAATGCAAGAACTGGGAAAACGGCGACGACGGCAAGCGTGCCAAAAGTGGGCTAATTAATTAAATTAACGAGAAAGAGACAAAGTGTGGAGAGAGAGAGAGAGAGAGAGAGAGAGAGAGAGAGAGAGAGAGAGAGAGA
>JAALOO010001778.1_pt1 | contig 13489 bp, 11 predicted proteins | sample 7257641 | NCBI WGS metagenome assembly JAALOO01 (sample SAMN14085613, study PRJNA598686) | mite metagenome | biome: ENVO:01001000; feature: ENVO:01001002; material: ENVO:01001226; isolation source: single female mite from University of Michigan culture on fish food culture... ... | reverse complement strand
TCGGTGAATCAGTTAACTACAGCCGGCTCAATATTCAATTGTCCCCAACTTATATGCATTGCCAAGTGTTGAGTAATTTACTTGATCCGTTTGCGTCGTCGACGAGGGATGTGGTCGCTAGTCGGTGGTGTTGGTGGTGGTGGTGATGGTAGTGTTTGCCATTGCTGTGCTGATGATGTGCCCTGTCGACAACAACAAGCAAAAAGGAGAGCACAAGTTGATCAGCAGTTGGGCAGCCTACGCTCTGCTCCCAAAGCTGTCGGGTTGCATTTGCATCAAAGTAGGTCGACTGACCGAAGTGCTACTGATGAAAAAGGGCAGAGAACACATTTGGACAGTAAGCGATACCAACGGTGGTGGTAGTAGTGGTAGTGGTGGGCCTCGTCGTCGTCGTCGCCTTTCTCTGTTCCAGAGCCCGAGTTGATTCAATCAAAGAGAGATGCAACTGAGTGCATGCAGAAAACAGCACAGCACAGTGATAAAACGAAGCTAAGAAAAGAACCGTCTGCTTGAGTAATTCAAAATAAACACACACACACAAAAGCACTAGGGCACTGTTACTGGAAGTATTGGCAGTGATGATGTCACTCGAAGATTCATTGAGCCTCAGAGTCACTGCAGACACTCTCTGCGGCGTTTTGCAAATTGAGGACGCACGCAATACCCGCTGGCAGGACAAGACAAAGCAGAAGCAGAAGCAGCACTGTGCTAATTTGACACCAATACATCGATAAGCAGACAGTGTTTCTAATGAGACAAAATGCAAAATATTTCTTTCTTTTGCTCTGCGGTGATCTGCTGTTTCATCATTAATATGGATATGTGTGTGTCTGAGTGTGAGGACACTTTTAGTACAAAACCAGCAGACAAAATTGTTGCTCAAAGGAAAATTGAATAGTGCACCATAACAATCATGTCGATAATTTGGGCAAACTGCTAACAAGATCAGTCGCCAGTGTTTGATGAGTCGAGACCAGTATGGCCGAAATGAACCACTAAACTGCAGTAGGTAAATAACTTATTTATTTTTAAAGGTTTGAACTGATGAGACAAATCTGCTTAGTGTGCAATTACTGCTTTCGCTGGAAGGCACTGCGCTAGTCTGCCCTCTCCATTTGCTTTCTCTTTCCCAGTATTTATAGACTCGTTATGACATCCACGTTTCAATGGCCCCTGGTCAGCAGTAGTAGTGGTAGTCTAGTATAGCACGTCTGCTCAGCTCGAGTTGCTGTTCATTTGTTTGTTTGTATGAGTGTTTGTGTGCTGCATCGATTGCTATTGATTGATTAGCTTGCAGTGAAAGTTCTGCAGTGGTCGGCAGTGGTCGGCAGTGGGAAACAGCCTACCAGTTAGTGCTGCCCTGAATCTGGAGCCGATCATCGAAAGGGATACAAACAAATTGCGAATTGTCAAAAGCAGGAAGCTAGAGCCAGACTGACCAGCAATCTGGCAGACAAAGGAGTGCCTGACAGTAGTGGTAGTAGTGGTGGTGGTAGTGCCTGCTTTCCCGTCAAGTCGATCGCGTCTTAGTGGCGGCGGTGGTGACAGCACCAGCACTCTCTCACAGACACAAGAACAGAAGCACACATTACCGCACACACACATTGCGTAAGCTTGACCAGAAGGCGCCCTGGCACTGATGAATAATTGAGCAGCATGTTCCTCGCTGTTGAATGGCAGAGGCACACACCATCATCATCAGCATCACAACCAGCACAACTGCTGTGTCTGCTGAGCAGACAGAGAAAGCGAGTTCTACTTTTAGTGCTCAAGTAAATCTGACCACCAGAAAAAGTAATTAATATAAAAAGAAAGCTTCCTCTTTCTTTCTTTCTTTCTTTTCCTCTTTTACTTTCTTCTTCTTTTCTCAAGCTAAGCTACGGAAAAAACACATCGCCTAGGCACAAAGGAACAACAAAATTAATAACTCAGGCAAGCAGACCAAATTGAGTCTGCCAGTGGCAATGATGGTGCTACAGTGGGCAGTGCTGTGCTAAAAGGAAGTGAGGGCTTGGAACTTCTCACTGCCAAAAAAGATCGTTTTTTTCAAAAACCATTTTCTACACATTTTTCTTTATTTTCATTCATTGCTATTTTTCTACCAGTTTGATTTTTTTGCATATGCTTTGACTTTGTTTTTAACTTTTCGGGTGTTTCTATACGTGTACTTTTAGGGGAAGATAAAAATATGCCAGTAGCCGTCTGGCACGCAAATTAAATTGCAATCAGCTAATTATAAAACGTAATGACAGGCTTTGCATATAGCTTACTCTCTTTCTCCGGACAAGTACCGGACCAGTACTGGATTACTAATTAATTTGTTAATTACGTCAAGCTGATTGAACTAGTAGGGCAGAAAAGAAAAGAAGAAAAATATTGAGCTCACCCCTCCAGAAAGCAGTCTCCTGGGCACCTGGCCAAAACTGCGCCCACAGCTGCACGCCGATGAATGGTGACGAGCAGATGACCTGAATGGACATACAAAACAACAAGAGAGCCATCATTAGATTACAGCACACTAGGAAGAACTTTCCTAATTACTAAATGGATTTTTTCTTTTTTGTTTTCCTGACTTCACTTACATAACAGGTGATGACCACCAGGGTGATCTTCACTGTCTTGATTTTGGCCCTCGTCAGCCCCTGCATCGAGTGAATGCGCGGATTGCTGAGTCGAGTTTGTCGGTTGCGGTTGATCTGGTAATTGCGCGGCACGAGGACATTCACACTGCCCGCATTGGTGGAGCCGGTGGAGGAGGTGGAGTGCGTCAGCTTGTTCACCTGGTAGGTGGACTTGGGTGGCAGGTGTGTTTCACTGACGCTGTCGCTGCCTCGTGCTCCTCGCATGGTGTAGTGCCCCTCACCAGTTGGCTGATTGTCCTTCTCCTCTCTAAAGTGGTGGTCCTCGTAGACGGGCGAGTAGAGAGGTGGACTGTAGTCCTGGACTGGTCGACTGGCTTCCTTTTCTGCAAGAGCATTGCAGTGCAGCAGCAGCTTTGGCAGACTGTCCGAACTTCTCCTGACCACCTCAATGGTGGTGGCATTGTCTGCTGACGTGTTGACACGCACTGCCGCAGAGCTGCCGCTGTGCGACAGTAGTACTGTTTTATCATTTGATTCATCATTCTTTGGAAACTCAGAAGTTGCTGCTGCTGGTGTAGCCGGCTTGTTCAACACTTTCCACACTGGTCGCAAACCAGTGGACACTTTGGAATGATGACGATGGTGGTGGTGGTCAAGTGCCGCTGCACAACGACAGATCTGGACGCAGCGGGCACAAGGACAGGTGCCCTGATGTCGGAGAACTAAACTGCTATTTTGGTTGTCAGCATTTGAGGATAAAAGCTCATCTGATTGCTGCCTCCTCGCAGCAGCACACGCTCTCAGCAGTAGCATATTGGAGGTCACAGTGGTCAGTGTGTTTCGGCGGTGCTGTTTCGATTGCTGTCGATTGTAGTGGCTGTTGTCCCTGTTTCGGTTTGATTCGACCTTTTTCTCCCTCTTTACTGCTGCTGCTTCATTGTCTCCCTTTTCACTAACCACCGAATGAGAGTTGGGCTCTGGACTGTCGGCGAGGGAAGAAGCGGAGGAGGAGGAGGACGAGGAGGAGGAGGAAGTGGAAGAGGATGAAGAGGATGACCAGTAGGCACAGTAGTGGCCGGCATCGACGCTGTCCAGCAGCTGCAGCTTTCTCCGCTTCCGTCGAATTTGCTTTCGTTGACGTTCGAACCACAATTCACTTTCCGACTTTGCGTGTCGCATTAGCTGGCAGTTCTGGTCTTCAGTGGCATGTTCACTAGACAACACTTTTGCCTCTCCTTCTTCCTCCAATAGCACTTCTTTGGCTGCCAACGAGTCGAAGCCTAAGTAAGGAATGAAAAGGAAAGGGGAAATTGTAGCAATCAATATATAATAGAAAGAAGAAATGGGAGAAAACTGAATAATGACAATTGAACTGAGCACAATTCACACAAGGTCGTGCACAGTTTGAGTAATTGTTTACTCAGAGCACGATGAAGCGGCAAAAGCAACGACGACAACAACAACAATGTTGTTGTTACCAGCCGAGAAGCTGAAGCAAAAAACTTCAATGTGCGTGTGTGTGTGCTCTTTATCAAGTGATGCGTTCTGTTTGCCAAACACCACCGTAAAATTATCGCTGTTTTCTTGAGCACTGACACTAGTTTTCTTTTTCTACAAGTGCATCCGTTTACTGACAAGCAATGGGCAATGGGGTGAACACTTCTTTTTAAACAAGCTGACTACTTTTTGCCTGGATGAACACGTGACGATAGCGTAATTAACGCTGCTGTAAAGGTCAAATGCAGAAGGCGATCACAAACATTAAAGGGAATACCGTACCTTGAGGCACTGCCGTACAGTTGACAGTTGCAGAGGCGGCAGCATTTATGCCCACTGGTCCGTAGCCGTTTGACCGGGCCGGAATGTCAGTTGCAGTGCTCCGGCCTTGCTCCTGCTCTTCTCCGTCGCCGATGAGCGCCGAAGTCAGCTTATTATTGCTCAGTTTGTCGTGAAGTGGACAGCTGGAGAGCAGTGCCGTACCGGTCAGTGCCAGTGAAGGTGTCGACCGGTGGTGATGCTGCTGCTGCTGGTGCTGGTGATGTTGATGCTTTTGGTGTTGATGTCCTGGGTGGCCTTGACTGTTCGGCCCGGGAAAGCTAGCTCGATGAGTAGTGGACGATGCCGATGAGTTGGTTGAGGTAGAGACGGCCGATGAGTTGGAGGACACAGAGGAGGACTTATTGCAGATCCACAGAAGGCGGTTGATGGTGCGAGAGCACTTGCTGCTCACGTGACGATTCAGCGTGGTCGTCGTCTCCAGCGGCTCCAGCTGTTGTTTGCTGCAGTTGTTGTGATTGCTGGCAGCTGCGTTCATCGTGGCCGTAGTGGTAGTCACGTTGCCCTTGGCGAAGAAGTGACTCGAAGCGGCCAGAGAGTGTCGAGAGGAGCCCTTGCTGGTGGGCAGGGGCGAGTGAGGCAACGGGTGATGGTGAGGGTGAGCTAGGCCTCGAGCCAGGCCACTGCTGCTGCTGTGATTGAGGACTCCGGCAGTCCCGGTACATACTCCACTGCTGATGCTGGTGCTGTTGGCCACCAGCTGATAGGTGGTGGCCTCCTGTTTTCCTTCCACACCCAGCGAAGGTGGCTTGGGTTTCGTCGAGTGGTGGTCCTTCACCATCAAACTCTGCCGCTTAGAGTGCCAGTTGAGCCAAATTTCCCGGCAGATGATGACGTGCGTGTACGTGAGAATGAAGAAGGGCACTATGAAGACGGTGAAGGTGTAGAAGGTGACGTAGGCGCCGGGCATCCACGGGTACTGTGTTTTAAAGGAGAAAAGAAAGATTGACAAACAGAGGAATGTTAGTGCACCGTACGTTTGTTTGTGATTGTTTGCGTGCATCTTTTTACGTCTTTTTCCTCTTTAAGATCAAGAACTTTCCTGTTCTTCTTCCTTTTCCTGAGAAAGTGCAGCTGAACTGCAGTGCAATCCTGCAGCCAGCTAAGCCAGTAAGCCAATCAGAGTGGCCAATTTGCCTCTGTTTGTTAGAAGCCTGCTCAGCAACCAGCGACAGCAATCTCCGGCCAGTTAAGAAACAACAACGAGAATGTACTCACAAACGGACTGACAGTCTGACTAGTTGTGACCAGCACTTGGCAGCACTGTCTAGGGCTGATTTTAACAGAAAAAAGAGGGACAGTTGCGTGCCCTGGTACACTGTTTTTTTGCCTTGTCCTCTTATACAATGTACTAACAATGTTGTCCATTTCCTCTATTCGTCAGCGGCGGCCGCCATTCTTCTCAAAGGACACTTCCTATTTACGGAAATATAAATTTTTCAACGGCCTAACTTTGAAGCCCCAAACACTGAAAATGCCATCTGGATGAACATCTGAAATGCCCTACAACAACTTATATTCTTGAGAAAAAACGTCGCCAGATGAAAAAGCATTTCTACTTTGATTTTTTCTACAACAAGAGCACCACTACTACCACCACCACCACTACCGGCCGTTGTCTTCTTCTTTCCCCTTTTTCTCATAAATTCAGCATCCATTGCTATTTAAATTGATTTAATTGGTCACATCTGGCAGTGAGTCCACTCTCAATTGATGTTGCAACGACAGCAACATTGAGACTAGACCAGTGTGTACGTCATTGCCAGTGGCTACTACTACAACCACTACCTAAACTGCGACAATCGATTTGCGAAAAGTTATAGTTTTGCACTGCCAATCCAAGTTATTAAAAGTAGAGATCTTGGACCTACAAAAGCTTTCTATTTCTCTTTCTCTCCTCCACTGCTGCTGCTGTTGCTGCTGCATGGTGCATCTTTTTCAAGTGAACACCACTTTTTCCATCCATTTTCTTTGTCGTAGACAACCTCTAAGCATGTATCAATGGCAGACGCACGCACACACTAGCACCACTTTTCTGTTTCAGCAATCTGAAGGCAAGCCATTTGTGGACCTAATCTGTTTCAGCTATCGCAGCCTCTAATGGCACTGTCGGTGCACAATAAAACAACGATTAACGAGTAGTCCGTGGTGTACGTTGGCGGCCAACGGACAACAACAGTGGCAGTGTGCCACTGCACACAGACAGCTGCTCCGGCAGGTCGAGTGGCCTTGCCTGCCCTTCTCCTCAGCTCTTGGCCCACCGTAGCAATCGCAATCTTTCTCCTTTTCCTAAGAAGTCAAAGTCGACCTAGAAAATGGCCATTATTGAGAGTGCTGCCACACGCACAAGTTTTACCGTGTGTGTGTGTGTGTGTGTTTGCACACAAGGCACAAAATCACCGACAATGTTTGTGTGTTTGTGTGCGTCAAGCAGTGTTTGCGTCAATGGAGCTCGGGCAATCACCAGTGTTTATTGGTAACTTTGAAACATTCAGTAAGTATATTTTTGTCCAATTTTAATCTGTTTTTAATCTGGCAAACAAAACGATCACAATTGCATTAGTTGAGTGGGAGAGCACTTTTGAAGCCACTTACAATTGACGCCAGTTGCCTGGTGCAAGTTTTTTTCAGTTTTTAACTGTTCCTCAGCGGCCATTTGAGATGAGTTCCTGTGGTGCCGCCTTCAAATGGCCACCCTCCAAGCTCCCAAGTCCCCATCAACTTTCAATCTCTTTTCTTTTCTTTTTTTCCTTACTATGCCTTAAAACTCATCTTTAGCTCAACTTTTTTTCAAAGTTTGAACGCACAAAGCCAATCTGAGTACCCGATTTCGTGTCTCGATTGGCCGTTGGTTATTGTTTTTTCTATCTAACGATAAAATTTTTAGTTGTTTGGAAAAATTGAAATGGCTTTATTCTGGCTTCAAAACGCTAGTTTTCCCTTGTGTTATTGTTGTTGCACTCTCTTGTCTGGCCATCTCTCAAAAAAATGTCTGTAAAATCAAACTCCAATTTTGAGTGCACAGTGTGCGTGAGTGCAAGTGAAAGTTACCCACAAAAGAGCAGCATCAGCAGCAACATCAGCAAGCTAGTTTAGTCCAGTCAGTTTGCTGCTCGCCATTTTTCACTCACTTTCGCTGCTTTCACTTTGAGAAAATCTTCAAATTTGTCACTTTCCACTGTAATCGTTATTTTCCGTTACTAATTCTTTGTTGTTGCTCTCGTCCATTTGTCTTTTTCGCTGTGTCAAATAGTCGCTCTACCAACGGCCCCCTTTTTAGCCCGTTCTTTACTTAAACTGCCCATTACCCATAAAATTCATCCCACTCGGCGACATGCCACTAACACTTTAGTAAGCCTTTATCTTTCGCTGAGTGCACTTTGCATGCATGCACTTCATTTATGGCAATGTTTTGCAGCATTGTGCCTGCTGTAGAAATTAATTAAACTCAAATTGATAATTCAATTGTTTTCCCATCTCGCAATCTTCTGTCTTCTTGAAAACTTTCACAAACAATGCTGCCTGTTTTTCTCTCATTTGTCAGGACAGTTGGGGGAAAGCAAATTTCTGCAAACACTTTCACTTTCCAAATGGCAATGCACTCATTTTTGCAGCCTTTGCACCCATTGATTAGTGAGTGACTCAACAACTTGACAATTAGAGCGCGCCTCTAACTGTAAACATTTGTTTTGCTCTTAGATTTTTGTTTTTACTCATTTTTTTCCTTTCCCTCTTTCTTGCTAACACTGCTCGAGTGTCTTTTCTGTTTTGTATCAAACTCTTGAGCACCACACACACTAATTGATGGCTCTTCTTCTGAACAGCTTAGCTGAGTGTACACGTTCCCGGTCTGTCTGCCCATTAAAGTGTCGACACACAGAGCAAATGGACACGTTGTTGTACACACAAACACACAACAGCCATTCGACCGCAGAGCCAGTTCCAATGCACACTTGAGCTTACATTTTTTGCCCAGTGCCTCTAAACAGTAATTGGCGCAGTAGTGTGTGTGTGTGTGTGTTATGTATCATCGCATTACACTTTGACTGTGCAATGGTCAGCCTAGTCACCGACTGTTCAATGATGGCAATGATCGTATAGCACTGCAATTGCAATTAATCGGCAGTTATTTGACCGTTAGCTAAGCCACGCACGGAAGGCAATCACGGACAGAGGGTGCACAAGAAGTATGTGTAATGTGCTCCTCAAGAGCGCCCTTTCTCCCTGCTCTTGTTCACTTTGTTTGCAGCTTTTCTCAGTTTTGCAGCTTTCCATCTCTTTCCAATTGTGCCCATTATTCTTTCTTTTTCCTTTTCTCTCTTTTTTTCTTTGTGTCCATTCAATGTGGTCTCCGTCTTCTCGTTTTCTCGCTAATAACACAATTATTTAAGGATGTAGCAATGTGCACTCTGGCAATGAGGGAGAATCAGCCAGGGCAGCCTTGTGCAGATGTGGTGCAGTCAGATTGCCATGGTGCCACATCACCAGTGATTGAGATGAATACTAATCGACAAAAAGTAACAGTCAACAGAACAAATTGCCAAGTTTTGGCCGCCTCGTACAGAAGAAAAAACTCTTGTATCAAAACGAGTTCGTTGCGTTCAAGTGAAACAGACCCGAGACGAAATGCTAAGAAGTTCCACTGAAATTCAGGCCTGCTCCTTGCGTTTCTAGGTGTTCTCCCTCCCGGCCGCTGCCTGACAGCCTTGGCAGCCATCACCAGCGACCTGAAGTGAAATGCTATCATTAGACAAAGAGAGAACATTCCCTTTCCTTTTTCTCAGTGCGTTGACAGGCTAAAACTCGGCCAAACAATGAACACTTTTTGTTCAGCCCGCGTTCGTGTTTCACTTACCGGGAAAGTTGCCCAGCACTCGTAGTGATTGACCCCGATTTGCTGGTAGCTAAAGATGAATGGCTGAGGTGAGCAACTGATGAGGGAGATGAGCCAGGCGCCGAAGACCATCCACCGAGATCTGCTGGTCGATTGGCTGGACGAGTTTGACAGCGGATGACAGATGGCCTGGTACCGATCGATGGCGGTCATCACCAGCACGTAACTCGACAGGTACGGCCCCAGAATCTGCAGAAACTTGACCATCTTGCAGAGGGCATTGCCGCCGTAGAAGCGGCCCACTGCCTCCCAGGCCAGCTGCGGCAGCACATTGAATATACCGGTGATGAGATCAGCAATAGAGAGATGCACCAGAAAGAAGTACATTCGGTTGATTTTCAGTTTTCGGTTCTGCAAAAAAATGAAAACAAAAGCATTAATTAGGAGAAACAAGTGCAGGAGAGAAATGCAGTTTAAGGTGAGAGTGAGTCAAATTTTCTATTTTATTGGCTCTCGTATTATTCCTATACAAATTGTCATTTTTTAGCGAGATTTTTTTTTAAAAAAAGGCCGTTTATAATCTTACTCGTTTGTCCGGTGTCCGGCGTCCGGTGTCCGTTGTCCGGTGTGTAAAACCATTTAATACTTCCCATTATCCGATTTTGCTCAAATTCGGCACAAAAATCACATTAATTCTAACAAAAATTCAGGTGAAAGAATTAGAGTTGTACGATCAACGGGGCCCGAGATCCAGGAACCCAAAAATAATGCACAGCCAACAGTGGGGAAAAAGAAGCAGCCTGCCGTTTCTGGCAAATGCAGACTGTCTGCGGTCCCTTGAGAGCGCTATCATTCCCTTCACTAAGAGGGACAAAGTTTTTCCTTTTGTTTGCAGCTAATGTGTTTGCCCAGCAGAGTGACTGCACATGCATTCTGCAGCAGTGCACGGCTCAAATTCGCGAGGTCTGATGTGACTTGACCACTGTTAACTTCCGTCAACGAGGGACCTGCGAGCAAAACGAGCAGGACAAGAAGAAACGGAAGTTAACAGTGGTCAAGTCACATCAGAGATCTGCGAAAGAGTAATTTGAATTTCTTAGCATTGCACGCGGCTAGGTTTGACGTGACTTGACCACTCTCAATTTCCGTCAACAGTTATTGCAAGTTTCTATCGGTGCACCCAAAAAAATCTCGCTGAAGTTCTGGCTTGCCAGCACTTTTCCACCTGTGTTGAAAACAAGTTGCTAAAAGGTTAACGCAATTTGCCGCGACACGGAAACGTAAGTGAGTAAGTTTTGGTCCTCAGAGGACGACAGTCACGTGACAGAGGTGATCAGAGCAGTCTGAAAGTACTTAAGTGGCGCGGCACTGCACTATTTCCACACTCTCACTGCTCACCACCACCGCGTGCGTGCACACACATATATCTCTCACGTTAGCACACATTGCTTTGTGTTTAGAAAAAAATCTGCAGTGGCGGTTAAGCATCGGAGACTCAGTTGACGAAGGCGGAGTTTTGAAGTCGAAAAAAGCACTGTTCAAAAGCAAGTGACGTAGAACCTACTATTAGCAGAAGGTTCCGTTAAGTCTCCGCCTTCGTCAGCTGAGTCTCAGATGCTTAACCGCCACTGCAGATTTTTTTCTAAGCACAAAGCAATGTGTGCTAACGTGAGAGATATAACACACACAAAGACAGGCACACGGCACAAAGAAAATCTCTTCACCGTCGTTTGTATTTACTATTGCACTCTGAGCCTCCACTTCTCAACTGCAAAAGCCGTTATCAATCGAATCTCTACAGTTGACAGCTGAACCACTCAGCACACCAGAATGGACACTACACCAAAACGCACGCCAATGGCTGCGATTGAAGACGCACGGCAAAACGACTTTAATATGCCAATAACAGCAGAGGATGTGAAGAAGGCAAAGATGGAAAATAAACTTGTGGCCGAAGCCTTAGCCACCGCCTTCGAGTTCAAACGCATAGCCGATCAAATGTTCGCTGACCCGGAATTCGCCCAGTCAGAGGGCGGTCGCAAGCTCCTGCACCACTACCTGAGTATCAGTAACAAAAGCAAAGTTTACCGCAAAGCATTCGGTGATATACTCGTTCGGTACTTTCCCGACATTGACGACAAGCAGTTGCACATGTGCTACGATTCGCAGTGCAAGCTGCCCAGCTGCGTTAAAGCTTCACCGAAGGGTAGCGGCCAAAAGGATGCGACGGCGAAGAAGAGGCAGAGGAAGGTCACAGAGACCAAAACCATTGAGGTTGAAGAAGGAGCAGCTGAATTTTCGAGCACTGACAAACAGGTGGCTGAAAGTTCAGGCGGAAACTCTCAGGCAGGCGACAAAATGGCGTGCAGCACCAGCACCATCGATGGCAATGTCGCTCAGCAAAGTCTCGACAACAACAACAAAACAGCTGAAGCTTTAAAAGTGGACTCCAGCTCTGCTTCTATGCAGAAGTCTCCTGGAGAGACTTCTTCTTCGCCGTTGTCAACGTCCGGCCAAATCGGCCCCTCCGCCGGAACAGCTGAAGTCTTTGACTGCCGAGTGAAGGACTGCAGTTTGCAGTTTAATTCATTTGAGGAGGCAGTTAAGCACTACGAGAGCCACGAGAATGATAACATTATCAAGTGCTCTCGATGCGACGTCATGTACCTGAGCCGAGAGCTAATGTGTCGCCATTTTGTTGACGTTCACAATGTGAGCTCCGGAGAAGTTCCGGACAGTTCTTTGACTGAGTGAGCATGCTTTCGGTCAGTAAACACACCGGTCTCTGGTTTGTTTATTCCTTGATCTCAGAAATGAACTTAGAAAAATGCAAAATTTTATGTTTTGGCAAATTCAATCGTTTGTAAAAATAAAAGTACACCGAATTTTCCTAAAAGCTCACATACAGTCCTTCCCTAGCTCTTTAACTTTATTTTAAAACAAAAACCTGCAATTTTACCTGCTCCACGAGCTGAGATCAAGGAATAAACAAAAAAATGACAAATTGTATAGAAATAATACGAAAGCCAATAACATAAAAAATTCGACTCTCTCACCTTAAATCACAGTTTTGTTTGCAAAAGAATACTACTGCCTAAATCACGCTCAGCTAGGCAAGGGTAAAATGGTCATAAATAATTAACCGTGACATTGAGCTAGCAAAAGTTGGAATGATTAATAATTAAGCGGCATTAATTAAGTAAATAAAACGTGTGTGTGCATAAAGTGGCATTGAGGGTACTGGAAAATAAATAGTTGGCCGACAGTTACAAGAATTATTGCGGTGTGTTTTTATGGCGGCAGCAATACGGAGAATCGATTGTGCGCGCAATTTGCTCCTTCACATTACCTCTGTGGTGAAATGACAAATGAGCGGAATAAGGCAGAACTATGTGGGGGCGGATGAAACAGATCTCCTGCAGCTGCTATTTTTGTTTACGGCAGTTTTAGCCATAATGGTTGTAATATTTCTCCAGGCAAAAAATTACCGTTTACGGTACGACCTTGAATTAGTTGTGTGCGCATTACACTTGATGAGTTTAAATGATGAAATGGCCAAGAGATAGAAAGAAAGGGGATCAAGGGACGCACTAGAATGGGAGATTAGGTGCACGAAAATGGCAATGGCTGGAAATGGCGGATCAACAGCCCTCATTTCCAGCTAGGTCAAACTGCTATAGCTCAGTTGTGCTCAAGTGCTACTGACAAATACTACAATGTGTGTCTTTAGTGGTGGTAGTTCTCGGTAGTTCTTGATCTCATGCTTAGTCGGACAAACTTTTCATTCGTTTGCTGAAGCACTAAGTGCTGACAATAGTCAGTGGTGCACTGGACTTTTCTGGAGTTCACTCACTTTCATTTTTTCCCTTGCACGCACTATTAAATGCAAAAGCCAATTTAGCGTAATACACTTGCACTCAGGCAAATCAACTGCTCTTTTTCCAAAGAAAAAAATAAGACAGCTTCAGAAAATATTGCTCTGCAAGTAAGTGTGCTGTAAAAGCATTGCAGGGAAGTGGCTGTTAAATGACGATGTGCTTTACTGTCAGTTAGTCACTTTGATGCCGTTTTGTTGTGTTGGCTGCCTGTCGCTTAGCGTTTTCTAAGTTGGTTTACTCAAGATAAACAATATTTTATTTTATGCTAATAGTCTAATTTTTAATTCAAGAAGCGCTGAGTGAAAGTGAACACAAGCGTACGTAGTCCAGACTGACTTTAATGGCAAAGAGTAGCTGCT
>JAALOO010001777.1_pt1 | contig 13489 bp, 12 predicted proteins | sample 7257641 | NCBI WGS metagenome assembly JAALOO01 (sample SAMN14085613, study PRJNA598686) | mite metagenome | biome: ENVO:01001000; feature: ENVO:01001002; material: ENVO:01001226; isolation source: single female mite from University of Michigan culture on fish food culture... ... | reverse complement strand
CTTCAAAATCAAATTTCGAAAAAACAGTAAAAAAGTGCGCGGTGTCCCCCCTTAAAGGCGTTGACTACGATTTACTTGATTAGGTTGACAAATAATTGGCTATTAAAGTCTTTGTGTGATTTATTGGTTAACCTATTAACTTAGGTAAAGCGAAATTATAAGTAGTTTTACTATTTTGCAGTGAAATCTAGCAAAAGTAAAAATATGGCATTTGAGATTACTTAAAAACTTTAAATGACTTTTAACACGTTTGTAGCACTGCCATATTAAACATTTATTTGCATCACAAATTGACAACTGTACTTTTTCATTTGTGTATATTTGGCATGCATGAAAAATGTTTTCATAATAGTTTTATAAACAAGTTTATATTAAAAACTTGTACTTGCATTAACTCTCTGTTGCACATTATGTTAGCCTAACTTTTAATCAGTATGTTGTTTGTTTTTAAAACACAAAAAATGTTGCAGTTTTTTACAGTTTTTCATATTCAATTTTATAAACAAATGTTTTTTTTGTTTTGCAAATGACTAGCCACAAATCATTTCGTATAATGACTGTTTTGAAAAAAAACTGACAATACATTTTAAATTAAATTTATTTAGAATGCGACAAAAGAACCACCATCAGATAATTCGGTGTTCGGAACCATGGCCAGCACTTCTACTGCCATTCCACTTCCATTCATTTTTGGAACCAGTAAATGTTCCACAGCTGCCACTGCTACTACTTCCTCCAAACCTCAGTCCTTGCAAATGGAATCTCTGTTTGATGAGCCGCAGGACCTCCGTCGAGTCAGCATTTCTGCGTGGTCAACAAATTTTGAAAATCTTATCTCTGATCCAATTGGAAGAAAAGCGTTTAAGGTACAAAATCTTTTCGATTGAAAGTGAATAAAAGTACTAACCCGCTTTCACTGTCCCGTATGATTTACTTACCTCTTTTTTTACACACACATACTCTCCGTTAGGATTTCCAATCTCGTGAGTTCAGTTCTGAAAACTTGGCCTTTTACCTAGCGTGTCGCCAATTGGCGGAAAAAAGCGGCAGTTCATTGTCTTCCTCGATTGATCGCATCTACGAGACCTACCTCTCTCGACATGCCACCGACCCAGTCAACATCGACAATGCCGCCCGAAAGGAAATTGAGGCTGCACTTAAAAACGGACAAAAAGACTGCAAAGTGTTTTCGCCCGCAGAAACACAGGTAAATTTTACCTTTTTCAAATTGAGTTAGAAAAAAAATATTATTAATATGAAAATGCATTCTCTTAATAATGGCATGCACTTACTTACATCTCACGCAAATTTTTAGGCAGACACACACACACACACAAGTGTGAGTCTGGGCCTAGAAAAGCATCTAAAAAGCTTTTTAGATGTTGCTTGTAGTTGTGCAAAAACAAAGCACTTTAAAATAATAAAGCAATCTAGGATAAGAAATTAAAGAAATGATCAACAGCGGTAGTGAGAGGCACTTAATTTACTGTGACACTTTTTCCTGGCAGATTTACACCCTGATGAAGTTCGACAGCTACCACCGTTTTCTTCGCTCCGACATCTTTGCCAAGTGCGCCAGTGCTGAACAACTGGGCAAACCACTGCCTTATGAGGATGGGGGCGAGGAAAACTGTGTTGCAGAGGATGCTGCTGCTGCTGATTCTGCAATGTCACCTGCCAACGCCGATGAAGGCGGCGGTGGCGGCAGCAGCAGCAGAGCGTCGACATCAGGCAAAACCTCAAAACGTCGCTCCTTCATTCCCTGGACCCGCATCAGCTGGTCGACGCTGCTGGCCAGCTCAAAGACGGCCAGTCTGTCGTCGATGCCGGGCAACAAGCAGGAACAAATGGGCAGTCGTCGTCCGATGATGTACAAGCTGGCGAGCTCCATCACCAAGCTGCGCTCAAAGTCACTGGACGATCAGGTGCACAACTCGGTGCGCTCCAACTCAACCACGCTGCCCTGTGGAATGAAGGCAGGAATGAAGGAGGCGATTGTTGGAGGGGGAGGTGTCGGTTGTGCTGGCGGTCCCAGACAGGGCCACAGCTCATCGGTGGACCACAGCACAACGGCCACCCGAGGCGGCTCCATTGACTGCTTTGACGTGGCGACGGTGTTCACCACCTCACCGGAGACCGGTCCCTCTCGAATGGCCTCGCTCGCCTCCAGCTCAACCAGCGCGGAAATGTCCCCGGTGGGCTCCCGTTCTGGCAGCGGATGTGCGGGCATTCATGCGTCACTGCTGCGAGTCATCTACCCTGATGGCTCCTCCACCATCACCAACTGTTCTGTGCCCGTGGCTAGCGGCAGTGGCAGTGGTGGTGAGAACAGTCTGGACAGTCTCATCCGTCGCCTGCTCTTCAAGCGGCAAATTGACTACACCGACTTTGAAGTCTTCAAGATGGGCGAAAGTGCGGTAAGTGCTCCTCTTCTTGGCTTAGTTCAGTTTCGCAACCCCTTCACTAGTTGTCGCAGCCTGAAGTTTATTTAATCTTTCTTTTTGTTTTCCTTTCTTTGCTGTCTTTCCCTTCTCTTTCCTTCTTTTTCCCCATAGCCACTAGACCTGCTCACCCCAGTGCCCACTCTTGGTGGTTGTGAAGTTTCCATTGAAGTCTACTTGTCGAAGAGTAAGAGTCCTCTCAGCAAGAGCAAGTCTCACTTCTACGAGCTCTCCTGTGTTCGACCGTTCCCTCAATCACCGACCTCTTCTGTCCAGCCTACGCCTACAAAAGCCGAGAAGAAAAAGACAAAGAATAAAAACAAAAATGAGAAAAAGATGCCCGAACGAGCTCGCACAGAGGAAAGTCCTCAACAGAAACAGCAGCAGCAGCAGCAGACAATGCGTCGATTCCACTCGGCCAGCATGGAAACGCCGGTTAAGAGAGCAAGGGACGACGATCAGAGTCGGCGATCCTCGGGACCGAAGGGTGACGGGACCACTCAGCTGGGCATTTCTTCCTCCTCTCCCTGCTCCTCCTACTGTTTACCGTTTAGCAAAGTAAGTCCACCTTGGAAGTTCCTTTCAGAGTGTGCAATCACCACAACAAGTAAAGGACCATGCAAAAATAGACGATGATTTTCAAACAAAAAGTTAGAACTTGAAACTTTTACCATAGATTCTACTAATTAAGACGATCACAATGGTATATGACTTGAGGTGTGGCCATTTTTCTAAGGGTTCCAAAATGGCGTCTGAAGTTGGCTAAAAATGCATTGAAATGTGTTACGCAGGCGAATACAGCGACCCTACCGGCATCTTCTATTGTTGTTTCTTGCACAGTGCTTGCTTGCCTAACACGTTTGAATGCATTTTTAGCCAACTTTAGACGCCATTTTGGAACTCTTAAAAAAGTTTTAAGTTCTAACTTTTTGTTTGAAAATCATCGTCTATTTTTGCATGGTCCTTTATGCCCACCACTTTACAGGACAAACTGGCACAGGCAGAATTCATTGGCAGCCCGCAACTGGCTACTTCATCTGCCACCACGACGACAACCACCAACACTACGACGACCAGTCCAGCAAATACTGAAGGCGAGACATCGTCCAGCAGTTCACCAAAGCCTTTCCTAAGTCGCCTAACCTCTTCCCTGCCTCTTCTCTTTAAATAATACTAATCCTTTAGAGAATAACCCAGTCCTCAAGGTTGTAATCATCATTCAAACAAGCCCGTGATCTCTGTCTGTAATCTCCCAACTTTAGTTTGGCTACCTTTCTTCTTTTTGTTCCCAATCATCATCAGCATGCACACAACCCACCTCCTCAACCCCCGCAACAAACAAAGTTTGACGACTTCCTCCTTCCTCCTTCTCTCGCTCTCAACGTGCTCAAGTGCATCATTCAGTCTTTATACTGTGTACGGTTTTTAGTGCGGCTGTTGATAACCTCCTATTTTTTTCTACATGGCAACGTTTTTGTTGATATTGTTTTGCACCCCCGTAAACACACACACATACACACAGCCTGAATGAATGCAAAAGGATGCGCAAAAGTTATTGCTCATTTATTGCCCTCACTGAGCCACTTTCCCCCTGAGAGCTAGCAGCACCGAACATTGCACTCTTGCCTTCCTTGCAATCCTCTTCCTTCTTTCCTCCTCCTTCTTTTCCTTATTTTTGTTGGTCCTTCACCTCACTTCCCAATCAGCCAACTTTCTCTCTCTTTCTCTCTCTCTCACTCACAATTTATACGTTCCACTTGCGCTAATTAAATTGTGATGGCCAATGAATAGAAATAACAGGAAACGAAGGCACTTTGGAAATAAAAGCAATTTTAAATAAATAAATATGGTTCCATTAAAACTTTGGCGCACAACAACTCAAGTAAAAAAGAAAAGTTCTTCTAAAGTACAGACACTTTAGGGCACTATCACTTCAAGATGTGAAATTTACTTAAAAGCATTATTCATATTTACCCACTTTTGCAATTTCGTCTTGTACATTAATTTTTTATATCAAAAACATATCAAAAGCTTTGTTCAAACAAAAAAGTACGCATTAATGCAAAAGTCCATTGTTTCGCTCCCAAAACCAATTGAGTTTGATTATGCAAATAAAAGTCGATGCGCACAAATGTGAGCTTGACATTGAAATTATTTGAAATTGATTTTTCTTTAATTCCAAAACTTATTTCTTTTTTAAGTATTCCTTTCAGACTCGCCAGACTTTACTATGGGCAAACACAAAGCCAAATTGCGTTTTGCTTTTTATCAGGAAAATCATAGAATATGTTCTCAGTAATTCGCCTAATTAATTAAAAGTAGTTTTGCATTTAAATCTCAACAAAAACAATCCGGGCCAAACTTGTTTAAAAGTCTGTGTTGTGCACAAAACAATTTGCGGCGCAAAAAATGTCAAAGGTTTCAGCTGTTAGCAGTGCTCCGGGTTCGTAGAGGCGGCGGCGACTGCGGCGGCGATGTGTATTGCCAATGTCAAAATAATTGTCCACTCAAGTGCTTTCCGCCACTTGTCTTGCCATTTAATTTACCACTTTAATCCTCTAAATTCTCTTCACTTCACTTTCATCGCTCATTAATTTGCATTCTTTTCGAATTTGTGTTGTACATTACTTTTTTCTTTTTCATTGCTTCTCTCTCTCCATCATCAACATTATTTTCTCCATTCTTTTAGGCGCCATCACATGTTCTTTTTCTCGTTGGTGCTCACACTTCTCTCTCGCCAACCAAACTAAACCTGTTTTCACCAAACTACCAGCCAAAGCAAGCAGTGCTCACCAGATTCAAATTTCTCATTCTGGGAACAAAGAAAAAAGAAAACGAAACTATAACAGCAAAAACTCATCATACAATGCCTGCGTTTGCCGATTTTCATATTAAATTTTGATATTTAAAATTTTGCATTGCAAATAAATGAAAATTTTATATTGAATAAAAAGATCAGAATATTAATTTTATTGAACGGTTAACAGTTTTTTTATGCATTCTAAGGATTATTGGATATGCAATTCAGTTCAAACAATTGTGATTGAAAAGTTAAAACTAAACTTTAAGAGTACTTTTTAGATTCGTTTGAAATATATATTTTTTGTTTTGGTAATAGTGAAATGCACAACAGCAAACCTTTTTCATGCGTAAAAATAAAAAAATCAATTAAAAAATTTTAAAAAAATAAAATTGAAGTCAGTTTTGATTAGAAAAACTATTTATTTCAAGTTGACTTTGCATAATAAAGTGCAAAATTTAATTCTAATTAAAACAAACAAGAGCTTAACAAAAGCCATTTTACTTTTAAATCCAATTTGTTTTTTAATTAGCATTGTTTTTTATATTTGCATTTCCCTAACTTTACTTGTGTTTTTATGTGTGAAAGAATTAAGCCCTAAAACTGCCTGTGCTAGCGTAATCGGAAAAAGCAATTCACTTCCTCAAAATCTTTTTTGTCCTTTGCCCCTAAACCAAAAAGCAAATGAAAGCAAACATATGATTTTCTGAAACTGTTTGATATTGCACTTTAGGCTTGTCTTTACATGTGTGCCTTTGGCATTGACAAATAATGCAAATTAATGGTAGCTGCTATAAGGTCACTAGTGCAGTTGTTGATCTAATTAGTTTGCGAGGTCAATTCTTGAAAAAAATGCAAAAATTTTGCATTTAAAAAAAATAACAGCTAACGTTACGCTTTTTGTGATCAAACAGGTCACGTGATGTCGGCACGTGGGAGCGACGCGCAGCCTGCGGCACGCTGTTTGATTTTTCATCTGTTTACGTTTGCAGATTTCCTTTAGCAAAACAAAAGTCTGACATTCAAATCGGGTTTTGTGTTCTCTTAGTTTTCATTGTAAATTGATAAGATGGTAAGAACATTGTAATTTAGTTTTTGCACTATTCATAAGAAAAATATTGTGTTAAATAGGGTGAAAAAAGCACCGATTCCGGCTCAAATGCAATGAGTTCTTTTACAACAAAGGTAAATTGTTGATTGTTATTTTCAAATCTAATAGTTTTTGTTTTAGGATTATCTTGACAAAATCAGAGATACATTGATGATTGCACAGAAGATCAAAAGCAATCCTGCGTCTAAAAAGAATTCAAGTGTTAAAAATTTGTTAAATCTACAAAGCTCCAACACTTTGCAATTGTAAGCGATTCAAGAACTTTATTTTTTAACTAAATTTCTCAACGATTTACCTTTAGATTATCTCGCATAAATGATCGAAATCCACTATCTAAGGATTTTAAGCGTCCCAACCTTTCGGATAGTGAAAAGTTTGCACTACTTAGTGAAATTAATGATTCCATTGTTGATAAAACGGTAAGCTCGTTTTAAAATTTTTTACCTTGAATAATGTTAATTGACTATTTTTTCTGTAAGATTCACTTCACAGAACGGGTGCGACACATAAAAGAAGGCAAATCTGATTTGATTGAAGTGTCAGCCAAAATTTCCAGCAATTCATCTCGAATTGAAATTAAAGATTACAAGTCGAGTGGTGGGTCGACGCCAGTGAGCAGCAATTTAGTTAGTGGCATGAAACGAAAATCTGTTGGCACCTCAAGCGGTGAGCCACCAGCCAAAAAAAGTTTCTCATTCTTGGCTGCTTCAAATATACCCAGACCGCAGAATGTCTATCGAGCGATGACCGTCGACAATGCGTACTCAACTCCTTTCATTCCAAAGCTCACACGAAAGCCTAATGCCACGGTTCCACTTGAAGAATCACTCAAACCAATAGCATTTCAGAACTTTCCAAATGTCACCAACACTAAAGATCAGCAGCTAAACTTTTCAATTCCCACTCACTTCTATCCTCATCCCTACCAAAAAGAACTGGAAGAGTTTGAGCCCAAAATAGAGTTTTTTGAAGAGAAGATGGACGTTGATGAGTTGCCGCCAATGGTGGGAGAGATGAAGCCAATTAAGTTTATTTCAAGGAAGGAACAGCTGCAAGAACTAGTAACGATACTGAAGAAGTATAAGGAAATTGCGGTTGATGTTGAGGTATGATTTGCTAACACTTGAAGAAACTCAAAAACTCTATTATCTAATTGAATTTGCTTTCAAACTCTAGCACCATTCATTTCGAACCTACCAAGGCTTCACTTGTTTAATTCAAATCAGCACCTCTGACGACGACTATGTAATTGATGTCTTTCCACTTTGGTCAGACATGGAGCTACTCAATGAAGTGTTCACTGATCCAGCAATTCTCAAAGTATTTCACGGCGCTGATTTCGACATCATCTGGCTTCAGCGGGATCTGGGAATCTACGTGGTGAACATGTTTGACACTGGACTTGCTGCTAAAATGCTCAACTACAACCACCTCAGTCTGAGCTATCTGGTGTCAAAGTTTATCGACTACTCAATGGATAAGCGCTACCAGCTGGCAGACTGGCGAATGCGGCCAATACCGGAAGAGATGCTGAACTATGCTCGCTTTGATACCAGATTTCTGCTCTACATCTACCGAGCGATGAAGGCAGAGCTTCTCGAGAAGGGCGATGGAACGGCCAACTTGCTCAGAGTTGTCATGGATAAAAGTCGGGAAATGTGCTTAAAGGTAAGTCAAGGTAATAGATTCCCAAACTTATTGTGATAATCTTTTAAACTTATGCCCGATGTAGCGATATGAAAAGAAGTACCTAGAGCCAGATGACCACCTGGCGTTGTTGTGGAAGAACAATCTGAAATTCAATTCTCGACAGCTGGCAGCGCTGAAAGAGCTGTATGTGTGGAGAGATTATTTGGCTAGGAATGAGGATGAGAGCACCGGCTATGTTTTGCCAAACAATCTTCTGCTGAAAATCTGCGAAATACTGCCTCGAGAGAAGCAGGGCATTCTGGCGCTGCTCAATCCAATACCGCCTCTCGTTCGACAGTGCATCAATGAAATTCACAAAATAATACTTGAAGCTCGCTCCCGAGCACTGGATGAGAATGACCAGGAGAATCGGCAGAAGAACTGGACAACGGTCAAGGGGATGAACAACTCAATTGACCTGACAGTCGATCGACGAATCGATGAAGCTCATCAGGGCACCGAGCACAGCCACGTTGTGGGGCAAGTCCCGCTGCTGAACTGGAACTATGAGAAGGGAAAGTTTGAGTTTAGCAGTGTGAATGGAACTACTAACAACAAGGAGAAGGATAAGGGCAGCCAGGTTAAGTCGGCCAGTGGTCGTTGGACACTGAGTGACATGTTCATTGACAATGTGGCCATGTTTATCAAGAAGGAGGCCGAGGTACGGCAGAGGAAGAACAAGGTGGACCAGTTGTTTGCTGATTACGTGTCCCCCTACCAAAATGTAAGTGCAATTTGCTTACAACTGTGTAAAACTCTTTTGAATTGACATTGTTTCATTTATTTGCGCAGTATATTAAGTCTTTGGAGCGGAAGAAGCAGCTAGAAGCCGCTGAAGCAAAGTGAATTTCTATTATCAAATTCACAAAGGTCAGTTTCTACTACTATTTATTCTGTACAGTTTAAACCTTAGGCACCTTTTTCAATTTAATATAAAGTTTTTTATTTACAACTTGTCGCAATTGGCATGTTTTCACATTTAATCAAATTAAAAAAGGCAATTATAAATAAATACAAATTGGTACAAATCAAACTGTCAGAAAATATAAAAATCACAATATATCGTTTGACAATACTTGACAATTGTTGGAAGGCACAAAAAAGTTAGATTGACATCACTATGATCAATCAGTTGAGGAGTTTCAGATTACACAAGGCAAATTCATTGGACAGGACACGTGTAGAGCTGAACTTGACATATATAAAAGTTATTTACAGCAAAAAATAGGGTGTGATAAGATTATCAAAAGAGAAGAAAAAGGCTTCCATGGTGTTGGAGCACAATTAAAAGAAGAGCCGGCGGTTATGACGTCGGTGCAAAGGCGAAAAACACAGATTATGTACACGAAAAGGGGTGAGTTTGAAAGCTCGAGTTTGTGGTTCGATTTGGCATTTTTGTTGAGAAAAAATGTGGTGGTGGTGGTGGTCGAGAGGATTTGATAAGGGTTGATGGTATGGCTACTGTTGGAGATTGGCTTTGGCAAAGATCTTTCCGTCGTACTGCGGCAGGAAGGCGGCATCATCCTCAATGGCCTGAAAGACGAAGGGCGAATTGAGCTCGGCAGTCTCCAGGGGCGTGCACTTTCGCTTGAAGTAGTGCACATAGACTTTGCCCTTCTTCGTGGGAATGGCCGCCTTGAACTGCGCCAGTGTCACATTGGGCTGTCGGGGCAGTGTCAGCTTGTAGGGACAGGAGTCATCGGAGAAGCTGACGGTGACCGTCACGTCGCCGGTCTTTAGTGAGCTGCTCTCATAAGGCGGAGGATGGGCAGGAAGAGAATGTGCTGGGTTGTTTGCTCCCAGGTAGAGCTGGTGACTGGTGGGGTTCGGACCATTCAGCAGACTATTCGGGTTCGAGGAGAGGGACAGATTCTGAAGGCGATTCAGCATGCCTGCTCCAGGATAGTGGTGAAGGCCGTTGACTGCAGCAGCAGCAGGCATGGGCCTGTACGTCGAATAGGGACCGTTCTGCAGTTGCTGTTGCTGCTGCTGTTGAATGGAGTGATGGTTGTGGTGGTGATAGGCAGCGTTGGCCACTGATGCACTACTACCACTACTACCACTAACGCCTCCGCCTACCATCACCGATGCCTGCGTGGGAGGAGGCTGAACAGCGGTGGTGGGTGTGCCCGAGTTGGAGGGCGTCATGTCGAAGACCTGGGCGCAGTGGTTGTCCAGAATCGACTGGTCGTCCTTGTCGTCCGGCGGCTTTAGGTTGAACTTTTTGTTCTTCAGCGCGTCCTTCAGTCCCTGATTGTAGCCGGCCGGCTCTGACTCCTTCTCCACTTCGCGCAGCTTGTGTATGATTTGCGAGTTGGCCAATAACTCCTTCTGGGCGGCGAGAATCTTCTTGATGAGAAGGTTGCCGAATGCCTCGGTATTAGTCGTCGGGTCGGGCACTTTGGAGGCGTTTTCTCCTCCCTGCTGCTGATGCTGCTGCTGCTGAGGCCCATGCTTGTAGGCGTGGGCATGGAGGGCACTTCGCAGAGCATTGGGCGGAAAGTTGGGGTTACCTTTGGAGTTAGCAGAAAGTGGCTGTGATTTGTTGGGGTGGTGGCTTCGATCTCGGGAGTAGTTGAGGAGGGCGTACGATTCGCTGGTGGAGTTAGAGGAGATGGACTGAATCTCCGAGTCTCGCGTCGAGGGGGGCACCACTGAGAAGGAGGACACGTGATAGGGATGCGGTGCCGGGTAGCCCTGTGCCATCTGCTGCTTCGAGTTGAGGTACGACTGGTGGAACATCTCCTGCGTCATGGTCACCTTACTGGCGCTCTGGTACTTGATGCCGCCGTCGTGGTGGCCGATGTTGTTGTTGTTGTTGAGCACTCGCTGGAAGTTCACCCCACGGCCTAGGGAGGTGATGGTGGTGGTGTTGGGGCCGCCGCCACCGCTGCCCATGCCCACAGTGGGCGAATGGGAGCGTGACTTGCCCGAGTGGTTTCGATTGCGATTCGACACGTTTCGCTCACTGGGCACTAGCGAGACCTGCGTCTCAATGCCTGAATCCTCGGCGGAGGCCAAGTACCGGGCGGCGGTCTCCTTCGAACTGTGGAACATCTGCTGATAGCTGCTCTCCACGTCAGTCGCCGCCGCCGCCAGTGTGCTCGCCACCTCGTCGTCAGACCGGAGATCAACGGCACTGCCCGTCTCCTCGTCCTGTTCAGAGACGGTTGGCAGCGGTTTGGCGGAGAGGACAAATCCAGACTGGCTGCGGTAGCTAAATGGTTCAAGTAAAAGGAGGAGTGTTAGAGTGTCAGATAAAGTCTCGACTCAAAGGATGTCTTTTCTTACCCGTACTCGTAGGGTGATTCACTCTGTCTGAATGACTCGTAGCTGGGCGGCAGTTGACTGGCCGGGTCAATGGTCTCCAGCGAGTTGGCACCGTCAAGTAGTGAGCCATTGCTGGGACTGGGTGTCGCCTCGGCGTTTGGCGCCTCCGAGTACACGATCGTCTGTTCGTTGTTGAAAGTGATTTCACTGCAAACAAAATGAAGATTAAAAATAAAACTCACAGTTGTAGCTGTGGTTCAGCTCGATTCAGACTTACCTTAAATGCCTCAGGTAGATGTCATGTCTGATAAAGTGTTCGTACAGGGGTCCGCTTAGGTGGCTGAAGATCTCTCTTTGGGCGTCATTGAAGAGGTTCATGTAGAACTCGTCAGTGAAGCGGACTTTTCCGGCATCGGCTTCTGCCTCTCGGGTTGCTCTATTTTCATTGAGCTTCTTGTAGTCTTGAACTAGCTTAGACTTGACTGCCTCCGAGAGGAAGACACCCACTGAGCAGCTTCCATTGATGATGAACTTCTTGAGGATCGCCCTCGCCAGTCGGGCAACGTGTGGGCGATTTTCGGCGCACTTGATTGACTCGCAGGTGTAGTAGAAGTGGACCAGATCCTCCGATTGTGCCTCCTGTTGGAGGAACCGAGTGAACAGATTAAGGCCCTCTTTGTCCTTTATCAGATCATGAAAGTTTCTGCCCCATTTGATCACCGGAGGCGTGTTGGAGCCTGAAGTGGAAGCATGCGAGACACTGCCCGTTGTCGTTCCAGTGAAGGGCGGTGATGAGGCCTCACTCGAAGGAGGCTCAGTGGACGGCTTCTTGCTGTTTTGGTGCTGCTGTTTTGGCGGCAGGTGTTCAGCTGCTTTGGAAGAATTGGTTGTGGTGGTTGGGGTGATGGTGTTGGTGGTAGTGTTATTGTTGTTATTGTCATTATTACTGGTCAAAGTGGTGGGCAGAGGAGCCGATGATGAGGAGGAGACGGCTGAAGAGCGACGAGGCGGCGGAACTGGCTTGCCCACTGGTCGAGGCGGTATCTGCGGTCTGTTGTTGTTGTTGGCTGTTGTTGCTGTCGTGTTGGTAGTGGTTTCGGCAGCAATTTCAGTTCCCGGAGAAGCCGTGACCGAGCAGTCACCGTCCAGGTCTGTTCGGGTCATGGTGGTGACCACTGCAGGTCTGGGCGATGGTGATCGTCTCGGAGTGCTTGGACCGGCAACCACCTGAAAGGGAGAGTGGTGAGTGGTGGTCGTCTCCGGTGACAGTGGCGGCGGCGGGTGATGGTGCCCGCCGACGGTGAAATGCACCGGTGAGGAGGAGGACGGCAATGTTGAGGGCGACCGTTGAAGGCACTCTATGCTCATGGTGCTCACCAGGCCGACAGGGTGCTCCACACCAGCAGCTGCTGAAACAATTGGCTCGGGGATCAACAGATGAGAGAGACGGGATGCGGATAATCAGTGCATGGCTGAGGTGTTGGGATGTGGTAGTGGTGGGTGGACAGAATGGCGATAGACTAAGCTCGTCAGTCGGTGGCACTTGGTGCTAGTAAGAAGGGTGATGGTGAACACATCTCGGTGACTGGTGTGGGCGTGGGCGGATGATCACAGGGTGCACCACAGCAGCACTTCCTGGATGGCGGACAGACTGCGATCCAAGACACTACTCTCCGACTGGCAGGCTACACAGTCAGAGGGGAAGGCAATCAACGGCGACGGTAGCTGCTGCAATCGGTGATGGTGGTGAGCTGCTTAGACACAACACAAACATAGTGAGCGCGCTTTGCTCGTGCTGATGGTGGTGCTGATGGTATTGATGGTGGTGGTGGTAGTGGTCGTGGTCGTCCTCCTGTGGTCGTCGTCGCCGTCTCCGTGGTCGTAGTAAGAGAAGGAACGGAGAGGAGAACAGCTTGCTGAAGAGAGCGGGCGAGTGAGCAAGGGAGCATGAAAGAGCAAAGGAGACAACGCCGCTGCACAGTGCTCACAGTGCACTTTCTGTCTTGCGTCTTGAGGCCTGTGCCTGCTGACTTGGAGCAGACCATTGAATAGCATTGCAGCAGCTACAGCTGCTGACTTTCGTTGCTGTTGCTGTGGTAGCAGACCGATCCTTCCCCTCCTTCCTCTTTCTCTTTCTCTTTCTCTCTCTCTCTCTCTCTCTCTCTCTCTCTCTCTCTC
>JAALOO010001367.1_pt1 | contig 13493 bp, 12 predicted proteins | sample 7257641 | NCBI WGS metagenome assembly JAALOO01 (sample SAMN14085613, study PRJNA598686) | mite metagenome | biome: ENVO:01001000; feature: ENVO:01001002; material: ENVO:01001226; isolation source: single female mite from University of Michigan culture on fish food culture... ... | reverse complement strand
TAGAGCGATCGCACACTCGCCTGTGCTCCCTCTGCAAGGACTCCTCTTTTGCGCCCTGTTCGGAGAATGACATGTTCGCCGGCCCAGATGGCTCGCTGAAGTGTCTCGTTGAGGGTGGTCGTGGTGAGGTAGCCTTCAGCACCATTGAAAATGCCGTCGAGTATTTCGCCCGCCGACCTGAGGAACGAGAGCACTACGAGCTGCTCTGTCTCGATGGCATGAGAATGGCCATTACCAGTCGAGGCTGTGACTGGGCGAAGCACCCCACCAACACCTTTGTCATTCGAAAGAATCGAGGTAAGTTGTTGTTTTAGCACTTGTTAAGCAGTTTATGAAACAATCCTTTTGTAGAGAGAAACAAGGAACTGTACCTTCGCAGTCTGCAGCAGGTCTTCCAGCAGTACGTCAAGTTGCGCCCTTCATGGTTTGACAAGTCCTTCGTCTCCAGCTGGAACGTTACTCAGCTGGTGGCGATGCCCTTTCCGACGTCACGGTGGAACAAGTATCTGGGTAAGTACCTAGGTGAAAAAGGGAGATCGTTGAGAAATATCAGCAAACCCTGTTTTTCTTTAAAAACAGAGTTCTACCAGCCATCAATAGAGAAGCCACTTCAGGGCTGCACCCGACGGAACATCACCTTCTGCCTGAGCCGTGATGGTGAGCTGAACAAGTGCCAACAGCTGCAGAAGGCGGCCTTTGCCCGGCGCATTCGTCCCTCCATTCGGTGCTACCACGCTGACACGCCCAGCACCTGTGTGCGCCTGCTGAATGAGCGTCGCGCCGATCTGATGGTCCTCCCGCCGGACGCCTTCTACCAGGCGGCCCGCTACCAGTCGCTGCAGGCACTGGCCACCGAGCGCTCCAGTCGACCGAAGTACGGCGTGGCCGTGGTCAAGTCCAACTCGGACATCACCGCCTTTGGCATGCTCAAGGGACGGCGGTCCTGTCACACCGGCTTCGGACAGCTGGCCGGCTGGCTGGTGCCCATTGGCGCCCTCCTTCAGGACCAGCTGGTGGAGCGGGGCAGCTGCAATCGGGCCTCCGTCGTGGTGGACTACTTTGCGGGCAGCTGTGTGCCGGGGGCGGCGGATGCTCGCATCAACCCAAATGGCACCGGCGTCGACCAGCTCTGTCAGCAGTGCATCGGCGATGAACGAGGACGGCACATGTGTGACCTGCAAAGTGGAGAAAGGTATGCCGGGGAGGAAGGGGCACTGCGCTGTCTGGTGGAGGGCAGGGGAGACGTGGCCTTCCTCTCACATGACACACTGCTTCGCTACACCGACGGACGGTCGCCCCTCAGCTGGGCCACCGAGCTGAAGTCCTCCGACTTTAGGCTGCTCTGCAGGACGCAGGTGAGCACTTATTCACAAAACGGGGATTTTTAGGGGAACTAATAACTGTTTTATCTTCCCAGCCGCCATCATCGACGATTCAGTTCACCGCCACTGCGCCCTACGATGACATCCTCGGCACCCGAAACAGCGGTCTGAACGCTCGCACGCTGACACAGGCTCTAATCAGCGACTACCACCGCTGTCACGTGGCTCGCATTCCCGAGCCCATCATTGCCACCTCTCTCTTCACGCCTATGGACGTCAGACTGGAGGCGTTGTCGCTGCTAAATCAGCTCAGCGACACCTTTCTCTACCGCAATCGAGACTCCTTCCGCCTGGCGGGCTCATTTCGCAATCGCTCTGACCTGCTCTTCAGCGACGGCGCCGAAAGCATTCACTCGCTTCGGGCGGACACCTCCTTCAGTGAGGCACTGGGCGACTTTCTGCCCATTCTTCAGGACAATGATCCAATTGCGTGTGGGGTAGGTGGTACGAAAGTGGCGCACATACTCACTATACTGATAGTGATGGTACTGTCGAGACTGTTTCTCGCCTAGACTCGAACAGCTTCATTGTCCCAACGCGCTACACCTGCAGCTTCTACTGAACTAAATCCAAAGAATGCTACACTCATTTCTCTCTCTCACTTCACTTCACTGGTACGAATCACACTTTGGGTACTTTTTTGTTACACTTTTAATCATTACAAATAAAAAGTTGGTATTTTTATGCGTGTAATAGAGCAATATATCATTGAAAAGTAGAAGAGCGGTAAAAAAATACCGTAAGTTGTGGGAGTGCTCAATTTGACTCCGATTTGCCCCCTTCTTTTGACGGACTTTTGCCCAAAGGCTCTGAAGTGGGCATGCCATCAGCTGGTGGACGGGAAGGCTCGCCACTGGAGCTTTTCTCCTTCTCAGTGAAATTCTGAGACTCACTGGTGGCCAAAACAGTGCTCGAAGCAGTCGTAGTGGTGGTGGTAGTGGTGGTATCAGCGGCGGCGACGGTAGTGGCAGTGTTGGGGGTGGCCACCACTGAAGGGGTGCGATCAGTTGAGCCACCAGCAACAACAGCAGCAGAGCCAGCAGCAGCAGCAGACGACGACGAAGAAGCGGAGTCCGTGTTGGGTGAGGTGCTGACGCTGAATGAGGGAGTGACCGGCGGGGAGAGAGCAGTCTGCGAGGGGTACTTGAACTTGGCAACACTGGGCACCGGTGTGGGCGACACTCGCAGCAGAGTGTGGCTCTTAACAGTGGGCGCAGTGCTCTGAATGCTCACCGGGCGACGCACTTCAGCCTCAGCTTCAAAAGCCGAAGTTGAGGCTGAAGTTCCCTCTCCCTCCTCCTCCCAGGCCTCGGCATCAATGGTCTTGCTCTTCCTCTTGGATCGCCCCTTGGCAGGGCCCTTTTTGGCGCGGCTACTGCCGCGCAGAAGAGAGGCAGAGCGGCGCCCTTTGGAAGAGGTTCGCTTAGCCTTGCCCAGCTTACCACTGCTCTGCTGCTTTATGGCCTCATCCACATCGGCCACCAGTTCCTGAATCTGCGCCAAACTCAGCTGAATGGTGGCATCCTCCTGGTCGCCGGGCTGGTCAGTGGCGGTGGTTGAGGTGCTCGTCAGACTGCCCATCTTCAAGGCGGGAGGCTCATTGTCGTAGGAGTAGGCGTCCGGAGAGGACTGCTCACCACTGGAGATGGAACCGCTAGTCGTCGAGAGAGAAGCTCTCTTGCCACGCTGAACACGACGACCGGGAAGTTTCTTTCTTCCACGACGGCCAGCACCGGTTTTGCGCATTTTGCCACCATAACGAGCGTACGTCTTCTTCTTTTTCTTCACAATGGAGCGACGTGTTTTGCGTGAAGTGGAGCGAGAGCCGCTACGGCGACTACTGCCTGAATTGCTTGAGCTGTACGAGTCAGAATCAGAGTACGAATCCTCGCTGTCAGAAGAGGAGCTATCAGACATGGTTTTTGCTTGAGTGTGATGCTGAATTGCTTCAAATTTGAGATTTGCAGCCAATGAGATGACGTGGTAAATTGAAGTTGCCTTTTTGTATGCTGAAATAATAAAATTCGAACTTTCATCAGCCGTTCAAGAGCAACAGTACCGCTTTATTGAGGGAGGTGCAATATTCTTTCTCAAGTTTTCGTCCTCTAGGGTACTCCCATTTTTAGGGCATTGTAGGAGAGATGGCAATGAGCACCCAGCAACATTGCGAGTGAGAAACTCGATCAGCATTGCCCACCTCTGCAGACACACAATTCAGCAAGGCTAAATGAAGAGTAAATGCGGCTCGTAAAACAACAGACTGGAGCACCATAAAAACATCTGCAAACAATATATTAACTTGTCTTTCGTGTTTCCTACTATCTATGCCTATGCTTAGTCGGATAGAGAGTCCTTCTTGTCGCAGTTCCCCCTTTTTTATTGCCACTAAACTGGTGCGCGCAGGGTGCAGCTGCCTGAGCCTGAGCCGAAGCCAAGGCATTTTGCACGTGAGAGTACGTTGATCATCTCATCAACTGACATTGACCACTTCAGCAAGTATATTAACTCGCCCTCTTCCTCTCCCTCTTCCGACCACCTAAAATGTCCCCTCATCTTGGGTGAATTGATATTGCAAGCTCGTCGTCATCTTCGTCATCATTGAGGTCGTCTTTGTCGTCATTTGCCTGCTGCTGCTGCTGACTGACAAAGTGACTGCATACTCACTGCACATTGCCTTCCCTTTTGCCATTCAGTGCTCTCGGCAGCCTCTACCACCATCACCACCAGCTGGTATCACTCGAATCAAACACACTCACAAACGAGTGTTCTGTTCTACAAACAAACAAATCAGAGGGGGAAAGAAAGAGAGAAGCTGTAATTGCCGGTGGCTATATTTAGCAGACGGAGCGACGAGGAAAGGCAGAGCGAGAGAAGGAGAGGGATTCAAGGGGCGAAATGCGAAAAAGGGCAATTAAAGCTGTGCGTGAGTGCGAGTATGTGTGTCTGGGTCTGACTCAGACTGACTTATGAAAGAGTGAAAGTGAAAATGAGAGAGAGAAAGAAAGTTGATTGCTATAGAGTGAAACAATGCAGTGGGTGCAAAAAATGGAGACTCAATGGGTCGCCCAATGCTTCCGATCGAGTGGCTGCCTAATTGATAAAGCCCTACATATGCACTGACGAGAAAGAGTTAGTCTGCCGCTGTGGTTTCGGCGGGGGATAACTGGCGATATTAGTGTCGGTTTATGCTTTAAGAGCTGACATTCGCATCGTCTCCCTCGCCGGGAGAGAGACCTCCATTCCGTAACTGACAGCTTCTTGGAAGCCTTTCCAATTGGGGAAAATATGGGCGCAAGTTGAGTTGATCAGGGTGGCTTTGTGTGTGACTGCTCTGTGCAAGCGGGGAAAAGGGACTTAAAAATAATTCTGATTTGCAATTAAAATACGCAGAATTCAAGAGCTGGAAAGGAGAAGTGCAGGGGAGCGAGAGCGTTTAATTAATTTGGAAAATCGGGCAAATTAATTAAATTTTGTCAATTTTAAAAACTGGCTGCCGTTTGTTTGGCGCTCTTGTTGTTTCCCTTTGCGGGTCGTAGAAATGCAAATGATTGCATTTGCATACGCAGTCCTCAACTGAGCAGCACTACTGTGCTAGTGGCAGCGCCACTGCTACTGCTGCTCAGTTTAGGTGCTCTCAGACTTCCGTAAACGATTTAGTCACACTGCTCACCACTACCTAAGCTCAATTATCCTCCCTCCCTCCCTCTCCCTCTCTTTGTGTTTGTGTTTGGTTTGAATGTGAGTGGCAATTGGCAAGTTAAGTTTAGTCTACTCACTGTCTGACTGGCCGCCGTTGCCAGTATTTGTCACCATCGGCCGACGTGCCAATGACTGTTGGCAGGGTGACGCACGTACGAGTCGTTAGGGCCTAATTTACGACCTCCATCTATCTATCTATCGCCATCTCTCTCTCTCACTTGCTCTCCTTAGCCTCATTTAGAGGGTTGAATATTCTAGTGGAGCATCCACGACGGCGGAATATTTGAATATTTGAACAGTCGAAAATGAAGAAGAAGAAGAAGTTTCGATGGTGGAGAGCATTCGAAATGCCGCTGATGATGATGCTGATGCTGCTGCCGCCGTCGATGTCGTTGCTATATACACACCTGACCCTGGTGGACATGAGGACATGATGTCTGTGGTGCCCATGTTGACTTGATGCAGTCCTCCGCTGCTTCACTGGTCGTGGCCTGTGAACGTGGTCAGCTGTGCCCCCATCTCGAATCATCATGTACCTCGCCAGCTGCGGCCAGCACACTTCTTCGCAGTCTATCTACCACCGCCACCACCGTCGCCGCCTGTTCATTGTGGCTTCTGTTGCCGCTCAGTCAGTGATGTTCATTCGTCGGCTGGCTGCTGATCGAGCAACATCACTGCCACTTTTCCTCTTCCATTTCTTCTTCTCTTGTTCTCCTCTTCTCTCTCATTCACTCACTCACTCTCTCACTCTCTCTCGCATTTTCCCTTGCTCTTTTCCCTCGTCGCCAAGTGATCGTTCTCCCTTCGACAACTCTTGCCTCTGCCTGGAGGGGAATACACCTCGAGGATAGGAACAACAACACTCACCATCGACATACCGGTATGCGCTGCTCCACTCTGTAAACACTCGTGGCCATTTTCGTCTTGGTGTGTTCTACCGTAGTGCTGCTGCTGTTGTTGCCGCCGCCGCTGCTGCTGCTGGTAGTGCTGCTGCTACTGCTGTTGTTGGTGGTGGTGGTGGTCGTCGTCGGGCGCGCTACTCGTTGTTGCTGCACTTGCAATTGGCCTCCATCTCAAGCCGCTTTCACTTTCCCTCTTTCTTTCTCCCTCGCCTTTGTTTTGTTTGTGCAGCTCAGACGATCATCTTTCATCAGAGTTCTGTTTTTATAATCATTGCCTCCGTCGACGCCGCCGCCGCCACCACCGCCACCGCCTGCACTGCCTGCACTGCCGACTACACACTTTGAGTAGCGCTCGCCGTTGCCATGTCTGATCCGCCGCCGCCGTTCCACGTTTCGCGCGCGAAGCTGAAAGAATTGATGCAGTGCAAGGGTGGCGTCAATATTCCACAGAAGATTGCCGACGATTTTGGTGATATTAAAAGCCTATGGAATGGATTGCTTACCAATCCGGAGACGGGCATCAAAGGCGATGCCGATGACATTGCTCAACGCAAGGCGGCCTACGGCGTCAACGTCATTAGGACGAAGAAGCCCAAGTCTATCTGGAAGCTCATTTGGAGTGCCATGAACGACCTAACTCTAGTTACGCTTATGGTCGCCGCACTGGTCTCGTTTATTCTCGCTTTTATTGCTCCGCCGGAAAAGTCAAGCGACGTCGTGGTCACTGAAAGCCACTCTAACTGGATTGAAGGCGCCGCCATTATGGTTTCAGTCGTTCTTGTCGTGCTCATAACTGCCTACAACGACCATAAAAAGGAGAACCAGTTTCAGGCACTGAAGGACCGCATTGACAAGGAGGTAAAGTGCTCTGTAATTCGCTCTGGCCAGCCGACGAACGTTCTCGTCTCCGACCTGGTTATTGGCGATGTCTGCCAGGTGAAGTACGGCGATTTGATACCGGCGGATGGCATCATTGTCGCCTCAAACGACCTGAAAATGGACGAGAGCTCTCTCACCGGAGAGTCGGACCACGTGAAGAAGGACTCCATTAACAACCCGCTAATCTTCTCTGGAACGCATGTCATGGAGGGCTCAGGTCGAATGGTGGTCACTGCAGTCGGCGTCGACTCTGAAGCCGGCAACATCATGAAAATGCTGGGAAATGTTTCCAAAACTAAAGAGGAGAAGGCTCAAGAGCGTCTTCAGAAGAAAGAAAATGAAAAGGCAAAGAAGCTGAAGAACAGGGCACCTAAAGTATCGCCCAACAGTCAACAGGCGGTGATAACCATTTCCGAGGCTGGCGATGAGGCCAACGACATTCAAATGTCAATGCTCAATGATCAACAAGTTTCGTCCGATGACCAGCCACATGGTGGTGAGGATGGTGTTGTCGCCGGAACCGGTCCTTCACACGAGCACGATGGCCCCAGTCAGGTGGAAGAATCTGACGGTGGAAAGTCGGTGCTTCAGATGAAGCTGACAAAGCTCTCCAGCAGCATTGGCTTTGCTGGTGAGTTGGGTTTTCATCTTTGTGAACATTTTGTGAAAGGTGTTTTCCACTATATAATTTCTTGTCTACTTTTTTAGGCACAATCATCGCACTGCTGACTGTTCTCATCCTCTTTACCCGACACACCATTGACACCTACCTAGTGGATAAGCAAGAGTTTGCGCTGTCCCAGCTGAACGACTACGTGAAGCACCTGATCATTGGAATCACCGTCCTGGTGGTGGCCATTCCCGAGGGTCTGCCACTGGCGGTGACCATCTCTCTGGCCTGTTCAGTGAAGCGCATGACCAAAGACAACAACCTGGTTCGCCACCTGGATGCCTGCGAGACGATGGGCAATGCGACGACGATCTGCTCGGACAAGACCGGCACCCTGACCACCAATCAGATGACGGCCGTTGATGCGTACATCGCCGCGGTGCGCCATCTGGACCGACTGCCCAAACTGGTCGACCTGCCGCACAAGGTCGCCGCACTGCTGGGCGATGCAATCACCATCAACTGTGCCTACACCTCGCGAATTACGCCCTCTGAAGTGGTCGGCGAGCCGCCAAAGCAGATGGGCAACAAGACCGAGTGTGCCTTGTTGGGCTTTCTGCTGGACCTAGGCATTGACTACCAGGCGATTCGGGAAACCAATCCGGAAGAGAAGCTGCACAAGGTGTACACCTTCAACTCGGCTAGAAAGTCCATGAGCACTGTCATTCGACTTCCCGATTCGGCTGGCTTCAGAGTCTACACAAAGGTTAGTTTTTGCCTGATTTGTCATTTGTGACTATTGTTTTAAAACTAATGCAACTTAGGGTGCGTCTGAAATTGTCCTGAAACGGTGCACTTATATTCATGGCAAAGAGGGCAATTTAGAAGAGTTTACCGCTGAGAAGCAAGCCAGTCTGCTAAAGCAAGTTATTGAGCCGATGGCTGAAGGTGGGCTGAGAACGATTTGCGTTGCCTACAAGGACTACCGCTTCAAGACTTCACAACCAAACGAAATTGAAATCAGCAGTGAGCCCGACTGGGAGGCTGATGAGTGCATCAACGCCAACTTTACTTGCCTTGCCATTGTCGGCATTGAGGACCCCGTTCGTCCGGAGGTGCCGCAGGCGATTCGCCAGTGCCAAGACGCAGGCATCACCGTTCGCATGGTCACCGGAGACAACCTGCACACGGCCAGATCGATCGCCATCAAGTGCGGCATTGTCACGCCGGAGGATGACTTTCTGGTTCTGGAAGGACGGCAGTTTAATGAGCGCATTCGCGACATCAACGGCGACGTTCGACAGGAGCTCTTTGATCAGGTGTGGCCGCGACTGCGCGTCCTGGCCCGCTCTTCCCCCGCCGACAAGTACACCCTGGTCAAGCACATTATTGCCTCGAAGCTGAACACCAAGCGAGAGGTGGTCGCCGTCACCGGAGACGGCACCAACGATGGACCGGCGCTGAAGATGGCCGACGTCGGCTTTGCCATGGGCATCGCCGGCACTGACGTCGCCAAGGAGGCCTCTGACATTATCATCACCGACGACAACTTCTCCTCCATTGTGAAGGCGGTCATGTGGGGCAGAAATGTGTACGACTCTATTGCCAAGTTTCTGCAGTTTCAGCTGACGGTCAACGTGGTTGCTGTGGTGGTCGCCTTTGTCGGTGCCTGTGCAATTGAGGTTTGTTGCAATGGACTTTTTGTTAGATTGGGAAAGCGGTTTTAATTGTTGACCTTTTCTCATGCTACACAGGACAGTCCACTGAAAGCGGTGCAGATGCTCTGGGTAATTAGTGCACTGGTTCCAAAATTTTCGAACTCCCACCAGCACGGTAACAATACTCCCACCCACCGCCACGGTAACAATGACGTGTTCCATCCCAGGTGTCAATCAACAATCAACTTTACGCCGGTGAAGCGACACGTCATTGTTACTGTGGCGGTGGGTGGGAGTATTGTTACCGTGCTGGTGGGAGTTCGAAAATTTTGGAACCAGTGCCGCACTGCCGCTATAACAGCACAATGCCTAATCAGGTGAACCTAATCATGGACACCTTTGCTTCGATTGCCATGGCCAACGAGACGTTGTCGAATGACTTGCTGAAGCGACAGCCGTATGGTCGCAAGAAGGCACTCATCTCCAAGCGAATGGCAGTGAACATTGTCGGACAGTCTCTCTACCAGCTCGTTGTGATATTTTCAATTCTTTTCTGGGGTAAGCCGTTTTTTAGATTGGATTCAACTGCTCATTTGATCGTGAACCCCCCACTCTTTACTTCACAGGCCATCAATGGTTTGACTTTCCCTCTGCGCTGATTGAAGAGCACCGTGACGCTGGCCCTACCGAGCACTTCTCCTTCATCTTTAACGTCTTTGTGCTGATGACCATCTTCAATGAGGTGAACTGCCGCAAGATTCACGGCGAGCGGAACATCGCTGCCGGCCTGCTGGGAAACATCTACTTCTGCGTCATCATACTGGGCTCCATCATCGTCCAAGTGATCATCTTTCTGGTGCCTTTCTGCCGGTCCATCTTCCACCTGACCGCCCTCACCGGCCCTCAGTGGGGCTGGAGCGTGCTGCTGGGCGTCAGTGTGCTCCTCTGGAACCAAGTGCTCATCACCATTCCGCCGGACAGCGTCTGGGTGTGTCACCTGTGGCGGCGACACCCTGCCGTCGGCGGCGCCGTCGACCCCGCCAAGGAGCTCAAGTCGGGCAGTCGATCTCCACGAGCTGACGGCGACTACGCCCTTCGAAAGCGTGATCTCGAGGTGATTGTCTCCGAGTCGCGGCTGAACTGGTGCCGCGGCATCAAACGCATCCAGTACCAGCTGCGGGTGATGCACGCCTTTCAGGTGAGAGGTCCAGTTTCAGGTTCAGTTTCAGTTTTCAACTTTCAGTTGCCTTTGTCACTTTCAGGAGGAGATTAGCCGCACGCCGCCACTGCGCACCAAGAATGTGGCCGGCCCTGGGGGCATGGTTCGCTCGAAGACGCAAACGTCGATGCGCAGCAATGTCAGCAATAGCAATCTGCTGCAGTCATCCACTAGTCCCACTGCGGTGTGATTCAAGCCTTTCAAGGCAGCCATGCTTTCTCTCTCTCCCCTCGCTTTCTTGAACGAACTTTATTCTGTTTTCTCGCCCTTCCCCTTTCTTGCTAATGTTAACCTTTCTACGCCCCCTTAATAATCTTCGATCTCGAGTATTATTATTAATTAGATTTTAACTATCAAATACTCCTCTTGTGTCCTTGGTTTCTTTGTTTGTACATTTCACTAAACACGCTTCATTTTCACTTCATTTATTTTACCCATTCTTGACTGGTTGAAGTTGACGTTAAAATTAAAAATCGCGGTTATTGGTTTACACTTGTGTCAAAATAGTGACTGGATCAGCTGTTGGAATAGTTGCTTCTGTTGGCTTTCGATAACAGTTGTCGGCGAAAACGTTTGGCAACTTTTGGAAGTTTGTTCTTCTACTTTTGATGTTTTCTAAATTCTACAAAATCAAATCAGATTGCTGAAGCTGTTTTACAGAATGGCACAAAAGAGGGGCTCGAGAACTGATCGCCACAAGTTTGAGGACCAAAATTTCTATGCTCTCGGTTCAGGCAAGTATCTTTTGCGCAATCTTGTTTGTTGCCATTTACGAGTATGAGTTCTATTTAAATTGATAACTTATTCCACAGCTCAACAGCTTTCAAATTCATCCAAGCCAGATGTATGTGATCAAGCAGTACTAAAACAATCCCAAAAACGATCGCTCAGTCATGAAGACACTGTTCAACTCAAAATGGCAAAGCTATCCTGCCAGTCGCCCTCACAATGCCCTGTTTCAAGTATTTCAATCCAAAAGTTGACTATTCGATCACCTTCAGAAAAATTAAACTGGGAAGAACGTGCCTTTGTTGTTCCTACCAATGACTTGATAGGTCAAATTCTCAAATACGAGTCCAGTTCAAATGAAAAGATTGAGCGTCTTCTCTGCGGCGTTGCAAAACAATTGCATAACTATAAAGCAAAGCCCGACTCGATTCTAATTTTGTCGCTCATTTACATTGGCAAAATTCGACCACATATCTTTCGCTCTGACATCGTTGTAGATGCTTTCTCATCGCTTCTGAAGCGGGAGGCTCTCAGCATGCACGCAAAGATGAAGAACAGTCAGGTGCCCGTTATGGTGATAAACCTCTTTCAGAAGGCCTTTCAAGATGAGTCCTCCTGGCCGGAGGTTTTTCTAAAGTTGTACGTCGAGGATGCGCTCAATGAGCGTGTTTGGGTGGATCATGAGGAGTGCAAGGTAAGTCCTGTTATGCTACAATTATGCCCTTTGCTTCTTGATTTTAACCTAACCCCATTTTCAGGATTTTGTCGACATCATCGTCGCCTCCTTCAAGACAAGGCTCCCTCAAAAGTCCCAACTGCAGGCATCTGAAGCGTCCATTTACCACCAGAAGTCGTCCACAGCAACCTCAGAGAGCCTGTTGACGGCGCACAGTAGTGTGTCCGCCGGTGAAGAGATCATGACCGACGACGCCTCTTGCTCCAGCAATCCCTCCGCCTACTCTGACCAGGGAACGCGCATCGGCGACTCTTTGGTGGACATCAGCTCTCGCTACAGCGACAACGCCAACTTTGTCAGCGACTACGTCGGTGAGGTGATCAACGAGACGCTGGCGCGACGGAACATCAACGACGTGCAGCGAAACTTCCTCAAGCTGCTGATGGTGACGGCGGGCATTCGCCCTGTTCGCCAGCTGATTGCCCAGCGCCTCGAAGCTTGGCTCCAGAATTCGAATCTGACTCGGCTTTCGCAGGACCTGCTGCTGACCGTCTGTATGAACGTCACCGACGCCGACGTGGACATTATCGCCACTCTGCTGAGGATTCGCTTCAAGAACAAGTCTTTCCTCAATCACTTCTACCTGTGCGTAAAGGAGCTGCTGAACAAGGAGGACAACACATTTGACCACGTTCTCAAGACGGTGATCAACAACGAACTGGCCGGCGTCCGTTACCTTAACAACTTTCACCTCATCTCCATTGCCTTTCAGAACAACCCCAACCGAGCCACAGAGATGCTCGCCCGCGTCTTCCTCGGCATCATCTTCCGCAAGGAGTGCTTTCTGAAGGCGCTGCGAGCGCTCCTCCGCGAGATAGTGCGCAACCTCCACCACGAGCACATCAACTTTCTGAAGTTTGTCGAGGCGCTCTTTGACCGCACGCGAATCTACAGCGGCAGCGCCGAGTTTGCCACCGTCGACGAAAAGGTTCGCCGGCGGACGCCCTTCACCATCATCGACCTCGCCACCGAGGTCATCTTCCTCTCCATTGGGCAGAACGTGCGCGAGGCCTTCAGCACCAGTCGCTCCGATCGGAAGGAGATCATCCGCCTCTTTCAGTACCAGGTGGCGGCCATCCAGCGTGCCGGCGTGCTATGGATCGCCGACCCGCTGATGACGCGCTTCCTGGGCAACAGTGCCGACCCCGGCTCTATCGTCAAGACCTTCAACACCTGGTAAGAAAGGAGACCTTGCTTGTTTAGCCTATTGTGGGCTGTATAGTGAAAATAATACTAATAAGCAATCTTCTTTCTACAATTTTCAGCCTGAAAAAGATGCTCTTCCTCGAGTTCCACTTTGAGTGGTACTACAAGCTCGACAGCTGGCCGCCGGAGAACGACCGCGCCTTTGTGCAGCGCCGCGTCGCCGAGGTGCCGCTCCACTACGAGACCCTCGTAACGCTGCTACGCTTCGGCCTCACCAAGGGCCTACCCATCAGCCCCAGCGAGGTTTGCGACCTGCTGACGACGCTGGTCAGCCGCGCCGCCGTCATCTACCACGACCTGGACCTGCAGTACCCGCTCTACCTGGGCTTTCCCGCCGAGCCGGAGCAGCTGGTGCTGCAGCTCTTTGAGACGGCCGTCTACTCGCACCCGGAGAGCACCGTCTTCCCGCCAGGCTACCAGCCGCCGCGGATGGCCCTCCGCGACAGCCTCCTGCGCGTCTGGCTGCAGCTCTT
>JAALOO010001776.1_pt1 | contig 13505 bp, 15 predicted proteins | sample 7257641 | NCBI WGS metagenome assembly JAALOO01 (sample SAMN14085613, study PRJNA598686) | mite metagenome | biome: ENVO:01001000; feature: ENVO:01001002; material: ENVO:01001226; isolation source: single female mite from University of Michigan culture on fish food culture... ... | reverse complement strand
TGCAGAGAGAGAGAGAGAGAGAGAGAGAAAATCATTTTTTTAGGGATAGGAGGATAATTGATAAAACTACTGTTCTAGTATCAAGTTAGCAGAAAAAAAGTAATAACTTGAGTAAATAAAGCAAAACTGTAAAATTTGTAAGAAAGTTAAATTAAAATTTGCCATATTTTAAATCTGTTATTAGAATTACCTCAAAAAGAGCACTTTTGGTAACCTTTGCCATCGGTCCAACTGTAAAAGCAAACTTCTCGGTGCCGTTCAACGTCAAATAGTGCGAGTCAATCTTTAGTTTTAAGAGAGGGTAAGAGCTTCCGGTCAAACGCGACTGTGAGCAGAACAGTAAGTTTTTGGAGGGAATATGAATCAGTTCGCTGTAAATCATCAACGGTACAGTTGTAAAAGTGCAGAAAATGACTTGAAGAGCGATGACTCCACTCAGGAGCATCTTTTCTTTTAAAACAAGAGTGTCAGACTTTACAATAAACGATGCTAAAGAGTAGATGTTTAGGCCAAACATGGAGGTCATTGTGAAAAGGAGAACAGTAGAGAGGATCTCATGGTTGCAAATTATCAAGTCTTTGATAAAACGAAAGTTAAAAGAGAAAAATTTTCTGATAAAAATAGCCAAAGTTGGAATAGTTTTCTTGTTATGCCTTGTTTTTGTTGCTAATTTTTGTTTCAAAGCTCGGTTTGCAAGCACTTGTTGTTGACAATGAACGTAGGCAATGAGATAGAGACAGTGGACTAAAAAGAAAGAGATGCGAATCATGTTGAAAACGCCATACATGCCCAGAGAGGCGTCAAGGATAAAGTGAAAACTTAAGTAGGGAGAGGAAAACAAGCCTATCACTACCAGACCGTACCAGGAGATGGCAAAAACCAGCAAAAACCCAAAAAGTGAAAGAAAGATTATAATAAAAAAGTCAAAAGTAAAAGAGAGTGCAATGGCTCGAAGACGAATCGATCGCTCTAGGTAGGAAAAATGCACCATCTGCTGAACGTTATTCAGCTTGATTTTCCTTAGCAAAAGTTTATTTTTCCAAAAAAACAATTTATTTCTGAAATTTAAACTTTCAAACAGCTCTTGATTCAAAGCAAAAAAGTGCAGTTTGTTAGTTACCAGCAAGTCGTGGGACAGCTGAAAGGTATGACTGTTGCTTCCAATAGTGAAACTGACCAGCCAGTCAAGGTAGATCATCAGTAGGGGCGCTGGAATAAAAGCAATCGCTAGTGGACCATCAATGAGGCCGGTAGAGACAAAGAGGCCCAGTGTGAGGTCATAACAAAAATAAAATTTCTTTTCAAAGTTGCCGCCAGAAAGTAATAAAATGGAAATTATGAAGTATCGAATTGATATCATAAAAAGGTACAGGTAAAAGAGCGTTTTAAAAAAGCTCAATTTGGGAGATGCTGAGTGATTGCACTTCACAATGTTGGTCACATAATTTGATGATGTGGACAATAAGGAAGATATATCGAAAGAGTTTTTAAAAAACATTTTTAATTTTTTAATAAAGTTTTAATTTTATTTTTAAAATGTAAAGCTATTTTACGTTTGTTTTTTGTAACTTACGACTTATAAGTAAACAAACATTTTGAATACTAAACACATTAAAATTTTAATTGACAACATGTTTGGAAAACGTTTTAAAAATCATTCACAAAACAAATAAAAAAGTTATTTTGTAATACTTTTAAAGTTGTTTGTCACTATTTTTATTTTATAAATATTTAAAACTGTCATGTCAACTATCAAATATAATAAATTGTTGTCTTAAAGTTGAGTTTTATTACAAAATTTAAAGTTTTTGAGGTCACAGTTAGTGTTTTAAAAAAGATTTTTATTGTAAAACTAATTTTATATTTTGCATGATTTTTATTTTTAAAAATGTTTGCTAAAACTTGTAGAATTTTTTGCTCTCCTTTTTCAGCACTGACATAAAACTGCACAAAATCGCTAACACGTACACACACATTTTAGCGAGCTTTTTTACGTGGACAGTTTTGTCAGCTTAAATTTGTCAGCGATTTCTCAATAGGAGGAAAAGATGCCGTACGCCACTCAGAAGATGGTGAAGTACATGAAGGAAAAGGGCATGAGCAGCAGCGGCGGCGGCGAATCAACCGACAGCTCCATTATCTCCAGCGCCGAGGAGAAGAAGAAGATTCGCGACCTGCCCAGCTCAGTTGATCCGGCCGATGATGACGACAGCAGTCCCAAGCGATCTTCCAGCGGCAGCAGCCTCCGCAAAAAGTCCTCCACCAAGAAGGCAAAGTCAAAGAAGGCCAAGTCGAAGAAGAAGAGCAAGTCCAAGTCTCGCCGCGGCAGCAGCAGCAGCCGCAAGAAGTCGCTGGTCAAGCCAAGCAGCTCCGGCCTGAAGAAGAAGTCGAGCAAATCGTCGAGCAAGCGCAAGTTCAAGATGGTGGCCAACGCCGAGCTGGCACTGGCGCCGCTGCAGGAGATGGGCGGCGTCCCCGGCACGGCCAACTACGACGAGTTGACTTTCGACGAGAAGAAGGTGCTCTTCCTGAAGACGCTGCTGACGGCCAACATTGGAAAGCTGAAGCGCACGCCGGCGACTGAGCCGCCCGAGGAGGGCGAGCAGAGCTTCCGCCTGTACAGCATCGACGAGGAGAAGCCGCTGTGGACGGGCAAGCCGCACTCGGCGAAGGCGCTCTACGTCGCCACACACCAGTCATTTCCGCCGGAGATTCAGGTCGTTTGCAAGCAGTACGACGCCAAGCTGTACAACCCAAAAAGTAGCCTTTTTCTCAAGGTCCTCCGCCACCTCGGCAAGGAGCACCCCAGCATCATTCAGGTAAACAAGAGGAAAGCCTGTATGTTTAAGTTCATTTTTAACCCCAGTTTTTTAGACCTGGAACGTCGTCAGCAAGGACGACCTGGTGTACGTCTTTCAGGAAATCGGCCCCTTCGGGACACTGGCCGATCTGGTGAAAAAGAAAAAGGCCTCGCTGGAGGAAAAAGACTGCCAGCTGGTCGCTTGTCAGCTGCGTTCCGGCATGGACTTTCTCGGCGACATGGGCGTCAGCCATCGAGCTATCGGCCCTCGCCACCTGCTGATAGTGCACCGGGAGACGCAGCTGCGCGTCAAGCTGACCGGCTTCCGCTCTGCGGTCATCTACTACAATGAGCTGAAGGATGAGATCATCTTTCAGCCGTGCCTGCCGCTTAAGGCGGCCCGCAAGAACGGCGTCGAGGACTTCAACGCCCCCGAGTCGTACGGCAACCGGAAGAAGGAGCAGTTTGACCCGGTGGCTGCCGACGTCTTCTCCGCCGGCGCCACCCTCTACCACCTGCTGACGGGCGGGGAGTTTCCCTACGACGTCTCGGAGAGCAATCCCGAGGTGGAGGCGGAGATACTGAAGAATGTCCGCGCCGTGCCGAAGCTGTCCCACGAGGGCAAGAGTGCTCTGGCGAAGATGCTCACCTCCACCGCCTCAAAACGCCACTCGGTGGAGCAGCTGAAGAAGCACCCGTGGTTTGAGGAAAAGTGAACTCACAGAAAATGGTTGTTTTGAGATGCAACTCTCCCCGGGCTGTTCATCCCCTGCTCATCACTATTTTATCCTTTTTATCCTTTTTTTCATTGTAATTTTGCACTTGTTTTAAAATTATTATACTGCTTAAAGCGTATTTTTAGAACAGGTGTTTACAGTTCTAAAAGTGTTAATTTTTTTGAGAATTTGTGATGACGTACAAAAGGTGCTGTTTTAGCTTTAAATTATTCATCCAAAAAATTGTGGTTATTTTGTTTGACGTCAACTCTAGACTTGTAGACTTCTTCTTTCTGAGTTTCATTTGATATTTTTGTTTGAGGACTTGTCTAACTTTCAGCTATGGGAGGTGGCGTGAGCAAAGGTTTGTAACTTTCTCTTCTTTATTTCTGTTCTTGCCTGACCTTCCGTTTTACTTTAGATGAGAAAGAGGCACCGGATGGGAAAAATGATTCGTCTTCAGATGCTTCAAGTGAAAGTTCTCCGGGCTTTTCAAACGTTGAAGGCAAAGATGGTGGAGGAGCTGAAGAAGGGGATGATGACGAAGAGGATGGGGATGAAAGTGGTGAAGACGGCAAAGATGACGATGGAGATGATGAGGACGAGGACGAAGATGAGGAGGGAAAGGATGATGGAGGAAAAAGTGGCGAGGGAGACCAGGACAGTAAAGAAAATGGAAAAGAGGGAAGCGCTCGTGATCTCTCAATGTCCAAAAAGGTTTCTCAAGCACCACCACCACCACCATCTAAACAAGAATCGGTCGATTCTAATTTAATTTGTCCCTTTCCCGGTGAGGACCCTAACAAAAAGAAAAAGATTATTCAAAGAAATCCCACCAATGTGTCGTCAAAGACGTCTTTGTCATCGAAGAAAGGAAAGGTCGCGAAAACGGTGGCTTCCCCGGCTTCGATGAGCAAGAAAACCATCAGAACTAAGCCAAAGGTGATCAAGAAGAAGGCATCTAAGAAGAAGAAGAAACATAGTAAGGCTTCTAAAAAGGGTTCAAAGAAAAAAGGCAAAAAGAAGAAGAAAAAGACAAAGAAGAAAGGCTCAAAGAGTAAGAAAAGCAAAAGCAAGAAAAAGTCAAAGAAGAAGTCTTCAGGGCAGGTGTCGGTAAAGAAAGTGCCGTCAAAAAAGGAAGCTTCGAAAAAGTCGAAACCTCTAAGCAAAAAGAAGTCTTCTTCTTCGGCAAAGCCAAAAAGCATCAAAGCAAGCAAGAGCAAAGAGAAGAAGCAGGGCACCATCTCCAAGGACCCTAAACTGACCCCAACAAAGAGTCGACCTAAATCGGTGGACAAGATGGGAGTCAAGGCAAAGACTTCTGCCGCCGCCGGTGGAGGCGCCAGTGCTGCCGGCAAATCGGTGTCCATCAAAAAGACTAACAAGTGATGAGCTGGTATCGGCTGACACCACTATCTCTATTTCAAGCCTGCCTTTGGCAGCACATCAATCACAATGATGTATCGACAATTTATAAAGGTGTTGTTAGCAATGTACCTTTTTGGAAAATAATAAACTCACTCTAATATTGAGTAATCTGTTTTTGTAAAAGACTTTTTATTGATTACTTTTAATCACTCCTTCTCAAGGACTTCTTCACTGAGGTTTCTCCAATGTGGTCAATACTACCACCACCACCATCACCACACGCAGTTATTAGACCTCAGATGAGGCTTACCTTTTATGATTTTTTTGTTGTTTGTAATCTCAACAACTAATAAAAATTGTTGCAACCATGGAACTTGTTTGTGTATAAAATGAGACACTCTCAGCCAAGTCAAATTTATCATCTGCTGCAAACAAATCTAAATCACAAAAAAAGTTAAAATGAAGGTTTTTATTGCTCTTGCCTTGGTTGCCCTCGCTGTGTGCGCCGTCCAGGCCGCTGAACACGGCAAGTTTTCTCAGTGATTGCTTAGTATTTTTCAATATTAATCTTTGTTTCGATTATCAGAATGTCATGGAAAGGATGAAGTGTTCAGCAACTGTGCTACGGCCTGTCCTGACACCTGCCTCAATCGAGCCATTCGTCGACCGTGCATTGAAATCTGCCGCCAGGCGTGCGTCTGCAAGGCTGGATCCATGCGCAAGGGCTGGGACAACATGGGAGGCATTGGCGAGTGCGTCCAGGCGACCCAGTGTGATGCGCTGATTAAGGAAGCCAGCAAACACAACTAATTGATCATAGATTCGATTGTAATCTTGTGATTCCAGCAAGTGCTAATAAACTGTAGCAATAACCAGTTGTTTCAATGGCCAATTCTTTAATGAAAAGAGAAAGAAGATTTATATCTGTACAAAGAAGAAGAGAAGTAGTAGCTGTACAATGCAAAGGAAAAGTGTGAAACAGACAGTGTGGTGCACAAGACGCACTACAAAAGACAGCGAGTTGTTGTTTTGTGTAGTGGGGGAGGAAAACAGAAAACTCAAAATCGGAAAAAGGAAAGCAAAAGAAGACTACAAAAGCTACAAATTAATTAAATATATAAATATATTTGTTGCTTTATGGCAAAAAGAGGAAACAGTTCAAATTGTACAGTGGTCTACAGAAGACAAAAGAGGTGTGTGTGTTTGTGGGCGTGTGTGGGTGTGTGTAGTGTTTTGAATTAATGTGAGGAATTACAAATCATTTACATAGAAAAAAGAAAGAAGAGAAGGAAGAGAAAAGAATCATCAGCGCAAGAAGAGAAGAGCAAATAAAAAGTAAATTAAATGGCGGAAATTGAAAAAAAATAGCAATAAAATAAATTAGGAAACTGGAGAAGTGAGAAGACGCGAGAGAAATATGATAGTACAAATAGTAGGGAAAGGAAACAGTGGAAGAAGAGAGAAAATCAGAACGAAATGATAAGAAGAGAAGAATATACCACTTGAAAATTTATCAAATAGATTAGGTCTGGTCCACACGAGTTGTGAGTTTGAAGAAGAGAAGGGAAAGGGGAAGGGAAAAAGTAGAGTTGGTGTTTGCAGAGGTGATGCTGTGTGTGTGTGTGTGTGTGTGTGTCTGCCAAAAGAAACAGGCAAAACAGAATTAAGTGGGCTCAGAAGAATTAGTAGACGAGAGAGAGAAAGAACGTGAAGCGAAAATGGGCAACGGTCAACGAGAGAAAGAGAGAAAGGTGAAAAGGTTGTGGTCAATATATCACACTGATTTGGGTAGTTGGGGTGTCGGCTTGTCGTCGAGGTGTGTAGTGATCATCTGTGGCATCATCGGCATCAGAAGAAGACGAAAACGAAGACGAAGAAGGTGATGATGAAGTCAAGGGCTCAAGGGTTAGAAGGAGGAGGGAAGAGGAAAAAGAACAACAGAAAAGCAGAGAAGCACTTCGAGACTGAAGAGTGTGTTCCACAACACAAATGTGCTGTGGAACACTGCTCGGTACTTTTGTTTTTATTATTCAAACAGATGAGATGGTGGTCGAGCGCAATCAACAGCTGGTTACTCAATGGTTTGTTGAGTTATCTTTCTAATGGTTGAGGCAAGTAGTAGTAGTGGAAGAGAAGAGAAGAAGAAGAAAGAGAAGAAGAAAAAGAAGTGATGATCACTGTTGGCCTATTTGTGTGGTGTGTTGTGGTGAATGGCGGTGCCTAATATTCAAATTGATCTCAGAGAAACATCCAAAGTTGATATTGATATTCATTCATTGCAACGCCTGTTGAAAGTTGTCTCTCGCTTTCGTTCGATCGTTCGTTCTCTATTCGGCATTGGCCAGCGGATCGGTGAAGAGCTCCTGGACCTCGTACTCGTAGCGCGCCTTGATCAGACTCCTCTTGAGCTTCATGGCGGCGGTGAGGTAGTTGTCGGGGCTCCACTCGTCGGTGACCAGGCGAATCTTGGTGGGAATCTCCGCCTTCTTGAGATTATTCTTGAGACCAGTCTCGCGCAGCGACTTCAGCACCAGCTCCACCAGACGGGGGTCGGTGGTGGCGTCGGCTCGCGGCACGCGGTACGTCTTCGCCAGCTTGCCGAAGCGGTTCGGATTGGGCACTACTAAGGCAACGAGGTAATTGGCGAGCGCATTGCCAAAGACGCAGATATTGTCCACGTAGCTGCAGTTTTTGAGTATCGATTCAATCTGAAGGCAAAAAACAGAGTTAATTCATAAACAGTCTCTACCATTTCACACAAAAATACTGTACCTTTCCAAGCGAAAAGTATTCACCGTTTGCCAGCTTGACCAGGTCCTTCTTTCGATCTATCAAATAAGCACAAGTTAGTAAAGAGAAAAATGAGCGAAAAGCTACCCCCCACTAACCGATAATTTTGAACGTTCCATCCTCGTACACCTCGGCAATATCACCCGTTCTGAACCAGCGAATGTCCAGGTCCTTGTCGTACTCGTACAGCTCGGCGTTCATCTCCGGCTTGTCCAGGTAGTTCAGCGAGTTGGCCTTGCTGCCGATGATCAGCTCGCCGCGGGGGCGCGGCTGGTCGCTCACCCGGTAGCCGCCCTCCGCCCAGTCGTCCAGCTTGGCGTAGACGCCGCGCAGCGGTCGTCCACAGCGCCCATAGGAGAGATCATAGTCGTCCATGCAGAGACAGGCACCCAGGGTCTCCGTCATGCCGTAGCCCTGCACCAGCGTCGTGTCCAGAGCGGCCTTGATCAGCGCCTGTAGACTGGCAGAGAGGGGGGCGCCGCCGAGAATGACCTTCTCCAGGCGGCCGCCAAACTGCTCGCGAATCTTCTTGCACAGCAGGGCGTTCACAATGGGTGTCTTGAAGCCTAGTGATAATGAACGTAATTAGTAAAGGGAAAATTCAAAATCACAAGCACAACAAACCTCTTTGCGTCCACTTGATCTTGTAGTCCATCAGGTAGTTGAAGAGCGGAGCACTGATCGGAGAGCGCGACTCGAGCTTCATGAAGATCTCCTTTCGCATGCGCTCCAGCACCAGCGGCACGGCAATCATAATGGTCGGCTGGAGGAGGCGAAAGTCCGAGGGGGTGCCCTTGGCCAGGCCGGGCGCAGAGTCGGTCAGCGTGAAGGGCGTAGCAAAGCCAAGGGGGGCACCGAGGGCGAGCGCCAGCAGCTCACAGGTCGCCTCAAAGATGTGCGCCTGCGGGAGGTAGGCGACGTACATGTGCTGATCAGAGACGCCCATAATGTGCGCCAGCACGGGCAGTATGGCGTGCAGCAGTTGCACGAACTGGTACGAGGTCGCCTGAACTCCTTTCTGCAAAATTGATGGAAAAGGGAATTTTTAGTATGGGTAAAACTTCCCTGAAATCAGAGTGTAAAACTTACCGGAACGCCGGTGGTGCCGCTGGTGTACACTGTGAAGGGGAGAAGAGGGTTAATACCATTGAAAACATTGAAGAGGTAATTAGATAGGCGGCGGCGGAAGAGCACTTACTGATAAAGGCAATCTCATCCTTGTGGATGGGCTTACAGCGGTCCTCGACCTCGTGGCCGCGCTCCTCGCCGTCCTGCTCCACGTCAATCAGCGAGATGAACTGCGTCTCGCCCAGGCTGCTCACCAGCTTGTCGCACTCCTTCTGCTCCTCGTCGTTGACCTCCTCGACGCGGCGCGGCGTGTAGAAGACCTTCTCAATGTTGAGGTTGTACTCCTGGATGATCGACCGGGTCTTCGCCAGCAGCTCAAAGGAGGTGAAGATGAACTTGGACTGCGTCTCCTGGACGGCGTGGGCAATGCCCGAGTCGCCCAGCGTCGAGAAGACGTTCACCTGGACGGCTCCGGCCCGGGCAATGGCCAGCTCCACCATGAGGTACTCGGCGCAGGTCTCGCAGAGGATGACCACGCGGTCGCGCTGACTCACTCCGTTCAGGTGAAATCCGCTGGCCATGTGGTTCTTCCGCTTGATCATCTCCTCGTAGCTGATCCAGTTGTAGTCCGACAGCTCGCGCTTCTTCACCGGGCGGCCGTCGATGCGAAGGGGCGTGACGCCGTCCGGTCCGGTGACGACGTGCTCGCGCAGCACTCGTCGGTAGCCGAGCGCCTTTCGGTCCAGGTTGAAGTAGTTGTGCACCTTGTCCATCATCTCGTCGATGGTGTTCACCTCATCGAGGACGTACTTGTAGTCGCTGGGAAAGGTGCTGACCCAGGGCGAGCTGGGGTCGTCCTTGACGAGCGGCGTGGCGCGAATGAAGTTGGCCTTCTGCAGCGTCTCGCTGGGCGTCTGCGCCAGCCAGTAGAAGGGCAGCGTCAGGTAGGTGTACAGCTGGACGATGGGCTTGAGGATGAGCTGAATGAAGATGATCTTGATGACCAGCGTGAACAGATCTGAGGGGCGCTTTTTCAGCTTCTGATTGGTGGAGGAGGAGGAGGCGGCGGCGGATGAAGCGGAAGATGAGCCCGTATGGCTGCCACTGTTTCCCTTCTCCACGCCATTTGAGAGGCGGCCGTTGGCGAGCGAGCCATTGGCGACGGCGGTGTTGGCTGAAGCTGATGAGGCTGATCCACCGTTCATGATCACAGGTTGACCGTTGCCGTTCATGACAAGCGATGATGGAGGTGTGCTGGCGCTCGATGTAGACGAAGCAGTCATCGTCGAGCTACGATGCGTTTTAAGAGCTCTCTTTCACTCTCTCTAGTGCGACCAGAGCAATCAGAGAGGGAGGGGGCGTCGCGTTCGGCTGATAAACACAAGACAACACTGCACTGATGATGAGGATGATGTTCAACAACCACCGGCTAGTGCCAACAACTTGTGAGTGAGCAGTGAGTGAGTGAGACGAAGTACACAGTGTAACAAGAAGAAGGAGAAGAAACAAAAATAGCCCCGGCGAGTGCCTGATAAGTTGAGCCTATTTCTCACTAGTGACACTGAAACAGTCTGAGAGTGTGAGTAAATCTGGGTGCTGGTCTGAAGATCGACTTTGATGGGTACTCGGCGAATGGTGGTGGTAGTGGCTCACGCAAAGCGACAGCTTCGTCTTCTCTTTGCAGTTCCTCAGTGTGACATGTGTACACGACAGAGCAGCAGACGTTCACACAGAGCGCGAGCAAGTGGTCGACTAAGATTTGGCTGATAAATTCCGCCGATTATATATGATGAGCAGAGTGTGTTCAGCAGCTAGAGTAGCAGCAGCAACTGCTGATGATGACGATGGGGTGGCGATCGGTGGACTCGACGAGTGACTCTGATAAAGGGCAAGAAAGAAATGATAAAATTAGTTAGTTAGTTAAAGCGATGGAAAGCAGACAGTCAGGCTAATATGTCAGCAGTGATCAGCAGCAGCATCAGCAGCAACAGCAAAGGATGACATTTGCAGCCGAGTGAAAAGTTTCCCTGCACCGGTTCGCACCCTCTCAATGTACACCACCAGCAACAGATGCAGTGCCTTACCATGACCATCAGAGCATCAAAAAGCAGCACCCGTCAGACTGGCCATCAGACACAGACAGAGACATAGACAGACAGAGAGTATTCGGTCATTGAGGCAAACGGCACTGGCGTACGCACCACCACCAATTGACACATGCTCGGAGTGAGTGAGTGAGCCAGCCAGTGAGCAACAAGAAACAGACAACACCAAAATCACGCGAGATAACTTTTTCCCCACATACACACACTCACTGACACTGACACAGGCACCTTCCTTCTTTCCGTCCAGTGCTGTACACACACTGACTCAGTGCCCACCACTGCTCAGCAGACGAAAGTGTCAGAGCGCGCGCCTACTTCCAGATCAGACCACCACCATCCACATCCAATCTCGAGGGCTACTGCTGATGATGATGATGCTGCTGATGCTCAACTAGTGTCCATCATCGCCGTCGAACGGCTCGACTTTCTCTCTTTCTCTCTCCCTTTTACGCGAGTTGCATTTCATCCCAGGCAGCATCACTCTTTTACCTAGCCAGTTTCAGCAGCAGCAGCAGCAGCTTTAGAGTGCGTGCGTCTTCAGCTGCGAAAAGGGCAAGTGAGCGCGCGCGAGCAGCAGTAGTAGTTATCAGCAGTTGATCTTCCCAGCACTAGTACAGAACACGCAAACGAGTCAGAGACACTGGAACAGAAAGAGCGGCAGCAAAGACAGAGCCTTTCTCGCGCAAGAGTGGAGCACACTGACTGACTCACCCACTCTGAGCACGCATTATCCCCTTTCGATCATTATTAGCCTTTCCTCCCCTCGTAGTGGGCAAACCTGGTAGACAGACAACAGTGTTGTTCACTGTGTAGTAGACAGTCTGCTGTTGTCTGCTGCAACAATTAGATCCACCGGTAGACTGCAGACAGACGGTGGTGCAAGTAAATAAACAACAAAACAGAGAGAACAAGGAAAAGACCACTGTGTAGAAAAGAAGGCAGGTATCCGCGCACAGCACAGGGAGGGAAGGGAGACATATGCATGTGTGCTGTTGGTTACCTTCCGCCAATACACACAACAGGCTAATGGCCAGATTAGTGAAAATTGACACTGGTGTGAATGTCTCCCCACTGAAGAACACTAACAAGGAGGCTGCTGCTACTATCTGGTAAAAACAGTGTGCTTTGTGCTCTAGACACCCAACCAAAGCAAACACTCATTATCCCCTGTTATTGGAGAAAAAGCACCGTTTTGTTTATTCATTCACACTCACTTACACCTAATCACGCAGAGCAAATTAAGCGCGCCTGTCATGGAAATGCCCCACCATCATTTTAGTGTAGTGCACCCTTCGTCACTTCTTGTCAACACAGCCAACAAAAGAATATAGCACTTGTGTGCATTAGCAGTATTGTACTAAAGAAGAAAATTCGAGGACAGACAGTGCTCTCTGCAGGTGGCAGTGGATGTTAGATAGAGAAAGAGAGAGACAAAGCTGAGAGAGCTGATGCACCGGGGATGGACAACAATAAAAGTCCGAAGTGCAGAGAGGAAGCCTGTGGAAAACACGCGATGTTGTTGGCCTTGCACGAGCACATTTGTGCATTTGGTAAATTGGTGGCCGACTCGGCAAAGAAAGCAAATTGATCGCGCCGATTCTGAAGAGCAAATGAGCGCACCTACACACCGAAACACAGAGAGTGACAATCGATTGTCGAAACACAACTAGTGCCAACACATGCGTACCCAAACGGTAGCGCAATTGTGGAGGTTGGGGAGTCCTGGTTGAAAAGTCGAAAAAAGGTAAGGGTAAAAGGCGGAAATCGATACAGAAGAAAGGCGAACAGCTCTAAAATGCAACACTGAAACCGTGAAGCGACAATTTCAGCTAGACAAGAAGCGACATTTACTAGTCATCAAGTGAGCTAGACAGGAGAGAGCAATTTCTTCAATTGGAAACAGCAAAAGCCAATAAATGTAAAAAGCAAAATCCAAATGTCATTTGGCTGGCTGGCTGACTGTAAACAAGTGGAATCACTTCTCCCCAACAAGATGTCATTTTTCTAGAGCGAACGCTGAAAAGCTGCACACACGGTACAGCGCAAATAAATCTCCAAGGTCTGCGCGCTAAAGGTATCGTAGTGGTGGTAATGGTGGTGATGGTGATGGTGATGATGGTTGTCACTGTCCTCTCTCCCTAGTGTACGACACTTGCTGCCTTCGATTCGTTGAGTCATATCGAGGCGAACAAAATTCGCAGCATCACAGTCTTTCTACACTACGCTGGCTAATCTTAGTGAGTGTGAGACTGGAGAAACAGCAGCAGCAGCCGAAGCAACAGCTCTGGGTACTGTCAATCATCAGAGAACAGTTTGAGGACAGTGGAGCCAAGAGACTGGAGACAGAGACAGTCAAGGGAGGGGGCGATTAACGACGAACACATATTGGCAGAACGAGTAGCAAATAGTGCGTCGCACTGGTGCTGGCAGTGAAGACAGAGCACTCTCTTTGTGTGTTCACTGGTTGAATGCAATTAGCGCCAATCAGTCGGTGCGCGCGATTTCGCTAATCAGCAGATTTGAGCTGAGTGAGTGAGTCGGTGCGATTTAATTCAAGCTAGTTCTCCTCTCCTATGACAATTAGACAGTTCAACCGTACAGCTGTAGAAGAGAGAGAGAGAGAGAGAGAGAGAGAGAGAGAGAGAGAGAGAGAGAGAG
>JAALOO010001775.1_pt1 | contig 13514 bp, 20 predicted proteins | sample 7257641 | NCBI WGS metagenome assembly JAALOO01 (sample SAMN14085613, study PRJNA598686) | mite metagenome | biome: ENVO:01001000; feature: ENVO:01001002; material: ENVO:01001226; isolation source: single female mite from University of Michigan culture on fish food culture... ... | reverse complement strand
ATAGAAACTATTAGAGACGTGAAAAACTAAAAAGTTCGAGTGACGGTTGCCTTAAGTTTTGCCCATGATGTCTAAAAGAACCTTTTTCTTTGCTCTCTAACCAAAACGCAGCCATTGTTTGACAAAAATAATTAAAAATGAATAAAAAACCTATTTTAGAACTTTTTCCTCAGCAATGTGATCATTTTTTTTAATTTGCTAAACACCTGAAAGGTCGGAATTTTCAGCAACTTTTTGATTATCTTTTTCTTCTTCATCTTCTACCTCCGCCTCCTCTTCGCCATTCCACTTTTGCCGTTTTGCGCTGGCTGTCAGCGCAAACACCAGGCCGCCGGTGCAGTGCAGCGCCGCTGTGACCAGAAAGATGACGTTCCATTGAGCTTTTAAAAGTGCACTTTCTTCATCTTTGGTATCAGCATGGTCATCAGCTGAAAAAGAATGGTCACCTCTTTCACCTACTTCAGAATCGAGAATCAGCGTGACCAGACTGGGCACAAAAAGGCTGGCCACTGTGGTGATGCTGCTGATCAGCGCAATTAGAATAGAGGTGTGACGGCTGGTGAGATCTAAAAAATAAAAAAGAGTTCATAAAAAGCTTTGAAAGATATTTCTGATATCTATGAATTGTACCAAAAATGATCACATCACTTCCGCCTGTGGTGGAGCCAACACAAGCAACGGCCAGCGATATCACCAACAGAAAACTCCACCGACCTCCTTCTTCGGTGATTTTTGGAATGGTCGAGGTGAAGAGGGCCGTTCCAAAGGTTGCTACCAAAGTTGCAAAAGTTAGCTAAAAATCATAAAAATCAAACAAAAAATTCCTACAAACAGACTCAAACGCCTTTCGTTGAATCGTCTTTTTGCAGCCACATTTTCCGTTTTTTAATTTCCGATTCCGCCCACTAACAGTGGTGATCCAATCGGAAAGAACTCCATTCAACAGCACTGACAGCAGCAGCACCGACTGGTGAACTATGTTGAAGTAGCTGATCTGTTAAAAACAAAAAAATTGAGGTTTAACTTTAAAAAATTTTGCAAAGTTTTTACCTCCTGCAAGTCCATCTTCAGCACGGAGAGCATATAGGCGGGCAGCTTCACCAGGAGGACTCCGTAGAACCAGGTGTGCGTGATGGCCACAAAGATGGTGCCGCGAACCGACCTTGAGGTGAGCATCTGCAGCCAGGTCGTTGAGGAAGGTGAGGAGGGTGATGGAAGAAGATGGAGGGGATTTTCAGTATCAGCAGCAGTCCTTGAAGAAAAAGAAGAGTTCGAAGAGGAGGAAGAAGAGGAGGAGGTTTTCAAAAGTGATGAGGACGTCCTCAGTGAAATGTACTCCAGCTCAGCGGTGGAGATCAGGTGGTGATCGTCCGGTCTGCTGCTGGCCATTGCCCACCACAGAATGATCCAGAGAAGGTTGAAAAGAGCTGAAAATAGGTTTAAAATTTGGGAGTTTTAACAAAACAATTACAAAAAAGCACCTTCTCTTTACCAACTAAATAGAAGACGACACTCCAGCCGACGTGCTCGCAGACGTAGCCGGAGAGGAGGTTGAGGACGATGGCGCCCAGGGAGCCGCCGACGCCCAGCGTGGCCACTGCTTTGCTAGGAAACAAAAGTTTTTTTTTAAAAAGCTGATTTCGAAACACTGATTCATTCTTTTCTTACCTCTTCTCCTCATCAGGTATCCACCGGCTGACCAGGTAGTAAAAGCTGGGCACCACAAAGGCCTGCAACCCTCCGAGGATGATCCGCAAACTAAAGAGCGCCCAGTAGCTGGTGCGGGCGGCGCCCGGGCCCAGGGCGTTCGCCAGCACGTGGCCTAGGCCGCCCAGCAGGACAAAGCAAAAACCGCCATATTGCTCGACGAGGGCGCCCGCCGGCAGGAGGACGGCCACGTAGCCGAGGTTGTAGCTGACGAGGAGCCAGTTCTGCCGTTGTTCGGACCAGTGAAACTCCGGCGGGAGTTTGGTACTTAATTTTGAAGCTTTTGGCTTCGATTTTGTGGATGTCGATGATGTCTTCGATGTTGTTGTTGTTGTCGGTTTAGTGGATGGCGGTGATCTGCTTGAGCTGCTGTTGATGGAAACTGGGGATGATCTGTTGAGTTCTGTCTGAAGAAGGTGATGGTGGTGATGATTGTGATCGTGGTGGTAGTGTTGGTGATTGTGGTGATCATGGTCACCCTTTGATAGTGGTTGTGATGAGGAACACCGCTGCGGCGCCATCACCAGAATGGCCGAGTTCATGATACTGCCAGACATGTTGGTGGTGAAGCAGCCCAGCGCCAGCAGGCCGATGATCAGCAGACGCACGGAAAAGGTGGGCGGATCTGTTGTGGGGGTGGTGGTGGTGGTGGTGGTAACGGGAGTTTCGGTCTTTGAGTGGGAAGAAGATGGAGGAGATGAAGGTGAAGAAGGCGTTTTCATCTGAAGTGTTGTTTGGTGAGATGACGTGTGCTGAAAAAGCAAGCAAAAAAATAAAGCAAAACAAAAACAAAAGCAAACAGAAAATCAGCTGAGCAATCATCAAAAATATGCACACTTAAAAAGTTCATTTTTTTCCGTAACAACAACAGCTCAAAAACTAAACTCAGAACAAAGTTCTAAAACTCGACTCAGATCATCCTGAAAAGTTTCCTGAAGAGTCCTCGTTGACGACGACAAAGACGATGACAATTCTCATCCCTTCTTTTTCTTGCTACTGCCACTGTGGTGCTGCTGCTGTTTACCAAAAGACTTTTTCGAGGACTTTTTGCTGCTGCCGCTCTTTCCACTTCTGCCACTTTTTCCACTTTTACCACTGCCTCCTTTTGAATGAGCAGACTTCTTTCCACTGGACTTTTTGGCCGAGCTTCTCTTCTTGGCCGAGGAAGACATCTTTCCACCACCAGCGCCACTTTTCTTTGATGACTTTCCAAAGCTGTGATGACCACCTCCACTTTTGCGACTACTTCCGTGATGACCACTTCGACCGCTTCCACGATGACTTCCACCTCCTCCATTTCCTCCTCCTCCTCCTCTTCGATGTCCACCTCTGAACTGACGAAAGAGGATGAAGGCAAAGGCGCCTAGAAAGCCGATGAGCAAGATGGCCGCCACCACGGTCCACATGGTGGTCACATTGACGCCTCCAAGTCCGCTTCGTCCACCACCTCCATCAATCACCCCCGAGCGCCGCATTTCATCGTAGTCCGCTTCTTCAAGGGTGAAGGTACAGTGGACGAGGTGCTCGCTCTTCTTCTCGCAAATCACATCAGAACGGGAGACGTGGCCCTTGGAGACGCAGGTCGTGTGCTGCAGATGATGGTCATCGTGCTTCTTATCATCGCCACCTTTATCATCAGATTTCTTATCATCGGAAGAGGAATCATCGGACCAGGAGCCGCTCCAAATTGCGCCCATCTTTATTCTTCCTCAAGTTTTTGAAAGATAAGTAGTTTTGAAGTGTTGAAACAATTTTTTTGCTCAAGGCTAGTCAGCAGAGAATTTGTGCACAAGTGTTTGAAACTATTTTTTTCAGTTTGAAGTTGTTTTTAAAACAGCTTTAGAAAAAATAGAACACCTTGAAAGATGAATTATCAGTTTTATCTTTTGTTGTTTTCTTGCCACCACAACTCAGTGTAGATTTTAATCAATCAAAATTTAGATAAACAATAAACAAATGATAAAGAAAATTAGAAATAAACAAAAAATAACAAAAAAGTAGCACACCAAGGAAAAAGTGGAACATCTTGGTGGCTGATTGGCCTTTCTTCAGCAGTTATAGAGTCCTGCAGCTAGACAGCCAGGACCCAGATGATCATTAGGATCACCAAGGTGAAAAAGGCCATGATGAGGGCAACCAAGATATCTTTGGTGAAGTTGCCCTCGTCGTCGCTGACGCCCTCACCCAAAAGCGGGCGTCGCTCTCCTGCTTCCAAATCGCGAGGAGAGGTGGAGTTGACCTCCACAACTTGGTCGTCCTCAGCCGGGGCGACGTTCTTAAGCACCTTTATTTCAGGTGTTTTCATTTTCGGCTTTTCAGCCTTGATGATGGTCGACTCGATGGCCACCTCCATCGGCTCCAATCGGGCCACCACCACCGACCCAGCAGCAGCAGCAACAGCCACCGGAACCACATGGAGTACCATCGGCGGACTGTCAGCTCCCCCGGATCGCATCATGGGCAGCTGGCCAGTAGGCACTGGTCGAGCCCGGATGGCGTCCACCCGGTGCGACCTGGTGTACCCAGGTCGAAAGACGGGCTGTTTGGGTTGGTTGGGCTGCTGCTGCTGCGGACGCTGCTGCGGCTGAGGAGGGGGGCGGTCGTAGAAGTCGGCCGCTCGGATGGGCTGGCTGCTGCCCCCTCCAAAATGGGTCGGGATGGGCGTGTCAGAAATGGTGAGAAATTTGGGCCAGCATGAGGAGGGGGAGGAGGCAGCCGTGGGAGGGGGTGTGGCCGTTTTAGGAAGAGTTGCTTCCTTTAACTCCTTTTTTTCCTCCTTTTTCTCGTCTTCTTCGACGATGGTCGTCAGCGCCGGCTGGCGCGACTTTTTCTTGAGCATTTGTTTTGGAAAAGATTCCATTTTGTTTGTTTGTTTGCTTGTTTGCTTGCTTGCTTGCTTGTTTGAGTCGTGCTCAAAGATTAGATTTTAGTTAGTCTGTTGGAGACTTTAACTAAATGTTTTGGATACCTTTTTGAAAAAGATTTAGAAAGGTTTATCTAACAAATGGCACTCCATTGTTGAACTCTCAAGTTCAAAAAGTTGAGCATTGTTAACACTTTTCCGTTCTATTCTAAATTAATTAGCCGCACATTTTAATTTACTAAAAACTTGTACTCTACTTTGTATTTTTGCCGCAATAACTCAATTATAGTGATTTTAATCAATCATAACTTTAGATAAACACAAACAGTAGTAGATAAGAAAAAATTCAGAAATAAACAAAAATAACTACTGAGAAAAAAATTGGCACACCAAGGAAAGAAAAAGCATCTTGGTGGCGATGATGGCCATTCCTTTTTGGCTAGTCCTGTTGCTAAGCAGTCAGGACCCAGATGACCATAAAGATCACCAGAGAAAAGAATGCCAAAAATAGGGCAGCAAGAAAAGTTTTTGTAGCGTTGATGCCCTGGGCGTTGCTGGTTACGCCTCCCTCTCCCAAAAGTGGGAGTCGTTCAGCGATCTCCTGATCGCGAGGCAAAGTGGAGGAGTTGCCCTGCTCAACGGGGACAACACTGTTGACAACCTTAACTACAGGTGTCTTCATCTTTGGCTTGTGGTCGGTGGTCGAGTCAGCAGTGACCACCACCTCGATCGGTTCCGATCGCTTGGGCACAGCAGGCCCAGCAGGCCCAGCAGACCCAGCAGCAGCAGCGGCTACAACAGGAGCCACTTGAAGCACCGGCAGGCTATCAGCCACGTCGGATCCCACAGACAACTGGCCGCCAGCGGGCACTGGTCGAGCGCGGCCTGGGTCCACTTTGTGCGAACCGCCGTACGGACGACGGAAGACTGGCTTCTTGGGCTGCTGCTGCTGCTGAAGGGTTTTGTTGGTGAAGTCGGCCACAGAGATGGGCTTGTTGTCGCCCCCTTCAAAATGGAACTCGACGGGCGAGTCTGAGAAGGTGAGGCATTTCGGTGAGCAGGAGAGAGAAGAAGAAGTAGTCTTGGGCATAGGAGGAGAAGGAGGAGGAGGAGGAGGAGGAGGAGGAATGATCAGCACCTTCAACTCCTTTTTTTCTTCTTGTTCCTCGTTTTCTTCTACGATGGTCTCCAGCACCGTCTTTAGCATTTCATTTGGAGAAAGTTCCATTTTTGCTTTTTTTGGTTGCTTGCTTGGTTTTTTGAGAGGTGTGTAAAGAGGAGACTTGAGTGAGTTCTCGGAAGAGACTTCAACTAAGAATTTGGGATGCCTTTCTAAAGAGGTTTTAGGGCCGGTTATCTAGCAAGCTGCACTTCATTGTTTAACTTTTAAATTCTAAAAACTGAGTATTGTTAAAACGGATTTTTAATTATTTTAATATTTTCATTTTGTTTCCTATTTTTTGACAGCAAAGATGCAAATCGGCGCATTTTTGTTGAATTTAAAAAATCTCATTTAAAGTTTTTTTAAATTTAAAAACAATGCAGTAGAGTATTTTATGAACAGAAAACTAAATTACTGTAATCATCAGCAATTTAATTTCACTCAATCAAAATTAAATCAATTCAAATTAAATCAAACACCGCTACATTACAGTTGAACCGTTTCAATGCTTGACTGCTCATTAAACTTTTAAAATGCTACCATTTATTAAAACATTTCAAAAAATCAGCAAAAACAAAATCAAAAGTTTTTTTAAGGAGAACTATGAATAGTCTGCCAGATCCAGTCAACGTGCAGCGACACATGAGCCGACCCCCCGGGCCAGTTCTTCTTTGCGCAGCCCCAGCCAAAGCTGGTGATGCCCACCGCCGTCCAGCGACCGTTCTCCTTGACCATCAGTGGCGCGCCAGAGTCGCCCTAGGGCTTGGTGTTATAAAAAAAAGATTAGATCTTATCAAATTTTACTCGTATCACTTTTTCCACTTACCATACACGTATCTCTTCCCTCTGAGTACGTGCAGACGATGCTGTTCGCCTGATCGTAGTCATCAATGCTGTACTTCTCCTTGCACCAGTCGGTGCTGACGACGGGAAAGTTTTCCAATTTTCGAAGCACCGACGAGCCGCTGCCGCTGTCGCCGGGCCGCGTCCAGCCCCAGCCGGCGACGCTGGTCAGATTACCCAGTTGGCCATTGTACGTCGAATCTTGCCTTGGCAGACAGATCGTTCCCCAGGGGCCAACGGGATCGGCGGTGGCGGAGGAGTTGACCGGATATTGCAGCTTCACCAGGCCGATGTCATTGAAGGGTGTTTCGTCTTTGAGGCGAAAGGTGAACTTTGGATGTCGGATGTAGGCGCTGATGGGCACCCGAATTTGGCCGTTCCAGTCTATGCTGGCGTCGAGGTTGTGGGCAGCTGAAGAAGGAAAAATGATAAAAAATTTGTTAGTGTTACAAATGGGGTTTTTGTGTTCAATTAAAATCAGACTGACAAATGATCGCCGACGGCTTTGGCCTGTGCATGATTCCCCCGCACTCTGCCGAGGAGAGAATCCACTGGGCGGTGAGCAGCGCCCCGACGCAGCCGTGGATGTACTTTCCGTCGGTGTCTGAGTCGTGGTAGCCGAGTGAGACGAGCCAGGGGAATCTGGTACAACAAAGGAAAGCAAAGTTTAGGATGTGTAAAGTGTTTTGGTTTATAAATAAAAAACAGACGCTTACTCATGAGGTTCGGTTTCAACGCCGCCGATGATGCCAAGGGGAGTTCCGGAAGAGGAAGAGGCTGGTGATGATGATGATGACTGCTTGGAGACTTTTTGGATGCCGCAATCGGGAGCGTTTTGTGCATCAACTAAAATGATGGTGACAAAAATAGCTGTTGACAGTTGAAGAACAGCTAAAAACTTCATTTTTGATAGGTTATTGTTTTTAAAGTCACAAAAATGCGTTTTATATTTTTTAAGTTTAAAACAACTGTTGTTACTGGGCTGTTTTTTCCTTTTATGTGGAAAAGTGCTAGCACTTAAACAATTTTTTTAGTTTTTGCTAATGAACCATTTAATTTAATGCACACATTTCTAAATGGTAAAAATTTTCAATTGAATGAAAAGAATTTTAATTATGGCATTTATTAAAAACATTTTTGTTTGTCTTTTTTATTAAGTTTTTACTTGATTGTTAGCTGAATTGTAAAGTTATGGTTAGTTTATTATTTATTTTGTTGGAGAATAAAAAGCGTAGTTGGTAGCCAAACCAAAATAATGATCTTCATAACAACCTACTTGATCGTTATTAATGCCCACCACCGTCCATTTACCATCAATCTTCATTATTAACGGATCACCAGATTCAACTTTAATAATTTAAAAAAAATGTTTTATATTAAAATTAAAAGGCTGAGTTTTGTTTTTAATTAAAAATTTTAAAAACTGCTCTATTCTATTTAATAATTGTTTTCATTTGTTCTTACCCGACAAGGTTCATTTTGGGCATAACTGAAAGAATTTAAAGTAAAAGCAATAAAGAAAATCACATTAAAGTTAAACTTTTTCATTTTTAATTTTTTGTTATTGTTTTTAAGTTGTTTGCAAAGTATTTATACAAAAGTTATATAACATTAAACAAAGCAATTTACAAAAATAACAGCAACAGTAACACTAAAAACAAGTTGTAATGAACCGTTATTAGCAAATGCAAAATACTGTTGAGAGACTTTTAATTACAGTTTACACAACCAGCAAATTGAAATTAATCAAACAGTAAAAACAACTTAGCTCAATTTTTTTATTTATGTTAGTTTAAAAACTATTAAAACGCATATAGTTAAAAAAATTTTATTTGTATTAACTGCAAACTTGTAAATATTTAAATAAAGCCCACAATGGTTTCCAAAACTTAAAAATTTTTTTAAGAATTATTATGAATAGTCTGCCAGATCCAGTCAACGTGCAGCGACACATGAACCGACCCTCCGGGCCAGTTCTTCTTTGCGCAGCCCCAGCCAAAGCTGGTGATGCCCACCGCCGTCCAGCGACCGTTCTCCTTGACCATCAGTGGCGCGCCAGCGTCGTTCTAGGGGTTTGGTGTTGTCAACAAACAAACAAAAAAGAGAGGGCTTAGATCTTATCAAGCTTAATGTTTTTTTAGCTCACTTACTGTACACGTATCCCGCCCCTCTGAGTACGTGCAGACGACGCTGTTCGCCTGATCGTAGTCATCAATGCCGTACTTCTCCCGGCACCAGTCGGTGCTGACGACGGGAAGGTTCTCCAGCTTGCGAAGCACATTTGAGCCGCTGCCGCTGTCGCCGGGCCGCGTCCAGCCCCAGCCGGCGACGCTGGTCAGATTGCCCAGGTGGCCATTGTAGGTGGCGTCCTGCCTTGGCAGGCAGATCGTTCCCCAGGGGCCAACGGGGTTGTGGGTGGCGGAGGAGTTGACCGGGTACTGCAGCTTCACCAGGGCGATGTCATTGAAGAGGACGCTGTCGTGAACGCGAAAGTAAAACTTGGGGCTCTTGATGTAGGCGCTGATGGGCATCCGTATCTGGCCGAACCAGTCTAGGTTGTCGTCCAGTTTGTGGGCAGCTACCAAACAAAAGGACAAATTTTTAAATTAAGTAAAAAAGTAGGTTTTTGGTTTCAATCAATCAATTCAATCAACAAATCAGACTGACAAGCGACGACCACCGGGTCGGGCCGGTTTATGATTGCCTCGCACCACGCCGCGGTGAGAAGCCACTGGGCGGTGATCAACGCTCCGACGCAGCCGTGGGTGTAAATTCCGTCGTAGTGGTTGCCCAGTGAGACGAGCCAGGGAAATCTGGTAAAAAAAATGGTTAATGTTAGGAGGGTGTAAAGTGTTTTGGTTCGGATTAAAATAAGAATTACTCATGAGGTTTGGCTGGAACGCCGCCGACGATGCCAAGGGGAGTTCCGGAAGAGGAAGAGGATGTTGGTGATGGTGATGATGATGACTGTTTGGAGACTTTTTGGATGCCGCAGTCGGGAGCGTTTTGTGCGTTAACTAAAATGAGGGTGACAAAAATAGTTGTTGACAGGTGAAGAACAGCTAATAACTTCATTTTTGATGGGTAATTGTTTTAAAATAAAAAACGATTGAACTGATGGGTTATTTTCTCCTTTTATGTTAAAAAGCTTTAGAAAGTGAGTTTTATTACTACCTTACTTTGATTTCTGCTGTTGCTGCTGCTTTTGCTGGTGTTGCTAATGAGCCAGTTAATTTAAATGCACCCGTTTTTAAATGTTAAAAAGTTTTTTGTTTAACCTTCGCTTGAAGACACTTTAGACATAAAGAAAACTTTTTTTTGAAGCTAAAAACTTGGAACTTGTGATTCTGACTTTTCAGATAGCCGGAAAATGGCAAACTTAAAACGTTAGTTTTACTTTTAAATATACACTCTTGATAGTTTAGGAACAGTAGTTGCCGGCTGGCGTTAAAGAGTAAAAGATTGATCTTTGCAAAACTTTATTTTTCCAATAAACACAGAAAATTTACAAAAAACTACGTTTTATTGTTTTTTAAAATGTCAAAAAATGCTTTGAAAAAATTATCGTTTGTAATTTTCCATTGTTTGCCCTTTTTAGTCAGAAAAAAACAGGTAAAACAGTGCAATCAAAAATGAGCTGAATGATTTTTCAGCCACCATTTGCCTTGACCGTCTCCCAGATCCAGTCAGAGAAAAAGGAAACATGTGCATACGCTCTCCGCATGGTCATAGGATGTTCATCGTCACATCCAAAGCCCCAACTAGTAATGCCCACCACTGTCCACCGGCCGTCATCCATCTTTTTCATTAGCGGCCCGCCTGAATATGCCTGTAACAAGAAAAATGTGTTAAAAAATTACTAGATTACCAAGAAATGTGCCACCTTACCCTAAAAACGTCATCTTTATTCGGCCAGCTGCAAATCATCGTGTTCCAATTATCCAGTATAAAATTTTCAATGCACAAGTCCATGTCCTCAATTGGAAGTGTCCCTTTGCGTAGCACTTGAGAAGTTTCATCACATTTAGTCAGGTTCCAGCCGACTTCAGTCAACAGCTCGCCCACGTACGGATTATAGGTGTCATTTTGCGGCGGAACGCAAACCGTCCCCAGATCAGGGTTGCCGGCAATGTCCAGCGGACTGGCCAACTTTACCAGGGCCACATCGTAGCGAACACTTTCTTCGTTTTCACCGTCATCATAAAACTCTGGGTGTTTGATAAACTGAGCAATTGGCAGTGACACTCTATTTGGCTCCGGCGCATCTAAACTAATATTGTGAACGCCAACTATAAATTAAACAAAAAAAGTTCACACAAATAATTTTTGAATAAATGAAAAAAAGTAATTAATTAAAAGGTAAAAACAAACTTTTTGCAAAAAGTGTAGTAAAGCAATTTGCCTAAAACACTTACCAACTACAGCGCTGACATTTTCGTAGTAGAATATTTCTTCGCAGTGGGCAGCTGTAAGAATAAACTGTGGATGAATAATTGAACCGCCGCAGTATGAAATGTAAATCAATTTAGATCCTTCTTGTACTGTTTTTCCAAATGATGCTATCCAAGGAAACTCATGCGGAATAGCGTCTTCACTGTTATTTTTTTTCAATTGACCTTTGGTGTCGTATTGAGAGTCGTTTTTAACCGTGATAAAAAAGTTTAGTTATTTATACTTGTGTAGTTTTTTACCAGCACCATCTTCCAAACCTTGTTTTCTTTTATCACCGCCAAAATTGCTGTCTCTTTTATCAATTTTACTGTTTTCAAAAAAATGAGTTGAAGGTTTTTCTTTTTTTAACTTATTAATGCCGCATGTTAATGACTGATCATTAAATGCAACAACGATTTTAATAAAAAAAAATAAAAAAAGTAAAAATACTAGTAATTTCATTTCAAAAGCTTTTAAAAATAATTTTAAAAAGTTTCAAGTGTTTTCCTGTATTTTGAACTCAAAATTTTGTTTTTATTTATATCATTTTGTAAAAAAGGTATAACAGGTGCATTTTTGTTGTATTGTATAACATTTGCAAATTTTAAAGTTAACTGTTAAAGCTGATAAGTTTGAACTTTTGCCAAACAATATTATGGTTGTGAGTTTTTATTTAGGTATAATTTTATTAATGTTTAATGCTTCATTTAAAAACGTATTATTTTATGTAATTTTTTTAGTTTTTTAAAATAATTAAAATTTTTTTATTAGTTTCATTATTAAATTTTATTTTAAATAAAATTTTTAACATATTTTTTCGTTTAAAAACGTGCTTTATTAAAAAACTAAATTATTACAAAAAAAATTAAAATTTTGTTGTTTATTGCTTCTTTGTACTTTTTTCCCTTTCCTATTAGCTAGATCCAGTAAAAAAAGAGACACTTGAAAGTGCACCCAAAAGTAAACTGTAAGTTTTAGCCACTATTTGCTTTGACCGTTTCCCAGATCCAGTCAGAGAAGAGGGAAACATGAGTGTACATTCCAGGGTGTTCAACAGCTGCACATCCAATGCCCCAACTAGTGATGCCCACCACTGTCCACCGGCCACTGTCGTCCATCTTTTTCATTAGTGGCCCGCCTGAGTCTCCCTAAAACAAAAAAAAATATGTTTTAAAAATTACTAGTTTGCAAAACCCAAATCAATCACAAATCAGCTATGCTTACCTTACAAGTGTCCTTTTCCAGTTGATAGGTGCAAATCATGGTGTTTTCCGCCTCCGTTATGTCATACATCTCCTTGCACCAGTCCATGTCGGCAATGGGAAGTGTCACCTTGCGTAGCACTTGAGAGTCGCTGTCAGCGTTAACCCACCAACCAGACCAACTGGTCAGTCCCCAGCCGGCGGCAGTGACCAGCTGGCCCAGGTACGGATTATAGGTGTCATCCTGCGGTGGAACGCAAACCGTCCCCAGATCAGGGTTGCCGGCAATGTCCAGCGGACTGGCCAACTTTACCAGCGCAACATCGTAGACTGGACTTTTGTCTGGAAGCTCTGTATACTTTGGGTGCCTGATAAACTGAGCAATTGGCAGTGACACTCGGTTTGGCTCAGGCGCTTCTAAACTAATATTGTGAACGCCTAAGTAAAAAATTGAGAAATAATTTTTGAATAAAAAAGTAAATTTTTAAAAAGTGAAAAACAAATTGTTTAAAAAAGTATAGTAAAGCAATTTGTTTAAAACACTTACCAACAGTAGCCCTGATATATTTGTCCTCCATTATTTCATAGCAGTGGCCAGCTGTTAGAATAAACTGTGGATGAATAATTGAACCTCCGCAGTATGACTTATAAATAATTTTAGAGTTTTCGTCTACTTCTTTTCCTCCAAGCGATGCCATCCAAGGAAACTCATGCGGCCTAGCCTCTTCTCCGCCTATTATTTTAGACTCCAGTGGACCTTTAGTGCCGCATTGAGGGTCATTCTGCGCGTGAATAAAAGAGTTTAAAGTGAAAAAGATAACAAAAATAGTTGTAAAGTTAAAGTGTTTCATTTTTAATACAAATTTTTTTGTTTACTTGATGTTTTTAAAGTTGGCTACCTGGTGTTTGTTCCAACGTTATATACACCGTTAAAACAAACAATTGTTAAAAAATAGCAGCAACAATATCATTAAAAACAAATTGTAATTGTAATTGTAATTACAAATTGTAATGAACCGTTTTAAAAAGATTTAAAAAAATGTGTTTAAAAAAATGTAAATTACAATTATGTGAAATTTACAAGTTTGTTACTAATTTTTATTTTACCCAACACAAACTTTATTTTTAGTTTTAACAAAATTTTTTTAACACAACAAAAAAATTATAAATTGACTTAAGAAGCGGTTTGGTAACGCGGCGCGAAGAGATTTACAAGCATGACGTAGTCCAGACTGACTTTAAATGGTAGAGAGAGCAGCTTATAAAGCATTTACAGAGGTTTCGAACTTCGCGTGAGCAAAGCCAC
>JAALOO010001774.1_pt1 | contig 13515 bp, 12 predicted proteins | sample 7257641 | NCBI WGS metagenome assembly JAALOO01 (sample SAMN14085613, study PRJNA598686) | mite metagenome | biome: ENVO:01001000; feature: ENVO:01001002; material: ENVO:01001226; isolation source: single female mite from University of Michigan culture on fish food culture... ... | reverse complement strand
CTCTCTCTCTCTCTCTCTCTCTCTCTCTCTCTCTCTCTCTCTCTCTCTCTGCTTGCTTTTCAGTTTTCAACTTTTGTTATTTGTTTGCATTGAAGGGAAGAAGTGAACGGGAAAAAGAAGGAGGAAAAGCGCCAGTTTTGCAGTGCTCCGTCTGAAGCTCCTTCTCTCGAAGCGAAGTGTCTCCCGCTGACGGTGATTGTTTCTAATTGCCTCGCTTGGATGATGATTGAAATCTAATCGGCCGGTCAGCCAGCACCATTACATCGGCGCAGACAGACCGCAGACACTCTCCACCACCACCACCACTACTACTGGTCGTGCACACATACAAACACACATCCATGATCGCAGACAAACAAACACACAAACAGACAAACAGACAAACACAGACTGCCACTGTCCAGCACCGGCGGTGGTGCCTGTCTGCGGACTGTCTGCTGTCTGCTGGCCAGCGGCCACTGACTGCACCTCCACCACCACCGGCTTGATTGCAATTACCGTACTGCGACACTAAATAGGGCTTTGTTGCCAGACGGTGCTGCTCGCCTTTTGTTGATTACTCGCCCCACAATTAATTGAGTGCCTCTAACAGTTGAGTTGGTGGTGAGCGGTAGTGGTTGTCTCTTTACTAAAGTAGCAGTCCTAACACGCCCATCACTGTGCTCTGTTGTGCACTTGTTCGCCTTCTCAATTTGTCATTACCAGGCAGCAGCTGCTGCTGTTGCTGCTGTTATTACCGCCGGTGCTGATGGTCGTTGTCGCTCGTCTACCAAAAGGGACACTTTTTTCTCTTTCTCTCTTTTTTTTCTTTCCCCTTGTGAATTGTAGCACCACGTCGTCTAGCCTGATTACCGTTACTCTGTTAGTGTTTCCCTACTGTCGTCTGTCGTCTGTCTCCATTGTACGAAGTCTGCAGTAGTTTTACTATGATTACCTTTAGCACCTTTTCTACTGCCACCACCACCACCACCACCTCCTCCTCCTCTTCATTTTGTGAATCTGCACTTTCACTGCCCTTTGAAGTTGGCTGTCTTTTTCTTCACTTTCAACTGCTCTAATCTGCATCGAGCATTTGTGGTGAGACGTGCCGTTCGCGCGAGCGCGCTCCAGTGCAGATGTGTAAGTGGTGATACGGCAGCACGAAACTAGCTGCCCGATGAAGAAGAAGTGTTCCTGTTTGTGCCATGTTGTTGTTGTCGTTGTTGGTCACCGCGTTCAGCCACGTTCAGTGGTGAAAGAGTGTTTGAAGAGATGCGATGCCCGGTGCGATGGCCCCTTGTCAGTGTGCATTGCAGTGGCGCTCTTGAGATTTCAGCGGTGATACGCAGAGTCGATGATTGTGACTCTTCAATGGTCCACAGTGGACACTGTGCTGCTGATCGCGCTAAAACTGTACTGAATTTTAGTTTTTAAAATTACAAAATTCTGTTGTTTGAAAATTTCAAGTGCACAATGAGAAAGTGGCCTTTGTCGAATGCTTTCGGTGCAAGTTCAATGAATTTTCTAAGGGGCAATTGAGGGGGCAATTTTTTTTGCTTCAATCCATCTTCTTCCCCGTGCACTGCTGTTAGTGAACTGCTCAATTCTTGATCAGTCCTTGAATGGAAGCGAAAGCATCCATCATCAGTGTGGATCACCAGCACTGCTGCCTCAATCAGTCAGCCTCCGCTTTAAACACCGTTGTTCCAGCATCGTTTACCATCATTATACTATCACTGGCATCTTTTCACTTGACACCGACCGACACGAGCACTGCAGGAGCCGTGCAAATGACCAGGTGCCCAACCTGCGACTTGCACGGCACTGCTCTCATTTGCTACTCTGTTTTACTCGCACATCCACAGTGCCGCTGTCTCTGCATCCTCTGTGTCTGTGCATATATGCTACAATGATGATGATGATGATGTAATTGCCTAATGCAAGTTTAATTGTCACTGCTCATTATGTCTGGTCTCTGTGTGTGTCTGTTAACAGGAGAGCACTGGTTTCAGCCGCCACCGCCGCCGTCTTCTTCTTCATCTTCTTTTTCTTCTGCTGTTGTCTTTTGGTCGTCGACAGTGTAACGTGATCGTCCAATGCTTTTGCCGTTTGTTGTCTTTGAACATTCATATTCAGCAGCGGTGACTTCGGCGGCGACACACCGGCCCTTAATGAAGGCATCAATTGCGTCCGCGCGGGTGCACTCGCGTCAGTGTGTTTCTTATCGAGTTAAGCGCACCATTACAATTACGATTAGCACTTATTGTCGTGGACTACGGCGACAAGTGAAACAAAACAGGAGATGCAGCTCTAATTGTCAGCTTCATTGATTGTCAAAAGGCATAAGAAACAACAGGCAAGTGTGGTGACCATTGCCACTGTCCGCACACATCAACACTCAATTGCTCGGGTAATGATTGCAGCCGACAAGATGACAAGATGACGACCGACCGACTAAATTGGCTACTACTCTGCCAGTTGAAAAGAAGAGCTGCTTTTTCTCACACAAACTATACCAACGTAAATCGATGGCCATGCTCTGGCACCAGATGATGTTTGCCGACAGACGATACAGTCCGGCATCTTTTTCTGCTTTGTCAATCAGTGAATGACTTTTTAGTTGATTGATTGAACAATTGCACAGTTTTTGTTTTGTTTTTTAAATACAATGTACTCCACTGCTCAATGTCATGGTATTTAGAAAAAAAGAGGAAAAAGGGAATAAATAACCTCAAAAAGTAATAGAAAAGGATGTTTACTGATAAATTGATTTAGAACAGAAGCACAGTGCTGCATTTTAAATGGGCATTTCACTGCAGTGAACAGTGTGATTCCGAGTGATGATTCAAATTCAGCGTGAGCTTTCTCAGCATCTCACTGAGTAACTTTCCCTTTCTCAGTCATTACTCTTCTGCCGGCCCATTTGGCCGACACATCTTCAGGCACTCTCTCACGTCTCACAGACAATTGCCATTTACCTTGCCACTGACCATTACTAACTGTCACTCTGCCGCAGTCCACTGTCAAATTGTGTGGACTGCTCTGTCTGCCTCACTGTCGCACACACATACTTTGCATCCTCGACCGGCTCTCACTCTTTCTCTCATTGTTGTCCTCTGTTCTTGTGGTCGCTGTTTGATCTCTCCTTCATTTGTCTTCAGTGTTTCAGTGCTTGTGGTAGCAGTGATAGTGATTTATTCGATCTCAATTAGAACAGTGTCAGTTTATGGACGAGGAGAGATGGTGGTGAGCCACTGGTGTCAGTACTTTCTCTCTCACACATCATAATGGTGGCTCTTTGTAGCTGTTCGGAGAGCACTACCACTTTCAAAGTTTCAAAGTGCTTTACCGCAGCACGAACCGCTCGTGAGTTGTCCTCTGTATAACTTGGTCATACTTTCGTTTTCTATTTGGTACGGTGGTCGTGGTGTGCTTGTCTGTCTATGTCTGCATGTCTGTGTGTGGCCGTATGGGAGTCCGTTTGGGCTACAATCTATCATTTATCACATCAACATCACTCTCACACACACTCTCACACAGTCAAACACAGAAAGACACTGACTGCACAGTAGTAGGCGACGATATCGCTAATTGACATTTAATTTAGCCAATTATGAGGTCGCAGACACAATGGCGGTCAATGAACGACTACTGCTGCTGCAACAGTTGGCTCAGCGAGCAACGACATCGTTGAGCACTATCACGCAATAGTTCACGGTATCGATAGGCCAAGGTATTCCTTAAGCTGCTGAGTTGCTGTGTGCTATATCAGTGACTGACATTGTGCACACGTGTTCATTTGGTGTTTGTTTGCTGATGTCAAGATTATCTTTTCAGACATTTCTTTTGCTCGCGTGTAGAACGATTAGTGGTGTTGGTGGTGGGCACAGCACTCCTGGGACGGCAAACGCTGGCTGATAGTTATGGATCAGATGGATACAATTGGACATTGCTATTAAAACGACAGCATCAGCTGACACATTTGACGTGACATGGGCGCAAAGGTGTGTGTATGTGTTAGTTTTCCAAAGGTTAAAAGAAAGCAAAGGAAAGAGTGAGGCACTTGCACTTTCTGGCCGACTCATTAAACGGTGCCAGGTGACAGGTTTCTCATGGATGCCTTCCGTCGGCAAAGTTTGCAATGTTGGCCAAAAACTCTATCTGACTCTGTTGATGACAGTTGTGCTGGCTGCCAACATAACCGACCAACTGACTAACTGTCTGCCCGGGTTGCTGCTGCTAATGCCAAATGCAAATTGACACTGAACAATGTTTTGCACTACCGTGCTAGCAACAGGTGATTTATCGGCTAATAGGGGCAAACAGAGTAAATGGTCGTGAAAGTACAACTTGTTTGTGACTATCAGTTTGTGTGTTGTCTTGATAAAATACTTTTAAAATGCCCAGAGCATTTAGTGCCGGTGGTTTTTCAATGGCTGAAGAAGAGAAAAAGGTAGAAAAAACTGTTTATTTTTTTGCAATAATTACCTTTTACCATTTTGATCCATTAGCAAAGTATGAGCATTTTAATGCAAGTCGCCCAATTTACACTTTTGTTTTCTCTTTAGTGTTAGTCCTTTCTGACAGTTTAGTGCCAGTAGAAGACGTAGTTTTTTTAAAAAGTGTCATCTTTCTTAGTGTGTGGCTCTGTTTAAAACGAAAAGCAAATGCTAAGAACATAAACGTCAGTTGTAAAAAGTTAGTCAGTAGTTTTCTGCTGACAGATTGATGCAATAATTGCTCTGTATCACTCAGTAATTATTACTTATTATGACTTGTCTTACTTGATTGAGCAACTTGTTTGTGTGTATGTTTTTATTGAGTTGACGTTGTTGGCACTCTGCTCACTTTTACTGTTTGGTTTCAGTCAATCAGTGACCAGTGTATTGCACACAATTGAGAGTTCTAATCAAAGGGGGCAAACAGTTGATATTGATTTGATCAGCAGGTGCCCATTACTTGCGCCCGCTAATGTGCACCTATGTGTCTTTGGCAAAGATTCTGGGTAGTCGGTGCTCATACTAATAATTCACTGCTAGACGGTGGCAAGCTAAACACACGCACACACACACAAAGCAGCAGGGCAATGAATGCAATCTACGAATGACAACAGATGACAGTGACAATGACACGACTTTGGCCGATTCACTTGCATGCTCATGCGGTGTTTTGCCTATTGTCAAGGGTGATTTATTTTGAAAGTAACCAATAAACTAATGTATTGCTTTTTTGTAAAAGTATTGATTCATTTAGAACTAGAAAAATGAGAGAAACAATTTTGGTGCATTCAGTCCAAATTGCTGCATAGTGAAATTGTGTGAGCACTTGACACCTCAATTTATTTTTGGCCTCTTTTTTCAGCAGCAGGACGCCAGAACGACCGAGTAGCATCGATCTGGTTAATTGGTAAATTTCCGACGTCAGGTTTTTCTCTCGTTCCCGTTTACCGCCTAGATTGAGATGTTTCTGTCATGTACTTTTTTCCCTCTTTCACTTTTAGTCCTCTTTGCCATCTCTTTCAGTGTCAACGCGCCCACCGCTGAGTGATCGTTGTGTCTTGAGTGAATACATTACATTTCGACAGCTCTCTGCCGTCGTTGTCGTCCTCAGCATCTTTGATCAACTCGTTTTCAAACTGTGCACTCAATGCACTGCAAGTGTGCATTGTCGTGTCTGCCAAACGATAACAAATTTTGTCTTTTTTAAAGTAGCAAAATCTTCGGTGAATGTGTCTCATCTCTCTCTCTCTCTCTCTCTCTCTCTCTCTCTCTCTTTCTCGCTCTTTTAACTTTTCAATTTGTGTCAGCGACCAAGGTGCATTGGCATTGCGTCTTCCTCGCTCTTTGGAGCGCGCTCACGTCATTCAAAAGGTGTTCAAAATGTGACAGAAATGCGGTGATTAGCACACATCATCAGCGCCACTGACTGTTGCCAGCTGACCACGATGACTACGACTGCCACTGCCACTGCACACACTCTCTCCTTCAGTGATTGGTCTAATTTTAGTGGAGTCGGTGCACACTGCCAAGTGTTTTTGAGCAAACAACATTCAAAGTGAACTTCTTTTTCTTCCTCTTCTCTCTACATAGCACGCATTTGTGGCCAGATGGTAATTGACGATAAGAACTGGGCAGCTCCTTCTGCTGATTTGCCGATTTAGATGAACATGATTTAGACCACAATGTACATTAATCAAAATCAGCAGCAACAGCAAAGAGCACTTCTAGCCATCCATGTGATCTAGGGTTCCTTTCAGCTGGCAGTTTCCCGTACACTTAACTGCTCTCATTTTCCTTTTTGCCACCGTTTTTGTGGATTTGGCACGCTTTGACACGCGTTTACTTCATTTACGATGGGAATTAATTTCCCATTAAGCGGACTGCTGCTCTTCATTATGCTTGTGTGTTTTATTGATTTAAAGGGGAACTACTAGGCAGTTGACTCTTTTTTCAAGTCACTACTGATTTTCTTAATTTTGTCTAGCACTATTTTATATGACTGTTGTCATCTACATTTTCTCTAAAAAAGGTAACTGAGGAATCACAAAGAATGATTAAAACAAGTTCAAGGTAGAATTGGATACTTACACTAGTCTTCTGCTCTACTTTACAATGTGAGCTTTCTTTTTCCTTCTTTCTTCTCTCATTTACACTAACCCGTTATACTTTGCCGGCTTGTCATTTGCAGTTCAGTTGCTGTCCTAATGGTTTTCTCTCTCACTTGGACACTTTCTCTTCTGCTGTAGCGACAGCAAATTTCTTTATTTCTCTCTTGCCTTAATCCTCATTGTTCAATTCAGTGTGCTGCAGTTGGCAGCAGTCATGTGTCAGACTGCACCATTCTGCACTTCAGAGTTTCTGTGTCTATGTGTTTTCGTCTGCTTGGAGTTGACTGATTTTGTACTTAGCCACTATTAACCTTTAATAATAATAATGATGATGATGACAATGATGACAGTGTTCCAGATGTTGTGTATTTGTGCATGTGTTTGTGTTCATTTTGGAACACACTGTGACTGCGCTACTGTTCATTGCTAAAATAAAGGGCACATTTGCTGAATCAATTCACCAGCAACATCATTAATTGATTCTTCCTGTGCTTTTTTGTTTGTTTCAGTTTTTAATGTGAGTTTATGAAGACGAACGAATCGCTGCTGTTTTAGTGTGCGATATACCAATTGAATTACCAGTTTTGTCTGCTGTTGTATTTTCTCGCCACACTGCTCGCAATAAGTGTTGTAGCGCGCATCTTAGACCGCTTCCATTTGCTGCTCAAGTGGCCCATTACTATTTGCAACGGCGTTTTCCCCAGATGTGCTCAGTTTTTCTAACGTTTTATCTGCTTTTTCCTTTTCCCGTCCCGTTTTCTCTGACTCCCCCTTCTGCACTACAGTGTCGCTAAATCGTCACCACCATCTTCACACAGGCACATTGTTTTCTTTTTCTTTTTCTTCGTTGAAGACTCCTCATCAGTGTGCGGTGCTCTCTTGTATGTGTGCATGTTCCAATCACTGCACTAACTGCCTCCGTCGAACACCAGAGCACACACACACATCTTCATCAGCGTGTGACTGCTTGCAGTAGTTACTTGCTAAGTAGTACTTGTGCACACTGCCAAAGACAAATCGCCAATTTGTCCAGCGCTGAGGATGACCAAACGAGAGCACACGCAGACAAATGGTCAAAACCACAGCAGAGAGCCAAGAGCAGTCATCCCCATCACTACCACCATCACCTCTACCACTAAATCATCCACGTTGCCATCATCACCCCCACCACCTACAACCATGACGGTCGTCGACATTCGGTCGCAGGTCAACGCGCAAAGGTGTCGCCACAAGGTGCCCTGCTGTACGGCAAGGCTCCCCTCTGCATTCCCGCCATCACCTTTCAGCACCATCCTCCTCCTCACTTGCACCTTGTCACTTCTCATCCCCACCATAGTCTGTGCCGAAAACGCCCTCCTCACCTCCTCCACCTCCATTTCTCCCTCTACCCCTCCAAGAGCTCCCCTTCTTCCTTCTTCACCTCCTCCTCTTGCAGGCCATTCGCTGCACTCCCCGGAAGCGCAGGCCTCCTCTCCGTACACCTTTCACCGTCCATCGCCATTCAGCCCTGAGTACCGACCTGACTGTGACCTCATCTTTCCCGCCTCGAGTAAGCCCATGGTGGGCGACGTGGTTCACGAGAGCGAACCGCCATCGGCGTTCCTCGACTCGGCGCCGGCCCCTCCCTCCTCACTGCCCACCTCCTCACACTTTGGCGCCGCGTACTTCAGCCAGCTAGACAACCAGCCGCCGATGCCACCGCCACAGGGAGACGGTTTTCTCGCCAACGATGATGTGTCCTCCTTCTTCTCCAACTCGCCATCAGTTTCAAAGCCCACCAATGCCTATCTGTCAAGCTTTGCACCCAGGTACGTGCCATTGGTCGTTTTATGTCATCGCTGCTGCTCTACTTTAGGTCAGATAGTCGTTAGCATTCTACAGGCGCGACAATTCTGATAATTAGCGCCACTAATTAGCTGTTCATAAAAGATTCATTTCTTGTTTCATTGTGTCCGAGATGTGTGTCTGGCTGACAAGTTGATTTCTCTGGTCGCTGCTGCTGTTGCTGCTTCTGTTGTCGCGGTAAACCATTGAAGCAATTAGTGCACTTCTCGAGTAGACAAAAACGACGGCGGCGGCGACAGCAGCAGCAGCCATTGACACAATTTATTAATTGGCCACAACATGCCCCAGTGCACAGCTTTTGGCTCTGCTAAATCCGCGCGCTCAAATCAGTTTGCCCCGACTTGATTGTCCTGTTGAGTTTTGCATGCCTGTCTAATGATGAGTTGTTCAACTTTCATTTTGTTTTCCCCTTCCTCTTCCCCGTTTCCAATCACCCACTTGCCTACTTTCCCCTTGTCACATGTGGTCACCCTCTGCCATCACCCACATACATGCACCTGTAGCGCCTTCTCAAAGCGTTCCACGTACATGGCAGGCGGCCACGTCTGTCTCACCTACGAGGACATCAACCGTGCCCTCTCCGAGGCGAAGATGATGCTGGGCGTCTTTTCGGTCCCTTTCGAGGTGAAGGAGCTCTCCTCTGACTACCCCAAACCGCAGCACATTGCCAAGGTGGGCGAGATACTGCTGCAGGCGTCGGTGATCCTGGCGCGGAAGCACGGCCTCTCCAAGCAGGCCCTCCTCTACGGCCTGCCTCGCATTGACACCTACAAGACGGCCATCAGGGAGATCTGTCCGACCTTTCTGAAGCCGGTCAAGTGCGAGATCAGCAAGTACCGCACACTCAGTGGCATGTGCAACAACCTGGACTACCCCAGCTGGGGCAGCTCCCGGTCGGCCATGTTGCGCTTCCTTCCGCCCGACTACGCTGATGGTAAATGCGGTTTGCAAAATCAAGTCTAGCAGGCCGGAAATGTCACTGTCATTGTCCTTTTATAACTTCTTTCTTGCCTCTCTGCAGGTCTGACTGCGCCTCGTCGTGCCAAGTCCGGTGAGCCACTTCCGCCACCGCGCATCGTCTCCTTCATGTTGCACCAAGATGTGAGCGACTACGACCACGAAGTTACCTACCTCGTCATCGCTTGGGGACAGCTGCTCGATCACGATCTCACCTTTGCCGCAGTGCCTAGAGGTAATTTACGACTAGTTTTTTTTTCACTGGAGTGTCCACTTTCTGCTTTTTATTTTTAAGTCCGTCTGTCTCTTTCACTCTTTTTCTCTCCTTTTACTCTCTTCGACTCTTGTCCCATTCTGGCCGCTGTCAGCATGTACTTCCTCTATTTCCATTAGTGTCCTTCTCTCCCCACTTTTCTTCCCACTAACTTTAACTCCTAAACGGTTGTTTGCGCTTGTGGTGATCAATTGAGTGCGCACACCTTCTGCCGATTATTCCTCCCTCCTGCTACCAACTAAATGACACACTATTTTGTGGCTAGACAAACAATAACAGTCATCAGCTGATTTGATCGTTGCGCAATTTTTTTTCTCTTTTTTTGCTCATGATAATCATTTGTTTTTGTTCCCTTTCACACCCAGACAAAGAGGAGAAGCCCATTCAGTGCTGCAAGTATCCACCGGCACAGCGACACCCCAGCTGCTACCCCATATCCATTCCAGCGGATGACCCCTTCTACAAGTTCTTCAACCGTCAGTGCATGGACTTTGTGCGGACAATGCCCGGCGTTAAGCCGAACTGCCTGCTGGGGCCACGACACCAGATCAACCAGGTCTCCTCGTACATTGACGCCAGTCAGGTGTACGGCAATGCTCAGTCGACGACGAAGCGACTGCGAGAGTTCAACGGCGGCCGAATGAAGGTGCAGGCGGGCTACCGAAACATGGGTGAGTCAGATTACCTTTTCTTCTTTTTCTTCTTTGTTGTCTCTGTTTCAAGTTCATTGCAGCCGCCAAAAGTGATTTGTTTGTCTGCTACTGCTGTTGTTGCTGCTGAATCACTTAGCGCTGAACTTGTACTTTCGGTGATTGAAAGAAAGAGGCATCCTGCAAAGCAGCAAATCAAACGTTGACTCGTCCTCGTCCTAAGACTGTAACTAGCTTTTGCCCCTTTGCATATTGTACGTCCGATTGAGTGAACGTGGTGAGGGGAAGCAGATGACAGCATCTGCTTCTGCAGTTGCTGATGTTAATGCCTGCCGCTTCTGCTGCTGCTAATCGGCTTAATGTTCATTGATTGCTCATTACACGCTCATTAAATCGATCGATGTGCAGGGGAGAGAGAGAGAGGGGCAGAAAAGAGGATGCAAGTGAGGAAGATGACACAGTCGCTGTGTGTGCACTTGTGAGCAACAACAGAGACAGTAGCACTAGGCCAAATGACCTGCCACTTACTTAGGACTTGAGCTTTGGAGAAAGCAAAGTGAAAAGTGTTCCAAGTGGCCTCATTGCGTGACATTGCTGCGTTCATGGATGGCTACTGCTATGCAAGACAGGCATTAATTGGTTTGGCTAATTCATTCATTCAACTAGTTGGCCAATAAAAATCAATGAGCAATGCAGAGCAGAACAAATGATGATCGAAAATGATGATCGACTGGGAAAAGAAGGAGAAGAAGAAGGTCTTCACAGGCAGGATCGTTTTTCAGATCTTTACCTACTTCTTCTGCCAAGGCTGTTGATCTCATTAACAGTAACAGCAGCAGTAGAAGCAGCAACACCATCGCCACCGGCGTTTCAGAAGCAAAGTTAAATGAAAGTAAAAGTTACAGCCAGCTGTTCTTCAGACTGCTCACTTTATTACAAATCGATCAAGTTGCTGAATAGTGCTGGTGTTCAATAAAGTTGCACACTGCTCATCATTGTTTTTGCGGTAAAAAAGTGGGCTCTAAAAGTGTAGTAGTACCAGTTGATAGTACTTTTGAATTGATTTATTTTTGCTGTGCTCTTCACTTCTTCATTGGCACTTCATTGCACTGTCAAGTCAGTGTTTTCAGCTGCCTGCGCACTGACCACATTGGATCGATAGTTTCCGCATTAGCAGAGATATACTTTTTTGCTCCCGTCTCTTCCTTTTCTCGTTTTTTTTGCGCTTTTCGTACTGACGCCGTCACAACTGATTGCACCAGCACCGCCATCATCGACGCCAAAAAGTGGCACCTCGGCGGTGAGCACACATTTTCGCGCTCATTTTCAGACAAACTTTGTACCTTTGCCGGTGTCTCCTTCAATTGTCGTTGCTGTTGCTGTTGTTGTTATTGTTTGCCCACTGTAACTGTCACTGACACTTTGTTTCCCACCTTTCACTTCCCACCACCTCCATTTTGCAGGCTACAAAGACCTGTTGCCCATGAAGACGCGCAATCCTGACAGTGGCTGCGAGCGAAGCGGCCGTGGTCGCAACATGTACTGCTTCGATTCCGGTGATGTGCGCTCCAATGAACAGCTGCAGCTGGCAGTAATGCACACCATCTGGCTGAGACAGCACAATCAACTGGCGGAGAAGCTGGCAGAGGTCAATCCGCACTGGAACGATGAGAAGCTCTTTCAGGAAGCTCGGCGAATTGTCGGCGCTATGGTGAGTGCTGTTGTGCTGTGCTGTGTTGTGTTGATATATATTCTAACGCACCCATTGAACATCGCTTCCTCAGGTTCAACACATTACCTACAATGAGTTTCTGCCCATTATTGTGAGCAACAAGATCATGGAGAAGTACGGCATCAGTCTGCAGAAGCACGGCTACTACAATGGCTACGATCCAAAGACCAATCCAGGCATTCGAGTGGAGTTCCAGGGCTCGGCTTTCCGTTTCGGTCACTCCATTCTTCCTGACACCACCGAGCGGTACAACAAGTTCCACAAAAAGCTAGGTAAATCTTTAGCAAACTAAAACTTTTTAACATTCAACTGAATGAACAATGACTTATCTCTCATTTGCAGAATCAATCCGCCTCTCAACTATGCTCCGACAGCCGTACCGCCTTTACCAGCCTGGCGTCGTGGACAGCTTCATCTTTGGGCTGATCAATCAGCCGGCGTACCGCGTCGACTCGGAGATCACCACCGAGGTGACGAACCACCTCTTCGAGAAGCCGGGCGACAACTTTGGCATGGACCTGGCGGCCATCAACGTAGTGCGCTCCCGAGAGATGGGCATTCCCGGGTACAATGACATTCGCGAGTACTGCGGTATGTCTCGCATTCGCCACTTTGAGGACCTTTTCGGGCTGATCGACAACAACACCATCCACCGGTACCTGGGCCTGTACCAGAGCGTGGACGACATTGACTTCTGGAGCGCCGGCATTGCCGAGTATCCGCTGATGGGCGCCATGGTCGGCCCCTCCTTCGCCTGCATCATCTCCGAGCAGTTCGCCCACATTCGCAATGGAGACCGATTTTGGTACGAAAACGAAGGCTGGCCGTCGCAGTTCACGCCGGAGCAGCTGAAGGAGCTACGCAAGGTGAAGCTCGCGAGACTTTTCTGCGACAACGCCGACGACATCGACACTGTGCAGCTGTATCCAATGCTGGCGGCTCATCCTGCAACGTAAGTGTAGTCACAGTGTAATCAGAGTAGACAGAAGCAATAAGGGCACCCAAAATGATTGCTCTTACATTGATCGAGTGTCCGAATCCTCTCCGGCAATTAATCACCTGATTTAATTGAGTGCACTCTAATTTCGTTTGTTTTTCATCCTTCCTCCTTCTGATTTGTTCTCCCTTTCCTTTCTCTCTTCCTTCTAAAAAACAGCAATCCTCGAGTCTCCTGTCACGACTTGCCAGCTATGGATTTATCGCCTTGGCGCGAGATGTCTGCTCCCTACTTCGGCTCCGACTACGAGGACTACAAGAGCGGAAAAGCGGCAGCTTCGAAAGCGGCGGCAGCAGCAGCCAAAGCGAAAGCCTAGTGCTCCGACGATTTCAGTCGTGTAGTTCACATCACCATGTTCTGATTTTTGCTTTTAATTAGTCACTTTTGAGCACCACTTCTCTAAACTGTGCCGCTCGTTTTCTCCCTCACTCTCTCTCTCTCTCTCTCTCTCTCTCTCTCTCTCTCTCTCTCTCT
>JAALOO010001773.1_pt1 | contig 13522 bp, 13 predicted proteins | sample 7257641 | NCBI WGS metagenome assembly JAALOO01 (sample SAMN14085613, study PRJNA598686) | mite metagenome | biome: ENVO:01001000; feature: ENVO:01001002; material: ENVO:01001226; isolation source: single female mite from University of Michigan culture on fish food culture... ... | reverse complement strand
AATGGAAACGACAATGACAATGGTAAGCATCTCAACACTTTCCTCGATCATTTGCAGAGCAGAGCAAGGATGGACTCTGATCCGAAGCAGCAGCAGGAGCAGCAGTTGTACAATTGTACGGCAGTTGTCTCCTGGAGCAGGCTCTCCTTTGCGACGACACCCTCCCTCTTCAGTAGCCTGCTTCGATGTTTATCGCCATCTTCTTCTTCTTCTTCTTCCCCCTCTTCATCAGCAAAAGTCCTTCTCCGAGACCTACATGGCTCCTTCAGAGCGGCCACCCTCAACGGCCTGCTCGGCCCGAGCGGCAGCGGAAAGTCCACTTTGCTTCGATGTCTCAGCGGGAACATCACCAACAACATCAACAACAACAACAACAATGGTCAGCTGAGCCCTGATTCGGTGATCGCCAGGCAGCCAGACCAGCAGGTCATTTTCCTCGAGCAGTTTGCCCAGCAGTCAGTGCACCAGCTGTTGACCGTACGGCAGCTGCTCCGCTACGCCTTCTACTTCAAGAACAGGAAGAACATCAAAAACAAGGACGACAACAACAACAACAACAAACCCGAAGAGGAGCCAAAGTCTTCAGCTCTGTTAGCAAGTCGAATGAAGGCGGTGATGGCCACGCTGATGCTCAATGGTGACCTGCTAGAGCGTCGATTCGCCGACCTCAGCGGTGGCCAGCAGAAGCGGGTGGTCATTGCCCAGGAGATGATGGCCATCATCGAGAACTCCTCTTCAACTTCGTTGCTGGTGCTCGACGAACCGGTCACCGGACTCGACTCGGCCGCCGCTCTCGAAGTGATCCGTGCTCTGAAGCGGCTGGCCGAGGGTGAGGGGTAAGTACTTTCATCTAGTTATCTCATTCTAAATCCTCCTCCTCCCTAGCCTGTGCATCGTCTGCTCCATTCACCAGCCCAACGGACAGACACTGGCCCTCTTTGACCAGCTGTACGTGCTCGCCAAGGGCGGCCACCGGCTCTACAGTGGGCCACCGAAGGGAGTAGAAGAGGCCATCAAAATGAGAAGAAGATCTAGTGACCAGGAAGATGAAGAGGATGAAGATGAAGATCAGACGCCCATCGAGGCACTGCTCAAGTTGGCCAGCTCTGGCACCAGCTGTTTACCTCTAACGAAAGAGGAGAACCGAGGAGAAGTAGAACCCAAACAACAGCAACAACAAACTTCCACAACTTCCTCTTCCCTCTCCTTCACCTTCTCCTCGCTGGGCACCCACCTCCACCGCCAGCTGGTGCTCACCTTCATCGCCTCGTACCGCCATCAGCTGCTGTACGTCCTCCTGTACGTCCTCAACTACCTCCTCGTTTCCAGTATCTTCAGCTCGAGCTCTGCGGCCGTGGCCGGCTGCATTTCTCTAAACTCCAACTCCAATTCTGCCTGCGAGCTGAACTTCGACGATGAGATCGCCTTCAAGGAGAACGCCTTCAGCCTCTGCTACACCGTCCTCTACGTCGGCCTGCTGACCGCCTACCGCAGCACCGCCCTCTTCACCGACCACGTCCACTGCTTCAGGGCGGAGTTTAGAAACGGTACCAAAAAAAGGACGACGAGAGTTTGTTTGTTTGTTTACATTCCCACTTTCTAACAAACTCTTTCTCCCTTTCCTAGGCTGGTACTCCCTCACCACCTTCTACACCTCCACGGCCCTGGTGGCCCTCCTCGAGGCGGTCCTCTTTGCGGGCATCATCTCTCCTCTCGCCTACTTTGTCACCGGGCAGCACTCTGCGGACGGGTACGCCTTCAACTGGGCTCGATTCGCCACCTTCTCCGCCTTTCTCCTCCTGCTCATCCTCTACGTGCAATCGCTGGGCCACCTGGTCGGTGTCGCCTTTCTGGAGCGAGGCAACCTGGCCGCCCTCTTTGCCATTGTCGCCTACCTCGGCGTCAGCATGCTCAACGGCTTCTTCGTCAACACTGAGCTGAACTTGACCGGGGAAAACGGTGGCAGCTTTTGGGGCGACCCAGTGCACACTGCCACCAATCTGGTCGCCCTCAAGTTCATCTCCCGTGGTCTGGTGTACGCCATCTACGGCATTGATCGGTGCTTTGAGGAGGAGGATGAGGAATCGGTGGTGCTGCAGTTTCTCAGCGTCGACGAGGACACCGTCTGGAGCGACTGTCTGTGGGTTCTTGCTGCTATTCTAGTCCTCAGGGTGACCACGGTGGCCCTCATCTACGCTCAGTTTGCCTCGGGAGGACAAATTTTGAAGCACTTCTTGGGCACTCCAAAGATCGACTGGAGTTCAAGTTCAGCAGCAGCAGAAGAAGAAGAAGGGCAGGTCAATGTGACATTTCAGAAGGAGACCTCTTTAGAAATGGAACCTTCTTCTCCAAAGCAAATCCCTTCACCACCTTCAGAGGACATACTGATCGCCTGGAGACGCCTGATGCTCTTTGCCTCGCCGCCGAGTTTGCTGGAGAGAGTGCGAGTGGTAGGTGCTGTTTACTTTAGTCTGTGTTCTACTTCTCAAAAACTTCGATTTCTTTGCAGATATCATCAACTTCACTACCTCAAAAAACTACCATTCTTCGCCGCCTCAATGGCCATCTTCGGCGAGGAACGTTGACCGGCCTGTTGGGCAGCTCGGGTGCCGGGGTTTGTACTTCTACAACAACAGTACAACAACAACTTGCTTTAACACCTTATACATTCTATAGAAAACCTCCCTTCTAAAGGTGCTCAGCGGGCAGGTGTCCATCGGACGGCTGGGCCCCGGAACAGAGCTGTACAAAGCTGGTGATAGTGGTCACCCTCTGCGAACGGCCTTCATCACCCAGAACGTCGATGGGCACCTGCTGACCGGGCTCACCACTCGACAGTCCATTGTGTACGCTTCGAGGTTGAAGAGGGTGGTGGCGAAGAAAAAGAAGGACACGCAATCATCTGCTGATGATCATGCCAGTGTGGCAGAACGACTGGCCACGGAGATGGCCCTCAGCTCGGTGCTGGACGTCAGGGTGGAGTGCCTGTCTGGAGGAGAGAGGAAGCGGGTAAGTTCTCTTAGAGAGTTTGATCGAATTTCTAAAATATCTCCTTTCTTTCAGGTGGCACTTGCGCTGGAGCTCTCAGCCTCAATCATGCCCGAGTTAGTAGTTCTCGACGAGGTCACCAGCGGACTGGATAGTACTGCCGCGGAGATGGTAATCACTGCTGATTTAGAAATCATTCAGTCAGGAATGACAGGATAGCCTGAAAACCAGAAAAATGGTGAACTGCTCGCAGAGTACGCGGATTTAGCGCCATCAGTTGCACTTGGCGACTTTTGGAACTACAGCTTTTTTACCAGAGCCGACAAATGGCGCTTCAAGCTGTCCACTTTTTGAAAATAAAAGTAAACGACGCCGCTATCGCCATCTATCGGCATTAGTGAAGAAGCTGTAGTTTACGTGGTCGCCAAGTGCTCGGAGTGGCGCTAAATCCGCATCACGTACTTTGCGAGCAGTACTAGTTTTCTGGCTATCCTGTCGTGCCTGAATGAGTGAAACCAACTGGAAACCATGTGATCTCTTCTAAATCTCCCATTCTCTTTTCAGGTAATCCGCACTCTTCAGCAGCTGACTCGTAAAAAGGAGTTCTCCTCTCAGCTGACCATCATCGCCTCCATTCACACGCCCACCACCTCGGTGCTGCGCCTCTTTGACGCGCTGTACGTGCTCGCTCCGGGCGGCAGCTGTCTCTTTGCCGGGCCGCCTTACCAGCTTAAGGACGCTCTGAATCATGTTCTATTGGAAAACTCGAACGAAGAAGAAGAGGAGAGAAGAGGAGGAGGAGGATCATTTTCGACGCCCATTGAGCAGCTGATCAGCCTCTCCTGCTGTGGTTCAGAAGAAGACTCACCGAAGAAGAAGAAGAAGAAGATGATACTGGCGAAGCTCACCGAGAGCCACGACCAGGCTGAGGAGCAGCTTCAGCTGAAGAACAGCCTCAGCCTTCAGCCCATTTCGAACTTCAGCTCGCCCAGTTCCAGTGCCTCTTTCTCCCTCGCCTCTTCGGCCATTCTCCTCCAGCGGACACTGCACCTTCTCCTGGCACACCGGTGGCGGTGGATGCTCTTCTGCTACGCTACCTACATCGGCTACGGCCTCTTTCTGCGGCTCTTCTTTCGCTTCGAGGCGATGGTCGCCGAGGACGGCTGCATCGCCATTCAAGGGGGAGGTGGTGAGGCCTTCAACCTGGCCCAGGGCCGGTGCGGTGCTTCGGAGAGCACCCTCGAATCGCTCTTCCTGGTGATGGACAATCTGCGGTACACGCACTTCTTTGCCGTCTTCTACCTCACCTTCGTCTACCTGCAGGCGGCCTTCGACTACCAGGCCGACCTGGAGCTCTTTGTCAACGAACACCGAAATGGTAACTTAAAGCTTCTCACTAAACTTTCACTTACCTCTCAATTTTTAGGCTCCTACAGCACCCCGACTTTCTACTTAGTCCACTGCCTCAGCGAAAGCCTTCCACTTCTTCTACTGAACCTCCTCTACGTCCACCTCACAAACTACTACAGCTCGGTGAAGGCGGACATCTTCTGGCACATCTACCTCGTCTTGAGTCTGGCGTCGCTCGGCTTCCAGGGCCTGGCGCACATCTTTTCGCTGGTGAGCAGGGGGAACACCGCTCTCCTGGCCATTCTCTCCATTTCGGTGTCTCTGCTGGCCGTCCTCCTCGACGACTACCTCGTCCTGCAGCACCGGCTGCCGCTCTTCTTCCGACTGCTCAGCCACCTCTCCATTCCCCGGTTCGTCTACGAGGCGCTCATTATGCTGCAGTACGGCTTTGGACGCTGTGGACCATCATCAACAGATGCAGCCAAAGTTCAGAGTCTCTTCTACCTGATGCAGATCACCGATGAGGACTACGGCTTCTGCCTGCTGATGCTGCTCGCCAATCTGCTCCTCTACCGAGCTGTTGCCCTCCTGCTGCTACTGAAGAAGGCCAATCGGTGGCGGCTGTGGTAGCTCTTTGTTCCAATGTTTTCCATTTGCGATGTATTTTGCCTTTGAAAATTGGGATTAAGATTCGGTTTTTCGGACAGCTGAACATGTTCCCATTTCTAGTACTTGTCCTTTCGGGGAGGCGTCCACTTTTGGTGATGCCTTTTCCCGCCACCAGACGTCAGTGAGAGCACACTAATTAGGCTGGCCACACTGGTTGTGCGTTTCGGCGGCGGCGGCGGCGCAACTCGCACAGCACTTTCTCAGTCTGTTTTGATGATCACCACCACCATCAACAACAACAACAACATTGCTAGCTGGTCATCGAAGAAGAGTGTGATGATCACTGGCTTCAGCTTCATCTTTTACGATTCACCAGTCCTGAAAATAGTGCTCCAAAGCTAAGCCAGGATGACCAGTCAGGATGGCAGTCAAGGTGGGCTGCTGTCAGCAGGGACGACGACGAATACGACGATTGCCAGCATTTCGAACCCATCAAACCATCCGGCGACGACGGCGGCGATGACCGTGCCGAAGACTGAAGAGCAGACCGAGGAGCAGTTTGCTCAGCTCGGAGGAGATGCTGATCATCATCATCAGGCAGCCTCTGCCGTGGTCATCTTCTCTGATAATGGAGAGCAGCAGCAGCAGCAGAGTTATCAGCAATCGGCGGGGGTGATGGCCACCACCACCAACGAGGACGAGGGCAGCTATCACCACCACCACCAGGCACTGCTGTTGGATGGCCCGAGCTCCAGTGGTGAGCAGTTGATGCAGCAGCAGCAGGACACCAACAACAACAGCAGTTCACCGGCAATGGTCGCTGGTGTGAACATCGAGGAGATCAAAGGTAAGCTCGGCTTCGATTTTGTTAAGTTCGACAAACTAAAACTGATTTTTAAAACTGTTGATTTTCATTTTTCTACCTTCTCAGATGAGGACATTCTGCTGGAGGATGCCACCCTGGTGGACCTGCCAACGCTTTTAGTAGACTCTGATGGACAGCTGGCAACGGTGGTCGTCGCCAAGCTTCCAGAAAGCGGGGGTGAACCGCTAGCCACCACGACCACCATAACCACCACCATCACCACCATTGTTCCCTCATCATCATCCATTACCACTGCATCCTCGTACAGCTCAGCACAACCACCACAACCACCACTTCTATTATCATCACCCTCAACCTCAACCTCTCAGCCGCTTCAGCCGACGCGAAAGTCAAGTCGGCTGAGCAGCCGAACGGTGAAGACCACCTACCGAGATGAGCTTCCAGAGGAGCTGCTGCTGCTCGAGGACGACGATGACGACGATGAAGAAGAAGTGGTACACCTACAGCAGAATGGATTCATTGATGGCGTAGATGAGGAGGATGATGACGATAACGATGTGACCCTAGAGGAGGAGGACCTCGTCGACGGAGAAGGCCGAGAGTTGCGGCCGCTGAAGAAGCGCAAGGTCACCGTGGTGGCCTCGACGACTCGCTACAGAGCACCGACAATAGTCACCAGCAGAGCCACCAAGTCCTCCTCATCTCCCTCCAAGCGAAGGCCTCGAAAGGTGGCCAGCAAAAACAACAGCAGCACAGCAGCCCTGGAAAACAGCAAGCTGAGTCGCCTTCAGGAGCGCCTGAAGATCTTCAACCTGCAGGAGCGGCTGAAGGGCTACCGGCGGCAGCGGCTGAATGCCAATCAGCTGATTGAGACGCTGCTCAACATCAACAACCTCCTCCTCGGCCGGGTGTTCACCGACCAGCGGCCGCCCTCGGAGCGCGCCAACCAGGAGCTCAGTCTGGCCAGTCTGCCGCTGGGCAGCCTGCCGCAGGAGGATCGCATCACCGTGGAGCTGACGCCGCTGGTGGAGCGGTACCGGTCGCTGGTGGAGAAGAAGGCTAGGTAAGACCGCCTTGTTTGCCATTTCTAAAACTCATTTCTAATACCTTTTCACTTTGCTTTCAGAGACGAGGCGCTCTTTGAAGGCGACGCGGCGCTGGAGGCGGCCGAGGGCGAGGAGACGGCGGCCATCGAGGCGGAGGTGGAGGCGGCCGTTCGGCTGACCAATGGCTCCAGTGCAGCCAAAGCGCCCACCCGAGCAGGCCGCAAGCAGACCTTCACCCCGCACACCAAGGTCCTCCTGCCGGAGGCGGCCGTTCTGGCGACCAAATCGAAGCCGGGCACCTCAAACTCCACCTCTGAAGAGAACTCCTCCACAACCACAACAGAAACAGCCCAGGCACCGGCACCAAAGCGGCGTGTTCGGAAGAACCGAAAGAAGCCGCTGTGCGCCCGCCTGGCCGCCCACATCGAGGTCGACCCCGACCACCAGCTGGTGCTGTACGGCGAGAACGGCGAGGTGGTCAATCCGGAGGAGTACACCAGCGCCGACGGGTACACGCAGTGCCCCTGGGCGGACTGCACCTACGAGTCGAAGCGCATCTGGGCCCTCAAAGAGCACATCAACCTGACGCACACGGGCGTCAAGCAGTTTGGCTGCCGGGTGGAGGGCTGTCCGGCCACCTTCTTCGGCAGCTCGGAGCTGGACAATCACATGAAGCGAGCGCACGCGGAGGAGGCGAGCCGCGAGTTTATGCCCTGCACCTGGCCGGGCTGTAATGCCCTCTTCAAGTCGAAGCTGGGCCTGAGGGCCCACTTGCAGGTCCACCGCGGGGAGAACCTGATTGCCTGCGACTGGCCGGGCTGCAACTACGCGGCGAAGAACAAGCGACAGTCGGAGAATCACACGAGGAAGCACACCGGCGACCGGCCCTATGGCTGCGACTTTCCGGGGTGTCCGGCGAAGTTTCGGACCAACGATTCGCTGCGCCACCACAAGAAGAGCCACTCAGAGTATCGGCCCTTTCGTTGTGATTGGCCGGGGTGTGAGGCCAACTTTAAGGTAAGAGGGGGAGATTTGGGAGGAAGGTAGTTTTAGAGTTCTATTTTATTATTTACATCTTTTTTCTTCTTGTAGACGAACCGCGGCCTCACCATCCACAAGGCGCTGCACACCGGCGAGAAGCTCTTCAAGTGCGAGTACGAGGCCTGCGACTTTGCCTCCGAGCGGAAGTACCACGTCGACCTGCACGTCTACCAGGCACATACGCACACCAAGCCGTACCAGTGCACCTGGGCGGGCTGCGACGCCAGCTTCCTCCGCAACGATAAGCTGCAGAATCACCTGAAGATTCACCGCCAGGAGAAGCCGTACAAGTGCATCCACCCGAGCTGTGATAAGCACTTTGTGGAGAAGGGCAACATGATGAAGCACTACAATAATGTCCACAAGCGATGATCAGGATGATCTGCTTCCCCAAAACTTTTCAGCATTTAATGCTAACGCTTTGTCTTCCTAATTATCTGCTGTAATCAGCAAACAACAAGACTTCTCTACTCTTGTTTTTATATCTTATATTCTCTCGCCCTCTCTTTGTCCCTCCTTCTCTTTCTCTCAATGTATCCAAACACTGGCGCTCTGTTGATTAGTGATCTTATCTTAGTACAAACCTTCTCTTTCTTTTGTATCCATTTTTTTACCATTAAAGGAGAATAAAGGAGAATTTTTCAAATCAGAGAATCAGTTTCGAAAACAGCAGCCGCAGCAGCGTATCGTCCTCTGCGGAAGGGCGCGTAAAGCGCTGCAAAAAGTGCGACCTTTCGCGCTGTTTACCGAAAAAAGCCGCCAAATCTCAGTCATCAAACGATTTGGAAGATCATTCCGACGGACTTTCCTCTAGGATCGCCTGCTCACCAAGGTCCAGATTGTCGGATAAACCCGAAAACGGCAAATCCCCAGTCAGCAGAGCGGACAGAGTTGGCCACCGTTGCCCTGCGCAGAGGACGTGCCGTCCTGGAACCCCCACTACCAAAACCTCATCTGATCAACTGTTCGAACTCCTCTAAACTGGGACCTCGTACTTGAACCTTCCCACTGAAAAGGTGGTTCTACCTAACCCGAAGACCCTCACCCTCACCGACATTGCCCATTTAAATCACCCCCTTTCCTTGCCTTTCTCTACCACTACCTCCTGTGGTAGTCTTCACCGCCGGTCTGGACACCACCACCACCACCGCACAGCACAACACACACTTTTGCTCATAGTTGTCCTCTTTGTGCCGTTCGGCAGCAGCTTCGAAGGCGGCGGCGGCGGTCTCTTCTCTCTCTTCTCTCTCTGCCTGACTTATCCGTTTGGAATCCCTCTTTGCTCGTTCTCCTCTCCTCTCCTCTTCCACTGTCCACCTCGTCAGCTACTCTCTCTAACTCAAAGAGGGATGATCATTTGTCGGCCACCGAGGAACTCTCTTCTCTGCCGCTGTAGTCTGCTCACTCACTCACTCACTCACTCGGCCTGTCTGTTTTGTGTGTGTGTGTTGAAGTTGCAAATGCTGCAATCTTTCTCTACTCGCTGATTTCTACTTCTTCTTGGTCTCTTATTCATCATCATCACCATCATCACCATCAGCTGCTGCTGCTGCCTCATCATCGTCAACACATCAAGTCGGCAATGTTTCACTTCCACCACCGCCGCCACCACCAGCAGCAGCACTTTCACCACTATCACCATCTGCACTTATTGTACAAGGAGGACAGCGGCAATCACCACCACCAACAGCAGCTTCGCTTGTACGACAGCAGCAGCAGCAGCAGTGTCAACACTTTGCTAGTGTAGGTGCTTGGTACCGTTATATCATCATCACCATCATCATCACCCTCCCCAAGTTCGTGCTGTTTGTTCTCTGCTATCTATCTCCTCGCCAGTTAAATCACGTCCTGTCAAAGGCGGCGGCGGCACACCATTTAACTGTCTCTTGATTTCCTGTTGATGACATTTCTCCAGCAGCAGCTGTCCCTTGCCTTCCCTTCCTCTGCACTCACACTCACTTTGCTTTTTTCCATCTCCTCTTTTCCTCTCCTTCTTTCCTCTCAATTTCCCTCCCCGTGGCGATTTGGTTGTCAGGCGCGCCCTGAGCTGAGCTGTACGGCAGCAGAGTGTACGGCAGCAGCATCACTTGACTGACTCTAATTTCTCACACTCTTCTTCTTTCGCTTTGTTTATCTTCTCCGCCACCACCAACAGATGATGATGATGAGAAAGTGTTCCTGAAAACCTGAGCAGCACAGCAAACATTCAGCTCACTCACTTTCAGCAAAGAGCAGTTATCCTTGAATTCTCTCATCACCACAGCAACACCTGTACTCTCTATCAACTCTATCTATCACCTCCTACGTGCCAACCATCAACATACAACTGCTTTCAATTTAGCTTTTACACTCACACACATTTAGCAAACAAGAAGATCATCAACAAACACAAACACAAACACAACCCAACACACAGCCACAACCAAAATGCCTCTGGAGCAGCGCGTCATCGCGCCCATCTACGTCAGCAGGGGCTGCTTCTCCTTGGACGGAGCCGGAAACGGCGGCCATGGCGCCAATGGCCAAATTCCTCAGTCAGGTAATAACACTCCCTCAAACCTTCTTTTTCTAAATCCCCAACACTAATCTCATCTCATCTCCTCCTCCTTCCTCAGCCCTGAACATCCCCAACGAGCTGGAGGCAGTGACCAACGGCACCCTGGCGAACATCATCCGCCAGCTGAGCAGCCTCTCCCGCTACGCCGAGGACCTCTTCGGCTCCATACTCGACGACACGGCGGCCCTGGTGGGCCGGTCGGTCGCCCTAAAAGGCCGCCTGGACGTCCTTTCCGAGCGGGTGGAGCGCCTGGACGCCAGCAACGACTCGGCGACGCTGGCCAACAACGCCTCGATGCTCTCGAAGAAACCGTACCGCTCGCGGGCGGACAACTTTGACCAGCAGGTGGTGGCGAGGACCACAATTCCGCTCTCATTACGAGAGGTCTACGAGTCCTGCGACGAGCCGCCGCCGCTGGACAAGCTGAATCCCTTCAGGGATGACAACATGAACGGCCTCAAACTGTACACCAATCCCAACTACTTCTTTGAGCTGTGGCGGAAGGAGATGCTGGCCGATCGAAGTCGGAACAAGGTCGCCAAGAAGGGTCAGTGTCCTCTTTGCTTTGTTTTGCTCTCTTTCAGTGTTTAGTTTTAGCGTAGCATTCTTCCTCGATTCCTTGACCTTTGCTTTCATTGTTTACGCTTTTGCGCTCTCTCCTTTTTTCAGTTTGATTGATTGATTCCGTTCTAACCTTTCTTTCTTTCTTTCCTTTACTTTACTTTCTATGTTTGTTTACGTTCATTTCCTCTGTTTTCGTTTTCCTCTTTTGTTTACTCAAACTTTCTCTCTATTCTCTTTGGTCTTGGTCATCATCTGTCTTGTGTCTATCTTCTTCTAGAGTTCTGTGCATGTTTCTTTTTCCTGTCGGCAAACTGTTAGTTTTTGTCGTTTGTTTTTAGTTGGAGCACACTTTTTTCCTTTAGAAACCCTCCTAACCTTTTTTTCATTTTCCCTCAGGCGAAGCGGCCCACAACTCCTCCAAGTCGAAGCGGAACAAGGCCCAGTCCTCTCTTCTTCGCCACCAGACGTCCATCACCTCGGACTCGGCCAGTCCGGCGCACAACCATAACAACAACAATCAGCAGCACTACCATGTACAGCAGCAGCAGCAGCAGATATACAGTCGTGGCTCCATTTCCTCGCAGCAGTCCATGACAACCGGCCAGCCGCCGATGTACGGTGAAAATGGCGTTCCACTGAATCCTCAGCAGCAGCAGGCGCTGTACAATGCACAGCAGCAGCAGCAGAAGATTTACGGACAGACACAGCAGCAACCACCACCACCACCACCTCAAGCTCAATCAGTGTACGGCTACGGTGGTCAAGCAACTTCAGCCGATCAGCAGGTGGTCTCGGTGAAGAGGGAGGAGCCGAATCCGTCGGGGACCGGCTCCTACACCGTCATCGAGGGCTACAGCGTCGACCCGAACAACTACCAGCACCACTACGTTCAGTACCAGGGAGGTGCTCCACATCAACAGCAACAACAGCAACAACAACTTCACCAGCAGTTTGGAAACAGGCCCAACTCGCTGGAGCTGTCTCAGTACGGAAGTTATGGACAGCAGCAACAGCAGCAGCAGCCACCTCCTCCACCACCGCCTCCAATGGAACAGCAGCAGCAACAACAGCAGCAGCAGTATCAACAGCAGCAGCAGCAGTACCAGCGGAGTGCTCAGGTAATCAAAGTCGTTGAACTAATCCGAATGAGAATCATTGACCGTTTTTAATCCATTCTCCAGGGACCGTATGGACCGACGCAGCAGTACTCGCCGGCAGGCTCGGCGGCGAACACGCCCACGAGAAGGGCGAACGCAGCGGGCGGAGGTCCTGCTTCGAGGCCGTCGGCGCCGCCGCCTGCCCCGCCTGCCTCGGCGCCCAACTCGGCGCCATCGACGCCCAAGAAGGCGGCGGCGGCGGCCATCAACGGTGGTGGTGGGGACATGCACTCGCCGCTGGTGTCCAGAGATTCGCTGCCACCGCCGCCGCCACCACCTCAGCACCACCAGCACCAACACCAGCACCAACATCATCCTCAGGCGAATCACCAGCAGAGCCTGAATCACCAGGACTCGGTGAGTGATCTGCCGCCGCCTCCTCCGCCACCTCCTCCACCGCCGCCGCCGCCACCTCCATCAGGTAAATTACCAATTTTTTCTTTAAAAAACTCCCCAACTAAACTCCCTTTTCTCCTCACCCTTTAGACGTCTGCTCTCCGCCGCCACCTCCACCACCTCCCGGCCAAGCTACTGGAAGTCTGGCCAACGGTGCACCACCACCTTCCAAAACAACCACCTCCTCAACGACAACTCCCAACGGAGGGGGCGGTGGTGGTGGCCAGCCCTGGACCGCTGCCATGCTGCAGTCGGTGAAGCTGAAGCCGACGGGCGACCGCACCTCAAATGGCGGAACTACCTCCTCTTCTTACGCCCCTTCCTCAGCGCCGAAAGACCCGCACTCTAATCTGATGGCGGCCATCAGGGACGGCATTAAGCTGCGCAAGTGCGACGAGGCGACCAAGGCGCGGGAGGAGCGCGAGGGCAAGGGGGCGGTGCCGCTGCACGACGTCGCCTCCATCCTGGCGCGCCGCGTCGCCATGGAGCTGAGCGACAGCGAGGGCGAGGGCGCCGAGGGCGGCGGTAGTGACAGTGACGCCTGGGATGACGAGTCAGAGTGCTAGCCTAGTGCCTAGCCTAGCCGATCATCACCATCACTACCATCAAGTCGTAGGCCGAGTATTTCTACTTTCTAATTTCTCTATTTATCTGTCCATACACTTTTCCTCCTCCTCTTCTTTCTTCTTTCTTCTGTGTATAAAAGCGATGCATTTCTTTTCTCTCTCTCTCTCTCTCCCTCTTCATTGTTCCCCTGGTTCTGCCATTCACTGCCTTCATTTCTAATTCAGTGATTCGTCGTTGTCAGTGTCAGAGTCTATTCAATCGATGTCTCATTCTCCCTCTCTCTCTTTGGTTTGTATGTCTTCTGGGAAACCGACCGCTCTCTCTCAGTTCGTCCGTCCGTCTGCTCTTCGTTGCCATCGCCAGTGTGTGTGTGTTTGCCATTTGCCATTTAATCAGTAAGCCAAGTCTAGTTCTTTCTTTC
>JAALOO010001772.1_pt1 | contig 13528 bp, 9 predicted proteins | sample 7257641 | NCBI WGS metagenome assembly JAALOO01 (sample SAMN14085613, study PRJNA598686) | mite metagenome | biome: ENVO:01001000; feature: ENVO:01001002; material: ENVO:01001226; isolation source: single female mite from University of Michigan culture on fish food culture... ... | reverse complement strand
CTCTCTCTCTCTCTCTCTCTCTCTCTCTCTCTCTCTCTCTCTCTCTCTCTGAATGCGTGAGCAAATGTGTGTGTGTGTGTGCATGTTTGGTCTGATGTCTATTTTGGTCGGTTCAGTGTCAACAATCGAAATAATCGCCCGTACATGATAATGTCATGCAAAGAATGGACAAAAGAGGACCGCTATTCAAATGATTGTACATTGAGCAGAAGCAGCAGCAGCAGCAGCTCATGTGCACTTTTGCTGCGCGACCACGACCTTACCTTACCAATGAAACCGCAAACATAATTCGCTGCAATTAATTATTTTGGAACGCTGGTGGAACAATGTACTCACTCCCGCGCTCTACCGTTTTCTTTTGACGCGATACCCCTTACTCCTCACTCTTTCTCTGCCTATATATAGCCTTTGTTTGCACAGGAAGCTACTATTTTAAGAGTTAGTCCACTGTCTGAGCTACTGCTCGTGAATCCAATTTAATATAAGAAATTATAAAGATATAGCCACGCTAAAAATATCTCACTATTTTTCACATTATCTCTTTTTCATACTTTATCTGCCCGCAGTAGAATATTCGATGCGGCACAGAGTACTCTGAAAGTAGTAAATAGTTCGACAATTGGCAATGTATTTTCTTTCTTCTTCTCTTTTTCTCTTCACTAACCGTCCATCAAATGAGCCGCGTGCCGGAGAGTCAATCAAACATCGAAAAGACGTTGTTTGCTCTTCTTTGAAAGGAAACTCTCTCGCTCCACTGTTTGCTCAACTAGTGGTCGCGATAGTAGTAAACCGAATGCTTTGCATTCAGTGAATCAACCAACTGATGACCAAAGTGTGTCCCTGGACAGTACACTTTTGCTTATTGCTGTCTGACTTTATCTTTATTATTATTATTAGTATTAATTCGGCACGTAATTACGAGTTAATCGGCTTCTTAATCAAACTGTAGTTTATTGCAACAGGGGTCTCTTTCTTTACGGTCAACCAGTCAACCAGTCAGTCAGTCAGTCGTCACCATCGTCTGCAGAAACAAGTTTGACCTTTGTAAGTCAAATACCAAATGTGATAAGATTTCCATTTTGACAAGTTGAGTCAGTGTTTGCTTAGCAAGTAAGTGGCAGCAAGTTGCATTTCTTTCAACTCACTAATTGCTGTTTGCACTGTTGTGTGCCCTGCCAACACAAGTCCGGAATCAAGAATGAAGGCCCGTGCTCGGTGTGTGCCAGCAGTGTGCCAGTGTTGACCTCAACACAGATAATGCTCTCTAACCAACAGTTTCCTATTCTCTGTGGCTTTCTTTCACGCTCACTTTTGGGCAGCACATTCTTATTTTCTTCTTTTTCGTTTGTTGGCTTTTCCTAGTCCAGCATTTAAACTTTGACCGGCCTGGTCGTACAGCACTGCGGATGAGCACCATTGCCACCTGAGAACGCAAATGGACGCGTGTCGTCTCTATTCAGTGTGATCTATCCGATTAGGGCAATTGTCTTAGGAGAAATAAAACAACATCAGAGAAAGAGAGCACACAAACAGAGATACACTGATCTTGATATCAGTGTAAAGGAGAGCACTCTTAGCTTATCGTTCCATATGTGCCTAGCTGACGTTTGTCGGGTGGTCGTGCCAAATGGTGAAAGAGGAGCAAGTGCTTTGTCGGTTATTGTGCCCGTCGCAGTGGTCGTCTGCGTCTTTTTTGGTAGAAAGGCTCCGTCAGTCCGATTACCATCGACCGCGGCCACTCAGAGGGACCTTGATGATTATCTGCTGTCTGCTGGTTAATGTGTGCTTCATATCGAATTGGCCATTACTCACACCGATTAGCCGTTGACTGGCCGCCCGTTTTCAGCGCAGCTTGCTCTGCAGTCACGAATTGCACCGCTAACTGCCGTCTCAGCTTGAATAGCACACACACACACACACACACTTTTTGGTGCCTATTCGGCAGTCTTCATTTAGACTTTCTTAATATCTCTCCTTCTTATTCTTTCCCGGCCATCGTATCGATTCATTGCTTACCTTTGAACTTTGGCATTTTCACAAATGCCGCTTATCACTGGTTATACGCAGCATTAAGTTAATTGACGATGAATTCCAAACAGTCTGTTTGCAACTTAATTTAAAGAAAACAACACCTTTCCAATTTGTTGTTAAGGCTAACATTAGTAAACTATTTGACTGTTTCTTATCAGTGAATCGGACTTGCCATTAATCTTCATGTGCTTGCAATTCCATTAGAAGTTATCTATTGTTTGTGTCACACAGCTTTATTTGGCTCTGTTGCTTTGTTTTTTCCAAATGGTCAACAGTGAACACTTTCACATGTTTTCAGGCTTACTTTGACGAGTGGTACCATTGTCATTGGCTCAATAAAGCATTGAACAATATGTTGTCACTTCTTGGACCACAGAGAAATTTGTCTCCTAGTCGCCAGGCGACTGGATCGAGTCAGGTGTGTAGCAACCTGTCGATCGCATTCTTCAATTGCAAAGGTCGTCAGAAACGTTTATTCAAACGGAAGCGTGCCTTCATGTGTGCATTGGCAAGTGAATGCGTCCACTGTGGTCGATGCACATACACACACACACACTGAGTGAGGTTTACTATTTTAGGTAATGTGTTGCCGTCGTAAACGTAGTTTCCACAGTCGGCGATTGCTATCTAAACAAGGCATAAGGACACAGGAAGATGGCAGCCGCTTGTGTGTGTATGTGCAAGAGAGTTAGAGAGTTAGGCCGTCCACTAGGTGTAGTGCCATTTGCCGCAGATGCTGCACTCCTGCTGCATGCCTGCCTGCCAGTAATTAGTGCCACCGGACGGCCACATGACATTTGGAAGGTCCGTTTGGAGCACTTCGCCTGCACCAGGGCCCATCTCTCTTGGCGGACTGGTCATTTTGATGGTGAAATAGGCAATGACCCATTTTGGGCGCCATCAACGGCCTAGCTGGGTCCGTTATGGGCCCATAAGCGGGCAATGTGCACTTGCAGCAAAGACTCTGCCTGATGGTGGAAGCAGTGCTGGCCCCCGATGCAATCTGTGCAGTGCTAGCTAGCCCTCTCCACTTGACAGGTGAACTAGTTTTATTAAGACAGAAACGGAATCTTCTTCAGTGAAGTTTGTCTGTCTCTCGGAGCAAGTGTAGCTGTGTGTGTGTGTGTGTGTGTGCTGGGCAGACCAACGCTGAAGACTGTGTGCTCAGCGCACGAATCAGTGCACCTCGGATGTATCGATGCTAAGATAGGCGGGATGAGTGAAGTTCAGTCTGCAGCGAAGGGGAATTGCCTTGAGAAATGCCTCGCACGTCGAACACACACAAACACACACAGTCAACAGAGTGAGGCAGACAGACAAGCACAGAGAGTGCACATCTTCCCCTGCTGCTGTTGCTTCTCTTCGTCGCTAGTCGGTGGAGCGCGCGTTTGAGCAAAGAGAAGACAGCGCCAGCGAAAAGACTCGTGTAAGCTTGGCCTCTATCTGCTTGGCAGCAGTGTGTGCTAATCCACGAAGAGCATCTCCTGTGGACGGCTCTCTTTCATTCATTTCATTTGCCTGATGACTAGCGACGGTGCCACTACAGCTGCGGTGAGTTCCACTGCCTCTCCTCGGTTCAAAGTTGAGCCCGCGAAGTGGCCGTACATCAGACCCACCGTAAAAACTACCATTGCACAGTGTCTCATTTTGCAGTGAGCTACCATGCTCCCGGCCCCTTGACGCCCACACAGCCCACACACTCTGCTCGTCTTCTGTTCGTTCCATTTTGCCTCACAGTGCGTCTTCTTCTTCTTCTTCTTTATCTGCAAGTGCGGTGGCCAACCGACCGTCTGACAGTCCACCATGCCTCAGTGTCTCTCGCCGCAGTTCGAGTCTAAGAGCCCCGCTATCGTGGAACTGCTAAGCGACGCAGTTGACAAGTGCACATCAGTCTCGGACCGGTGTTCGGTGGACAGATTTACCGAGTACGATGTTCCCTGTGGACTCTTCAGCAAGCTAGACTACGAGTCAGGTCGTCTTCTCTCGGTGAACAAGCAGCCTCTGCTCGAGGGATGCGAGCAGCCGCAGCGAAAGAGTGAACTAGACGACTTTGTCTATCTGGAATTTTTCGTCGACACCATCAAGCCTGAGTACGCCTCATTGAATGCGACCAATGTCACCACTACGTTCACTAATTGCGTAAACAATTTCAAGCTAACAAATGGTATGACACTCAAGTTTTATCACCTCATTCGCTGCAGCAGCAGCACACTGAAAATTGCCTCAATCGCTTTCTTTCTTTTATGGTTTTAAATTAATTTTAGCTATACGTTCCTAGCGTTATTATATTATATGCACATTTGCTTACTTACCAGTTCAGTATTTACAGACACGTACTTGTATTTTTCAGCGTTGTTTGAGCTTTCAGTTTGCCTTAACCAAAACCAACTGCAACAACAAGTAACTTTGCCAAAAGGAGAGTGAGGGAAAGAACGCAAAGCAGAGCAGCCGGGAAATTAGCCACTCGTTCAATGTTAGCGCGCCTGTGAGAACAAGAACTTAACTTGCTGGCAAATCTACTGTTCAAGTGAGTTGTTGATTGGCAATTGTCGTTCGATTATTGCTTTTCACCAATGCTCAAAATTATATCTCTACTTAATCGATCAGATATTGATGGGCTGATGCTATTCAGTCAACAGCTTTCACTGGTTGCACAGACACCAACTTGCCTGCTTTGCCTAATTGTGGCGAGTAACTTGTCTTTCAGATGCAATCTTCTTCTTTTTCTTCTTCTACTTTTCCAAACGACACTCGGTGGGCTTTCTATCTTTGACTCGGTGTCATTAGTAGAGCCGTTGTCGGGAGCTGACACAATCACTGCGGTTTGTTTCACCAAACTTTGGGTGCTGCAGCACAGTAAATCAAACTCGATCTTGGTGTTTCGCTGCAAGTTTGTCGATGCAAATAGTTAGCGCATTTGACGTCGTTGAATATGTCACACAGCGGGAAAAGTGCAATTTACTTTAGAACTTTGCAACTTATTGTGGTGGTAAAAGTCGAACCTATGTCTATTTGTTCGTCTGTCGATTCGGTTCCTGGTCGTCAGAAGGCAATTGCCTCTTCTTGGCGCGTAGGTTCGCAGTACCGCGCCGCAGTACAGTACAGCAGTATTGTTGCAAAGTTTTAACGTAAATGGCGGTAAAAGGCGGTAAATAAAGTGACTTTTGGCTGCCACAAATAGCGCCCGTTCTCGGCGACGACTTGGCCGCTGCTGCTGCTCTCAGTCACCGAGTGATCCACTCATCACTCATTCCATCTTTCCTAACGAGTGGCTTTTCCAGTGCAACCAAACACCTAACTACCACTGCCAGCAGCGTAATTAGAATTAGTCGTTCAGACTTGCTAAACTATCTCTCTGCTTTTGAATGTAAACTCTGGACGGATGTGCTTGCTCTTATGTCAGAGAGATGTTTCCGGTCGTGGACATTGTCATGACATTAAAAAACAGTGAAACCGGAGCTTGTTTTGAGTTAATTTGAGGTACTATGACATTCTTAACTGATACAACTCTCTCTTTATTCCTCTCTTAATCTTCACAGAAAGCCCAATTGCTGGTCAGGTAGAAGGTTCCGAGAAAAACTCCTCATCCAATGCTATGTACTCGAATGCACCTACTCAGGGACAACAACAGCAGCAGCAGCTTCCACCGCCCACTTCACTAGCGACTAGCTCTGAGCAGCAACAGTCCCACTTGCTGAACAGCTTCCGAGTGCTGAACCCGAGCTCGAGCAGCAGTGCCCTGAGCATTCCCTCCATCGTCTCCTCCTCGAGCCTCAGCGGCAGTCAGCAGGGCGAGGCACTGCAAAGCCACCAGTCATGGTCCACCGACAAGGGCGTTCCCTCCTACCCGCCAATGCTCTCCTCTCTCAGCCACCAGCGAGGTCACCTGCCCGCGTCTATGTCCTCCGGTCTGGGCCCCCTGAACAGCGCCCCTTCTCTCTCAGGTCTGCATCATCACTCTCATCACCATGTCTACCACCATCATCATCACTCTCAGCCGGTGCACACGCCCATTGCGCCCACCTCGACCTCACTCAACGTCGGCCACCAGCCGGGGCTCCCATCCACCAGCAGCTCTCACCTGGCAGGTGGCGACACCTCGCAAGGCCTCTCCTCGCTGTGTCCCTCCATGGCCACCTCTGACTTTCTGGGCACTGAGTCGGGACACGACATTGGCGGCTACTCATCGGCGGAGGCGCTTTTCAACAGCCAATTTTCTGACTCCTTTACCAAGCAATCTCCCCTCTACTCCTCACAGACCTGTTCAGGGGCTGATGTAAGCGGCAGTGTCAGTGGTGGCGGAGGTGGCGGCGGCGGCGGTCCTGCTGGCACCGATGTCAGTCCTGTTGGCAGTGGTGCCAATCTGCTCAGCGGAAACAATCTCTCCTTGAATGGGTCTCACTCTCACTCCTACGTGACCGCCCCCAGTCTCATCGGCAGTTCGGCAATCGGGGAGGACCTCTTCAGTCGCATCAACAATCCGAGCACTTTTCAGTGTACCAACTTTCAAGCTCCCCACAAGTACCAATGGCCTTACTACACCTCCTCTGCACCCTCCCCACTAGAGTACACTAACCTCGGCAGTCAGCTCGCCTTTAAGCATGAGTCTCTGTGCCAAAGTGAAGCCTACAGCGTAAACATCTCGGAGTCTATCAAGCCCGAGCCCGGTGAAGGCGCTCTCTCGCCCACGAACATTGGCGGCAGTCTGGTGGAGGCAGGCCGCAGCGGTGGTGGCCCTCTCACTGCCAACGAGAACAGCGGCAGCGGCGGTGCAGCCAGCGGTAATGACGGTAATGAGGGAAGCAACCCCGGTGCCACCGGTGGCGCCTACCAGTCCGCCGCCGACCACCAGGCGACGCTGGCCGAGTACAACCAGGCCACCAGTAAAGGTCACGAGATACTGAGCCAGGCGTACCAGAACAGTCCAATTCCCATTAAGCTGCTGCCCGTCAAGTCGCGCAAGTACCCGAATCGACCTTCAAAGACGCCCGTTCACGAGCGCCCGTACGCCTGTCCGATTGAGTCCTGCGACAGACGCTTCTCGCGCAGTGACGAGCTAACCCGCCACATTCGAATTCACACCGGACAGAAGCCGTTTCAGTGTCGCATCTGCATGCGCTCCTTCTCCCGTTCAGACCACCTTACCACCCACGTCCGTACGCACACTGGCGAGAAGCCCTTTGCTTGTGATTTGTGCAACAGAAAGTAAGTATTCGCTCTGAAGCGCTTTATATTACCTCAGTGTCACACTAGTTTTGTTTAGTTGTTGCTTGATGCTTGCACTACTAAAGAGAAAACCCATTTGTTTGTTTGCTTGTTTATTTGCTTTAGGTTTGCCCGATCTGATGAAAAGAAACGCCACGCCAAAGTGCACATGAAGCAGAAGATCAAGCGTGAGCGCACCTCAGGCCGTAGTGATTCAGTAGTGCCCAGTTCTCGAGCCGCCTACTCCTCTGCTTCTCAGCACCGTCAGCACTCGTCCTCCTCGACGACCCAAGCTAGTCTCTGTTCCCTTTCCTCCTTACCTCCGCATCCTTCTCAAGTGCAACAAGCATCCGCCGGGCCGCCTTCCTACACTGGCTCCATTCACTGAGGCTCAGGGCGGTTTCGGGCAGCCGACGGCGGTGAGAAGGGAGGGTGCCATCGGTCGGCGTCTGCAGCCTCTCAGTCTTCTGTAGTACTTCTGTAGTATGCAGTTGAAATAGCCAGTTATGGCAATGCTCGTAGGATGATCACCACTTCTCCACTTGGCTGCAGTGTGTCCCATTAAGAAGTCGCAAATTACCACTTACCTCCTAGGACAATGTTAGATAGGCATATATCTCGTCGGTATATATTTAGCATGCAAACAGTGCTGCTGACGCAATGAATTGGGCAAAGGTGACACCGGCCACCAGTGCACCAGTGCTCCTCCAAAGTGCGACTGTCTGCAGCCGGCGACGGCAGTGGTGGTGGTGGTGGTGGTGAGCCTGTTGACGCGTTTGCCTCTCCTTGCAAGTCAACAGTCGCAAATGGACTCACGAACATGCTTACTTCACCAGCGATCGCCTTTTCCGCCGAGATGGAAACAGCCTTTTCCTTATCCCCCTTTACTACCTTCCCTACCTGGCCTACAGACGACAATTAGTTCTCGTGCTACTGACTAGTGACTCCCGTTTTCAGTGCACCACTCATCTGCTCTACTTAACTCAATTTGACTACAGGCAATTCCGCAATCACTCTCACTTTTTCACATTTTCAATTTCATTTTGTCTAACTGACATTGAGAACAAATACATTCCTGCAACTACTCAGCACACCTCCTCGAATGTTGTCACCTTATCCATTTCATTCTCGTCACATCCTTCCTCTTTTATCCTTTTTACCCATCATTCTGCTACCATTTTTCCTCTCCTCCTTTTCCTTCTCTCCTTTTTGATCCTTCTTATAACCCTTCCCGCATGAAACCTAAACCTAACCTGTTCACTGCTCCCACGCACAGCCGCTGCTTTTCAATTGCTACTGATCGCCTCGATTACCATGAGGCGATCACTGCCATTTCGACTTTCATTTATTCTACCCAGTCATCGAAAGCATCTCTCTGCATCTCCCTTGGACTCCTCTCAACCCTTTTCATTATCCCTTTTCTGTGCCCTGAACTAACCCTCTGCTGGTCCACACTATCTTGTTCTCCTACTCTTCCCTTCTCCCACTCGCTTTCTTTCTCACGTTTACTTTCCTCTACTCATTTTTTTCATTTTTTCAAGTCTCCAAAGGCTTCTCTACTCCCACACTTGTTCACTCACTGACATTATCTTGAATTCTGATTCTCTTCAGAGCCTACGAATCTCTTGCTTTCCTCCTCCTTGCCCTCATCGTTCTTCTCATATGTTTTTTGTGCAATCTGAAACACACTCAAACACACACACACACATACACATACACACCGGCCATACAGCGACACATTTCTCAACTTGGAACAACTTGGCCACTTTTCTTTTATATTTTTCAAATTAAACAAATGTTAATATATTTTATTTATTCTATTGGTCAATTTGTAATAATTCTATATTCTTATTATTATAATTGTCAAATTTAATCAATTATTATAAATTAATAAAATTATATTTCAATTGCAAAGAAACGGTGCTCGTGCAAAGTGTGTTTGCGCCACAAACACAGCTCTTTTCGGAAACACGCCAGCAAGCTGATCTTCTGTCGGCATTTTGTACAGATTCAAAGATGAATGAATGTATCTCGTGGTAAAGTCAAGGAGCAAGTAAAGATTTAGCTGCATCTGGAGCGAGTGTGTTGTGCTGCCAAAACTGGCGCCCGACGCAATTTACCGTCTAATCTCTAATCGGCCTGGCAAACCGTCGAACTGGTTGGAGTGCACTGCTTCCGAATGCGAACTAATTTTGCGCTTATAAAGTCACTGCAATCGCTGCAATGCTCGCTGACTGCGCTTATTTTTAGCACTTGTCACATTGATATAAAACGTAACGATTATTAATATGCGTTCATCATCGGACAAAGAGAGGCAGCTCTAGAGACGTCTCTATTCCAGCGGACGGGCGGTGACAATTCGGGAAGGCAATTTCTGGCCGGCTGCACTGCACACCAGCTCTCACTGCCGCCAGTGTTTACTGCCGCTGCTGCCGTGCAGAAGCTGGTGCCACCACCAGTACTGCCAATCTCTCTTCCGGCGTGTCCTCCTTCGGGGAAGCTCACATGCTTTACTTAGTCCTCATTGACTTCATTTTTGTTTTTCTTTTCATTCGCAGGCGTTTGCAACACCACAGCAACAATTTTTGCTAGGTGCAAAGCAACAGACTGTAAATAAAGGAGGACAGTCGTGCGCTAAAGCCTCGTCAGGAGATCGTCATTTTCAAATGAATCAAAATGCACCTTTAAAAAGTTACTAATAAAAACTATATTTTCATTTCAGAATATCTTGGTGTGTCGTAAAGAGCAATCGGCCGTACAGTCAATGTTTTGTGTACGGCACAAAAATGGCAGTTTGAGACAGTTGCACAGAGTGACACACTGAGTTTGTACCGTAAAGTCGAGGTGTGACGAATATCGACCAAGGAGCTTAAAATAGAAACGCACCAGTGCAGCAGTGCCGCCGTTTTGGGAGCAAACGGCAAAAACGGAAAAACAGAGAGAAAGAAATACCAGCTGCACTGGCAACATCAAGTCACTGTCAACCATTCCTAATTGCAAATATAAATAGGGCAATTCTATAAATCACACAAGTTGCCGTACGTAATTACTAATTCTAGTTTAATTCCACTTGTTGAAAAAAATAAAAATTTGTAAAGTTTTAAATGAATTGGTTTTTAAACTCGGTAGTAGAGGCCCTCTACTAGAGGGTATTTGTGTGAGCATGATCGTGACCACTAGTGGTGAGCCAAGAAAGGTTAATGTTGACGAGTTAGCAACCTGTGACGCCATCCACCTGCCACCAAGTCACTCTAATAGGTCAAAATTGACGGGATCAAACAAATTGACGTCAGCAGAAAAGGATGAATGAGGATGCTTGCCGCCAGCAAGAGGAACTCAGTAATGCCGGTGAAAGCAGTAAACGGCAGTGTCACTTCGATTACTTAAATTGAGGAACGTGATATCACGCCGCCTGAGACAATGACTGCTAGGGTCACGAACTAGGGTGAACAGTGCAGGCTTCTTTTGTTTTTCCGACTACTTTCCCTTGCAACATACGCTTTTATCTTAAAATGTAGCAAGGTGCACACTTACACCAACAGTCAATCAATCAGAGATCAATTGCCATGACATACATACTTGAGCATCCGTACCGGTGCTCACACTAAATTGATTTACTAAATAAAAACAAATTTTCCAATGATTCGGTTTAAAAAACATTAAATAGTTACTTTTGAAATAAAATACAAGTTATTTTAAATTGCACAAAAAAGTACTGTTAATGAGATGCTAACAACTGAGCCTGCTGGTAAGAAGCAACCATAAGTTCATGATCTCCGTTTTGTTTTGTAATTTCATACAACAGCATAAAATGCCTTTTTGATTTAAGTTCAATAGCTAATTTGTAGGCTTTAGCGTAGGAGTGATGCTGAATCAAGTGGAAGAAAAAACGAATTGCTAAGTGACGAATATAAGGTAGAATTTGCTCAAATATTTTGTAGTCAATTGGTGTGCAAGGAATGAGAAAAGCTGCCAAAGTGGACTCAATTCTCGACTCCAGTTCACTGTTAAATGGTAATTTGAGAAGATGCTGGAAAATGGCGTTTAAGCAACTGTAAGCTTGATCGTAACAGTTCCAATTGATGACACGAAGCAAATTTAGAGCTTCTTCGTACTTGTGTGAGTGCAAGTACTGGTGTGTCAACAGCTTGAAGTCCACCTGGTGCGCCAAACTGAGCAGTAGTAGCCGTGTTTGACACGACGAGTTTTGAGCAGACGTCGTATTGGTGAACGAACTGCTACGCATATCTTGGCGTTTGTAGTTCAAAACAACAAGTAGTTGGGGAGTTAAAAACTGAAGACGTTTAACTGTGGTGCCCTCGTTAAAAATATTTTCAGTCTGTGCTGGTAAACACTTAAATGAGTCTTTGTGTTGAACATCAAAAAGAATGTTGTTGAAAGCATAATCGTACACTGAAAGACGCCCGTGTTGGTTGCTCGTTACAAATATTGCATCAAGTGGATTCGATGAAAAACTATAGACAGGCATTGAAGAATGTAACGCGTAGAGGACATTCTATTGACAAAAATGAAAATAATACTTGTTAAAAGTAGGCACAATGGTTTAAAACAAACTTACTTGTTCAATATTGAAAAGCATCACTGATTCATCATCACAGTGTAGCAATATTTTGTCATGAAATCGAGTGAATTCAGCATAGATGCAGGTTTTATCTAGTGGAATGGTCACGCTAAAAAGGAGTTCCATTTTGATAAAGTTTGTTTCTGATTTGTTGTATTTTTGATCAACTGTGAAAGTTAACTCGAAAATTTGGTACATAAGCAAAGAGGTGCTGTTGTTTGGACAAAAAAGAACGCTAAACTTGTTTGGTTGATCTGGTACAAAGCAATTCTGTTAAAAAAGTTTTTAATTAAAAAAGATTTTTACATTATTATTTTGCTTTATTTACCTTTAAAATTTCTCCTTCAATAGTTTCAGAAGTTATTACTGAGAGGTTTTGGTAATCTAAAATCAATAAGTTGGACAAGTTTAGTCCTTCTGTGCCAGGCATTGACCAGTTGGAAAAGTTTGTTGTGTTCCACCATAGCATAATGTGTTCTCGAGAAATAGACAGTTGTCTGTGCTTGCTTTGAGGTGGCTTACTTGGATTTGGATTAAAATTAACTGTTTGAATTGAGCAATTACTTTTGATTTTAAATTTTAAGTATTTCTTGTTTTGGTCAAAATTGTTTTCCAAGTGAACGCAAGTGAGGTATGGCTCAATATATGAGATCAAAATGTACTGATCAAGAAGTTCAATGTTAGACACGCGATGAGATGCTAGTTTGTTTTGTAGAAAGTTTTCATGATATACGCTAATGACGCTGCCATCAGATGCAAAACACACTGATGATATTGTCCCGTGTCGAAATGCAAACAAAAGACCATTGAAATAGCCAAACTGGGCCCATTTTACAGCAATCAAACCGTAGTTTGACAAATGCTTAAAAAGTACTTTCAAGTTTCGTTTAATTTTTCGTTGTTTTCCATGACTAAGTGTTGGACAAATGCCATAACTTTCTTCGGAAAGAGTATTTAAAGTTAATGATAGTTTCATTTGTTGATGTAAAATAGAAATCTTTTAAAAATGCAAAAGTAAACAACAACAGCAGCAGCAGAAGCAGAAAATAAATTCACTGCCTCGCTGGCTAGTTTTCTGACCACTTGTTGAACGACAGGTCCACGCAGTGGCACTGCTTCACTGCGCCAGCTGGCAAAGGAGCAGCCTACAGAAACGAGTGAAATAATGCATCAAGCAAAAATATCAACGACAACCAAAACTGATAACAATGTTGTTGCATAAAGATAAAATACATCACAAATAACAAGTCAGATGATTCAGTGTAAAAAAAACAAACTAAATTTTTTTACACAAAAAACTTTAAATTTTTAACTTATAAATTGCAAGTTTTTAGTTTAATTTGGGTAAAACTCATCAATATACTTTGTGCATAAAAACCTTTAGTTTTTACATTTTTCAAAACATGATTAGAATAAAAATATTAGAAAAACAAGCAGATAAACAAAGTGATTAGTGAGATTTTGCTTTCAACGCCGCCCGCCAAAACTAAATATATTATCCAGCTAACATTTGAATTTCAGAACAGCAACTCCAGATGGCCTTAGTAAAACTTAATTTGAAATAAATTGCCATGCAGAAGTGACTGATCATGTACGATTTTTGGATATATCTATTTTGTCAAATTGTCTAACAAGAAAATTGACAATAATAAAGATTTTAATTGGCTGGAGCGAACGTCACTGCCACGCGCGAAGCGCGTGGCAGTGTTA
>JAALOO010001771.1_pt1 | contig 13551 bp, 7 predicted proteins | sample 7257641 | NCBI WGS metagenome assembly JAALOO01 (sample SAMN14085613, study PRJNA598686) | mite metagenome | biome: ENVO:01001000; feature: ENVO:01001002; material: ENVO:01001226; isolation source: single female mite from University of Michigan culture on fish food culture... ... | reverse complement strand
ATCTAGAATGAAATTAAAAAGACATATTCGTAAACTAGGCACTTTTTCGGATCATCATACGACGATGAATAATCACGATGAGGACTTTATGATGAGGCTTAATTCCGTTTTAGAGAAACTCTACGCTGATCCGTCGGTGTCAGTTGAAGATATTGCCGAGGCGATGTGTGTCAGCCGGACTTCATTACATCTTAATTTGAAATCTAAACTAAATAAAACGACCGGAGAAGTTTTAAATAGTTATCGTCTGGCAATTGCATTAACGATGTTGGAGAATAATATTCCGATTAGCGAAATCGCTTATCGTTGTGGTTATAGCGATGCGAATTACTTCAGTCGGGTATTTAAAAAGTACTATAGACTTTCACCACAAAAATACAAGGAAGAACATTTTAAGAAAAAACAGATTATTTAATTTATGAAAAGAACAAGATTATATCAACTTAGTCTAACAGTTTTCTGCGGTATGCTAATGGCATTAAGTGTCTGCGGCCAGCAGAAGCAACAGAAGCAGCAGAAACCCAATGTGCTATTTATACTGGTCGATGATTTAAAATCAGCGATCCATGGCTTCGGAGATGCTGTTGCTGTCACACCTCATATTGATGAGCTTATTGAACGAGGTGTTCGGTTTGATCGCGCGTATACTAACCAAGCTGTTTGCGTCGCATCAAGGAATAACCTGCTGTTAGGGCGCAGGTCAACTTCGACAGGATTGTATGATTTTGGGAGAGATATCCGTCAATATTACCCCGACATAGTGACCTTACCGCAAGCATTTAAAAATCAAGGTTATTTTACGCAAGCCGTTGGAAAAGTATTTCATGTTGGGCACAATACTTATAATGATACCTTATCTTGGTCTGTCCCACACTTTCATGAAAAAATTATTGAATATCTAACGATGGATAAATCGGAATCGGAAATGACCATAGAGGAGGCGTTGTTCGAAAATCATAGTTGGGAATATGCACTTAAGCAGACTAAGGGTATCCCCTGGGAATCGCCAGATGTCGAAGATGAAGCCTACGGTGATGGACGTGTAGCTAGAAAGGCTGTGCAGGTATTAGATTCTTTAACGCATCAAAAAGAGCCCTTTTTTCTTGCTGTGGGTTTCGCGCGCCCACATTTGCCATTTTCTGTACCCAAAAAATACTGGGATATGTATGACGAGCGTACGATCCCATTACCGGTGAGTGAAGAACACCCAAAAGGAGCGCCAGACTTTGCTGTTAAAAAGTTTGGTGAAATTGAGCAATACCAGAATATTCCTAAATATGAGGCCGGCAAGCGCTATCCGGATTCGCTTAAACGAAAGCTTATTCATGGGTATTACGCAGGTGTTAGTTTTGTCGATTCGCAAATTGGCAAGGTGTTAAACAAGTTAAGGGAAACCGGTCTGGATGAAAATACAATTGTTGTCTTATGGGGCGATCACGGCTATCTTCTTGGAGATATGGGGATGTGGACTAAACATGTCAACTATGAATTAGCAAATCGGATTCCCCTGGTTATATCTTATCCGAAGGGAACCTTGAGCGGACATGCGAGCTCTTCGATTGTCGAAACTGTCGATATCTATCCTACTTTAATAGAAATGGCCGGGCTACAACTTCCTCAAGGGAGTGGCGTTCCACCACTAGATGGGAAGAGTTTAATTCCTGTTTTAACTAAAAAGGATCATCAAGATAACTACGCATACCACTGTTTTCCCAGAGAAGGCTGGATGGGGCGTGCGATTCGAACGGATCGATACCGACTTGTAGAGTGGACGAATATGAAAGATCGGAACCTCGCTAAGCAATATGAATTCTACGAGTATGGACCGGATCTTTTAGAATATGAAAATTTGGCTGATCAGAAATCCAAAGATTTTCAACAGGTATTAAAACTGCTCAATCAACAACCGGATTTTCATAAACCGCTCCAAGCGAGTCCTGCCCGTAAAGAAGAAGTGCAATAAAATAAGGCCCACAAATGAGTGGGCTTAAGTATTATCCTTGTTCAGAAAGCTGTTATGCATATAAAAATTCACCGTGTGTCTTTGAAATTTGGGGGTCTAATGTGGCTGATGGAGATTGGAGTCATGGGACAAAAATTATTAATAGGGAGATGGAAAAACCGTCGGTGCTTCCTGATGGTGAATACAATGCGGTTGATGTGGCTCACGTGGAAGAGGGGATGGACTTCGAAGTCCATGTGGGTACACCTTCTTTTCGGTACTTAAGATTTAAAACATTGGAGGTCTGGTCCTCGGGTAATATTGTAATTGACGAATTAACATTCTGGGGCAGTGAGAGTAACCGATTTTAAAACCCAAAAGAAAATTTTTATATTTAATAAAGCTATATCATGAAAAACGTAATTAAAAATACACTGACGGCTTTGTTTGTGGCCTTGGTTCCATTTCATATTTACAGCCAGGTTAAGCCCAATATTGTTGTAGTACTAGTGGATGATCTGGGTTTTTCCGATCTAGGTTGCTACGGTGGCGAGATACCCACACCAAATATAGACAGTTTAGCCCGGTCAGGTATTCGGCTCACCAATTTTTATAATACAGCACGTTGCTGTCCTTCGCGCGCTGCTTTACTAACGGGGGTATACCCACATCAAGCCGGAATCGGACATATGATGGATGATCGAGGGAAGGAACATCCGGCTTATAGAGGGCATCTGAATAATCAAACGGTTACCTTTGGGGAAGTTTTACACGAAGCAGGATATTTCACAGCAATGACAGGGAAATGGCATGTCGGCCAGGCCGCAGGAGTCATTCCTTCAAAGCGAGGATTTGATCGGTCGTTGAATGCGCCTGCCGGCGGCTTTTATTATGGCAATGGAAAGAACGCCAAGATTTTTTTAGATGGCCGGCGATTGGAGAACAATGGTCCAGAATTACCCAAAGACTGGTATAGTACGGATCTGTGGACCCAATATGGGTTGAAGTTTGTTGATGAGGCTATCGATGAAAAGAAACCGTTTCTTTTATACCTTGCGCATAACGCGCCACATTTCCCCTTGCAGGCGCCCCAGGAAGATATTGATAAATTTAAAGGAAAATATTTAGCTGGCTGGGAGGAGTTCCGCAATAGAAGATATGAGAAACAAAAAGAATTAGGCTTGATTGATAGCTCGTGGAAACTGCCGCCTTTTAACCCTAAAGTGCCTAAATGGGATTCTTTGAGCGATCAGGATAAAGAAAGATACGATCACATGATGGCGATTTACGCAGCGGTCGTATCTAGGCTGGATAAAAGTATTGGCGATCTGGTTACAGGTTTAAAGAAGCGTGGAGTTTTTGAAAATACAGTTATCCTACTGATTTCCGACAATGGTGGTAACCCCGAACCCGGCGCACAGGGACGTTATCAGGGCGACAATCCCGGGGATTCACAATCATCCGTATTTTTGGGGCAAGGATGGGCTGAGGTTGGTTGTACACCATTCTGGGCTTACAAACATCACACGCATGAAGGAGGGATTTCCTCTCCGGGAATCATTTCCTGGCCGCACGGCATACCCAAGGAACGCATAGGAGTATTCGAGAGGCAACCGGCTCATATAACGGACATACTAGCTACCGTAGCCGATTTGGCCGGAGCGACCTATCCGAAATCATTCGGAGGCAACACGATAATACCAACCGAGGGTACCAGCTTAACACCGCTTATCCGGGGAAACGAACTGCAGCGCCGTCAACCTATATTTTGGGAACACGAAGGAAATAAGGCTGTGCTAGATGGCAAATGGAAACTTGTTTCCGAATGGGAAGAGGAGTGGCAACTCTATGATATTGAAAAGGATAGAACTGAAATTCATAATGTTATAAAATCGCAACCTCAAGTTGCCGCGCAGTTGATTGCGCAATATACTGCATGGGCCGGACGGGTCCACGTCGAACCTTGGTCTAAGGGAGTGAACTGGTTTTACGATTATGAACAAGCTAAACAGGAAAATGAACAGAAAACAAAATAACGCATCCGCATTATTAGGTGCGGTCATCATTTTATCAATATTTTTGGCGGAGACGGCTTTGGGCCAGATAAAGAATAGTCCAGCAGGCAGTGGGGAAAGACCGAATATCGTCATTATCATGGCGGATGATTTGGACAGTCGGCAACTCAGCTGTTACGGGGGGCAGAATCTACAGACAACAAATATTGATCGCTTAGCGCAAGAGGGCTTGAAATTTAATAATTTGATTGCCTCAGAAGCGATGTGTGTACCCACACGTGCTTCCTTATTTACGGGGCTGTATCCTGCAAGACACGGCGCCTACCAAAATCACAAACCGGTCTATGATGATTTAAAAAGTGTGGCCCACTACTTACAGGCTCTTGGGTACCGGGTCGGGCTAAGCGGTAAGGATCATGTAACGAGACCGAAATCAACGTTCCCTTTCCATATTGTGCCGGGATTTGAGAAAAACTGTGTTGCAGAAACAGACGACTACTTCTTGGATAGCATTGCCGCATTTACTGCAAATGATGAGCAGCCCTATTGTCTTTTTGTAATGAGTATCAATCCTCATGCTCCGTGGACGGTTGGGGACCCGGCTGCCTTTGATCCAAAAACATTAGTGTTACCTAAACATTGGGTAGATACGGATCTTACACGTGCTCATTTTGCTAAATATCTCGCCGAAGTACAACGGCTAGATGATCAGGTGGGTGATATGATGAAATTGCTAGAAGACCAAGGTCAGTTAGATAATACTGTTGTCATATTCTTAGGTGAGCAGGGACCGCAATTTCCCGGAGGGAAATGGACGCTTTATGATAACGGGCAGCGAAGCTCTATGCTTGTTCGGTGGCCCCGAAATATTTCTGCATCGACCCAGACCGATGCGCTTGTTCAATATGAGGATATAACTCCAACTCTTGTCGAACTTGCTGGAGGTAAGCCTATTGACGGGCTTGACGGACAAAGTTTCCTGCCGGTTATCGTCGACAAAAAGAACTCCTTTCGCAAATATGCTTTTGGAATTCATAATAACCGACCGGAGGGTCCTGCATATGCAATAAGAAGCATACGTAATGATCGGTATAAATTGATTCTTAATCTTAACGCAGATAGTACTTATTATATCAAATATATGATGAATGCAAACCGTCCGAATCTAGCATACACATCCTGGTTAGAAAAAGCGAAGACCGATAAGCAGGCTAAGTTTCTTACCGACCGTATTGCGAAACGTCCAGCAATTGAGTTTTACGATTTGAAGAAAGATCCGTACGAACTTCTTAACCTGGCAGATGATTCCCATCATAAAAAGAAAATAAAAACGATGACCACAGAGTTGTTAGCATGGATGAAAAATCAGGGTGATACGGGGATCGATATGGACGTGCCGTTAAAGAAAAAGTAATTTATCGGTATTTGTGATCGGCTACTAACGGTGTACCTTTCTGATGGATCTACTTAAGTTGCGTTTTTTTAAATGCTGAGGGAGTCATTCCGCAGTGTTTCTTAAATGCTGATGTAAAATATGCTGAGGAAGAAAAACCGACTTTTTCAGCTATTTCATTAATATTAAGACCTTCGATTAACAAGTGTTGCGCCTTTTTTATTCGGCGCTGAAGCAGGTATTCGTTTATGCTGCAGTCCAGCAGGGCTTTGACCTTTCTATATAGCTGCACGCGTGACATATGGAGTTCGGCACTGATATCCTCGACACTGAGCCTAGGATCAGACAGCCGGGTCTCCACGATTGCAGAGAGGTTGTTGAGGAATACCCGGTCGTGTTCTGAATAATCACGTTTGCCCTGATCGGCGGTCGGATTTATTTCACTGATATATCGTTCTTTTAACCCTTTTCGTAGGTGGAGTAAGTTTTCTATCACTGCCTTCAGATGATCTGCACTGAATGGTTTGGTTAAATAGGCGTCTGCCATAGCTTTAATGCCTTCTATTTTACCCTCGTGTGAATCGATAGCAGTTAGAAGAATAATAGGAATATGTGCTGTTTTAGTGTCAAATTTGAGTCGTTGTAGTATCTCTATTCCACTTTTATCCGGTAGCATAACATCACTTATGATTAAATCTGGGTATTTTGTTGTGGCTATCTGTACTCCCCGATTGTAATTCTCTGCGGTATAGATATTATAGGTTTGTTTTAGCAGGTCTTTCAAAAATATACGAATGTCAGCGTGATCATCAATTAGAAGGATGCTAGGTAGCTTACTTGAGGTAAAACTAATCTCTTCCTCCACGGGTTTAGCCTCATTTACGGATAGTACCGCTGGATCAAAGCTGGGCGTTGATAGCAGGATCGATGATCCCAGGCGCTCATTATCTGTGAGGTGTAGATGACCTATTGGTAGACGGATGGTAAAGCAAGACCCTTCTCCAACTTTACTACTGACCGTTATCTGTCCATGATGCAAGAGGACAATCTCTTTTGCATAGGAAAGACCTATCCCTGAGCCTTCAGGGTTGTGTCCCCCATGATAGAACGGGTCGAATATGTGGTCTATATGTTCGGGACTAATCCCTTGACCATTATCTCTAACTCGTATGTATACGTGGTCTTTAAAAGTGTTGTACTCCAAAATGACCTCGATTTGGCCATTCTTTGGCGTAAATTTAAAGGCATTGGAGAGCAAATTGGACATTACCTGTTCTAGGAGATACTCGTCAAACCACAACTCTTTGATCTGTGCTCGGTTCGTGTAGGATAAGGCTACGCGGTTTAATGTGGAAAGTGGTTTAAATGTGGAAATAACTTGATGCATAAAACGATCAATTTGGACTGGTGCCGCATTTAGTTTGATCTTGGACTTCGATATCTTATGGATATCGATAAGATCATTGACCAGCTGCAGCAGTTTGTGTGCATTTCTTTCGATCCGTTGCAGTTGATCTCGTGTATTTTGCGCAAGCTGGCTCTCTTTCAAGAGCTCCTGGATAGGGACTAATATAAGTGTTAGCGGTGTCTTGAATTCGTGCGATACGTTTGTGAAAAAATTGCTGCGCGCATCAGATGCCTGCTTCACCTGTTCGCTCATTTCCACGAGTTGTTGCTGCTGCTGAAGAATTTCTTTATTCTGCTTTTCCAGTGCTTTATTCTTATTCCAATTGCTTTTGATCACCACGATAGATATACCACCGAATACCACAGCCAGCACGAGATTTATTATTAGCACATTTAAAGTCGTTTTTTGATTATTATAGATCTGACTTTGTTCGGCGATTAAGTGTTGCTGGCGGTCAATATCTTCTTGTTGGATCTCAATCTTTTTAGCTTGCATAGCCAGCAGATTAGCATTGCTACTGTCGATGACGAGGGTGCTCAAGATATTATCGCGCTGGTATTGCTCTTTTTCTAGAATGGCTGCTGCGGTTCGTATGGCTTCTGCACCTCCAGTAGGATATAGCATCGATGCTTGAAGATTTCCTTTAATAACCTGCTCCAATCCGTTTCCTGGACCAGAAAGTGCATCAACGCCAATTACAATCTTTTTGGCCGTGGTGTCTGTCTGCTTTAAAACTTCTTGAATACCCAAAGCCATTTGATCGTTAAAAGCAAAGATAAGATCATTGGCTTGTAACTCGGCAATATGTGCCAGAGCGGCCGAGCGTGCTTTATCTCGTTCCCAATTGCCTTCCAATATTGTTTTGATCTGTATTTCTGGGTATTCGCGCAGTGACTCTCGCAGACCTTTTTCGCGTTCAATGGATGCAGATGTGCCTTTTAGCCCTGTGATAATACCAATATTTCCTTTTCCGTTAAGCGTGTTGCCAATATATTTACCCGCGAGGTTTCCGATAGCTATATTGTCTGCTCCCACATACGCATTGTATAAATTCGATGAGGTCTTCCGATCAATGACGATTACGGGAATATTGCGTTGATAGATGGAATTGACAATAGGAGCGAGTGGGGCAGCTTCGTTTGGCGAAACGATCAATAGATCGACTTCCTTTTTGATAAACGCCTCAATCTGCGTGATCTGTTTTTGGCTATTACCTGCCGCATCGGCATACAGAAACTCTATTTCCGGGTGGAAGCTCAGTTCGCGTTTCATCTCTTGCAGCATCGTTTTTCTCCATGCGTCGGTTCCGATACATTGCGAAAAAGCAACGGTATATTTTGCTTTTGGTGGCGACTGCTGGCAGGAAGTGCAGCATAGCATCACCATGCTAAATAGAAAGAGTAAACTTTTGTACATGATTGATCAGCAATAAAACTAATGACAATATACATTTTTTTATTATTTGATGATATTTTGCACAACCTTAGTGTAAATAATACAATATTGTTTTTGTACAGTGAAATGAAACAATAGTGAAATTATCTGTTCAAAAACCTGTGTTTTACATGTTTTACTTCCTTTTAATTTGCTGATTATTAAATAGTTGTGTATTATTGAAAGATGTAACAAATTTTATTGAATTTGTCATGAATTTATATCGCGTTAGATGAGCTGAGCACATAGATTTGCTTTAATCAATTATAAAAGTGATATGAATAAAAACATGGTGTTGGCTTGGTCATTTGTTGTGGCCTTAGGAGGTTTTTTATTTGGGTTTGATACAGCGGTGATTTCTGGGGCCGAAAAAGCTGTTCAAGTTTTTTGGCAGCTGACCGAATTTCAGCATGGACTAACAATGGCTATTGCTTTGATAGGTACTGTTGTGGGAGCTGCTTTAGGTGCCTTACCATCTGACAGGTTCGGACGGAAGAACACATTATTTGCCGTTGCGCTACTTTACTTTTTTTCCGCACTTGGTACAGCGCTTGCCAGTGACTGGTCACTGTTTATGGTGTTTCGTTTCCTTGGAGGCCTAGGAGTCGGTGTTTCTTCAGTTACAGCGCCGATCTATATCACGGAGATCTCGCCAGCCAAATCCAGAGGCAAGCTGGTCGGACTTTTTCAGTTTAATGTGGTTCTGGGGATCCTTATAGCTTACCTGTCCAATTACCTTATCGGTCAGTGGGGCGAAGAGTCGTGGCGATGGATGCTGGGAGTACAGGCGTTTCCTGCAGCGCTATTTTATGTACTTATATTTTTTATTCCCGAGAGTCCAAGATGGTTACTACTGCACCGTGACCGACGAGCAGAGGCTGAGTTAACCATGAAAAAGATAAGTCCAGATACTTATCAGCAAGAGGTGGAGCTTATTCTAAGCAGCAGTCAGCAGGACCATGTTAGGAATCCGGAATCATCGGCTATATTTTCCAAGAAATACAGGACGCCTTTAACGCTAGCTATTTTATTTGCTGTTTTCAATCAAGTATCAGGTATCAACGCGATTATCTATTATGCACCGCGGGTCTTTGAGTTGGCAGGCTTAGGAGCACAAAGCTCTTTACTTTCCAGTGTAGGGATAGGATTAGTAAACTTTGTATTTACCCTACTGGCCATCAATTTTATAGACCGGATCGGTAGACGTACGCTCATGTTGGTGGGGTCCGTCGGACTTATTGTATCGTTGGCTTTGGTATCGTTTTCCTTTTTTTCAGGGCATACCGAGGGACTGACGATTACTTTATACCTGATGGTATATATCGCATTTTTTGCTTTTTCGCAAGGCGCTGTAATTTGGGTTTTTATCTCTGAAATTTTTCCAAACGAGGTGCGAGCTAAAGGTCAAACGATAGGTAGCCTAACCCACTGGGTGATGGCCGCGATAATAACATTTTGTTTTCCGGCGTTGACGGAGTTATTAGGAGGCGGCTATACTTTTTTAATTTTTGCTGGCTTTATGTTATTGCAATTGATCTTTGTTATACGAATGATGCCCGAGACAAAAGGAACGTCTTTAGAGAACATCGATCGAACGTTTAATTTACACTAAGAATGAGAAACGAACAGTTAAATATTAAAGGGCTTTGCTTTGGCGAGGTGCTTTGGGATAATCTGCCTACCGGTAAGAAACTCGGCGGTGCACCGCTCAATGTGGCTTACCATCTCAACAAGCTTGGCGTACCGACCCAGATGCTTAGCCGGGTTGGACGTGATGACAATGGTCAAGAGCTAATCGGTAACTGCCAAGAGCTAGGTGTTCCTACCGAACTATTGCAGATTGACGGGGAACAGCCGACCTCTACTGTTGAGGTTCATATTGATGCGCACAAAGAGGTTACCTACGAAATTGTTTATCCCGTTGCCTGGGATTTTATTCAAGTTAACCCAGCGGCGATCGATGCAGTCAAAGAAGCTGATTTTTTTGTGTTTGGAAGTCTTTCCTCCCGCGGAGCGGTTTCCTATGATACCTTGATACAACTTCTGGCATTTGCCCGCTATAAGGTACTTGATGTCAACCTTCGCGCCCCTTTTTATTCCAAAGAGCGGATCGTCGAACTGCTCGGATATGCGGATCTGGTTAAAATGAATAAAGAGGAACTCATGATGGTTTCCCGCTGGGCCGAACTACCTGACTCTGATAGCGATGGGAGGCTTGTCGAGCAGCTCATGGACCGCTTTAGTATTGACGAGTTCATTGTTACCTATGGTGCTTCGGGCGCCGTGTATCATGCAAAACATCCTGCAATTAGCTATCATTTCCCGGCTTTTGCTGTCGATGTGAAAGACACGATTGGGAGTGGAGATTCATTTTTAGCGGCCTTTTTATCCAAACGCATGCGGAGTAAGAGAGAAATTACCATTGAAGAAACAATGGGATTTGCGGCTACCGTGAGTGCATTTGTCACCCAAAGTTCGGGTGCTTGTCCAAGTTATGATGCAAGTACCATTAACAGGTTTGAATGGATTCATTACCTGGCAAGAGGGGAGGTCAGCCTATATTAAATAAAAATCCACTAACCGATACCTACCCTAATAAACACTAATTATAAACAAATTAAATTACTAAACTATGAGAAGAATAGTCTTAATACTATTGCTTTTTGGCGCTATGTTTTCACCGGCATTTGCTCAGGAGGAGATACGGCTAACAGGAAAAATTGTCGACGTAAGCGGTCAGCCATTATTCGGCGTAACGGTTACTGTAATGGAAACGCAAAATGCGACCAGCAGTGACCAAGATGGAAAATTTTCCATTAAAGTACTCACCGGATCAGAGGTGCGTTTTTCGAGTGTCGGAAAAAGGAGTATTTTTTTAACGGCAGGGGAACAGGATACCGTCCTAGTTACGATGGAGGAGGGTGAAAGCCTGGAGGAGGTGGTCGTAACAGGCTACCAGACGCAGCGCAAAGCAGATCTGACAGGTGCTGTTGCAGTGGTGAAAATGGAAGAAATTAACGCCCCCTTAAGTGGAAATGTTATGAAAAGTCTGCAAGGACGGGTTCCTGGTGCATTTATTACAACGAGCGGATCACCAGATGGTTCGGCCCATGTGCTCATACGGGGGATTGGCACGCTGGGCAACAACAGTCCGCTGTATGTTATCGACGGTATGCCCAGCACGAAATCTATGAATGAAATATCGGGGCTTGATATTGAATCTATTCAGATTCTCAAAGATGCATCCTCTTCAAGTATTTACGGTTCGCGGGCAGCTAATGGAGTGGTTATTATCACAACTAAAAAAGGTAGTAAAGGAGGCACTCGGATCGATGCACGGATATCTACGGGTATTAAACGTTATGCGAAATCACTTAATTGGTTAGATACACAGCAACGCGGATATGTGCAGTGGCAGGCGGCCCGCAATGACGGTACGGATCCGAATTTTGGTGTTTACACGTTTAAGGATACGAAGAACAGTGATGGCAGCTGGAGCCTAGATGAAATACTTATTCCTGAATATATCGATGAGGCCGGCACCATGCGTGCCGCGAATACCGATTGGGCACAAGAGATAGGTAAGACCGCCGTGGTCCAAAATTATAACTTGAGTCTAACCACAGGAAATGAAAACAGCAGGGCATTATTCGCTTTAGATTATTTCGATAATCAAGGGACAGTGAAGGGAACTTACTTTGAACGTCTATCAGGCCGGCTGAATACCGACTTTAGCCTCCTAAACGGCAGGATCTTGATTGGTGAGAATTTATCCGTTACTAAAATTAAGCAAGATGTACTGGGGAGTGTGCTAGATCGAACACGTAATATCCAGCCCATTGTGCCTGTTCATACGATTGACGGAGTAGGATGGGGAGGACCTGTAGCCGGGATGAGTGACCGTCAGAATCCCGTTCGACTGATTGCAGACAATGCCCAAAACAGACGGAATATGCTTCGCTTGTTCGGAGACATGTTCATGGAGGTTAAACTGCTGGAAAATCTAAAATTCAGATCTATGCTTGGAATGGATTATTCGTTCTTGTGGGACCGTAATATGCAGAAAACTTATGTTTCAGGTTTCATGTCTGAAAATACAGCCAGCTTGAATAATGTGAGCAACAGGTGGGGTAATTACGTTTGGAACAACACGTTAAGCTATAAGTGGGATTTGCAGGATACGCATCATTTTGATTTTTTGGTAGGTCAAGAAATGATCGATTATTATGCTGAAAATCTACAGGCTGCTAGGCGAATGTTTGCCTCGGAGGATCCAGATTATATGTACCTGGATGCGGGCGAAGGAGTTCAGACCAATAGCGGTAGTGGTACTGCTTATCGTCTGCTGTCGTACTTTGGTAAGATAAATTACAATTTTAATGATCGGTACCTGTTTTCTGCCACCGCGCGCTATGATGGGTCATCACGCTTTGGCGTCAACAACCAGTTTGGATGGTTTCCTGCGCTATCTGCCGGATGGCGTGTTAGTGAGGAGAGTTTTTTGCAGTCTTTGGATGTTCTCTCTGAGCTGAAACTCCGCTATGGTTGGGGTAAGGTGGGGAATCAAGAAATTGGTGATTTTGCATCCTTTGGCATGTACCAGGCAAATTACGCGACCAACCCCACCTGGGATCCGGATAATGGAACAGCATATGATATAAATGGCGCTGGCACAGGTGCGTTACCTTCGGGGTATCGACGGGTGCAGCAACCCAATCCAAACCTTCGATGGGAATCGGCGATGCAGCATAACCTCGGGCTGGACTTTGGTTTTTTTGATCAAAAGCTGACGGGTTCATTTGATTATTTTCACAAAAATACCGAGGATATACTAATCTCTCCTCCATTTATAGCAACCTTAGGTGAAGGGGGCAATCGTTGGGTGAACGGGGCAACCATGTCAAATAAAGGGTATGAGTTTCAACTATCTTATGCATCGTCTCATAATGACTTGAGATATGCAGTCAGCGCCAATATGGCGAGTTATCGCAATAAAATTGTGAAACTGCCCGAAGATGTCATTAACTCTTATCCGGGAAATGGCGTCGACCAAACAATTTTAGGAAGACCACTGAATTCGATGTTTGGTTATGTTTCAGATGGGCTGTTCCGCACTGAGGAGGAGCTCGAGGCACATGCAGAGCAGGTCGGAAAGGGGCTTGGCAGAATCAGATATGTAGATATTAATCAAGACGGAAGAATCGGTGATGAAGATCGCACATGGCTAGGTGTTGGCGATCCTGATTTCATTTACGGTATAAATTTTTCTTTAGGTTATAAGCAATGGGACTTCAGCATGTTCTGGAACGGGGTGTATGGAGGTTTAGTGAACAACTCGGCTAAGGGTTACACCGATTTT
>JAALOO010001769.1_pt1 | contig 13551 bp, 14 predicted proteins | sample 7257641 | NCBI WGS metagenome assembly JAALOO01 (sample SAMN14085613, study PRJNA598686) | mite metagenome | biome: ENVO:01001000; feature: ENVO:01001002; material: ENVO:01001226; isolation source: single female mite from University of Michigan culture on fish food culture... ... | reverse complement strand
GAGAGAGAGAGAGAGAGAGAGAGAGAGAGAGAGAGAGAGAGAGAGAGAGAAGCAGACCACTCTTGGAAAGGAGCATTAGTGCACTCCTTGCAGTGCCGTGACCATGCCCAGGCCATGCATCTTTTTGCTGACTAGCGTTAAATTCGCCGAGCCCGACAGAGCAAATCGAGCGATGCGCCACCGTCTCGCCATCAAAGAGATGCATTGTTTCAATGTCAATTTGGCAGCGACCAGTGACGGCCATATCGAGAGTGACAGCGGCACAGTGGCGCACACTTGTGCAGACAGTGCCCGAATCGAGTGCTCCACGAATTCCATTTGGCCCGATCGAGTTCCCACCAGTGCCGAGTCGGACTGAGTGTGTGGATGCTGCTGCTTCTGCTGCTCCGAGCCACTGAGAGAAAAGACAAGCACTAGGCCACAGCAAATTAAAAGTGCTTGCTCGGATTGAATTACTGCCAGCATCCATCGGCAGTTGCTTAAATAAACTTGTCGTTGCTTCCCTTCTCCTTGCTGGCTCGTTTGTTTGTCTGCTGGCCTCGTCTGCCCCCGTCACAGCAGCACTACTACGCTGCTTTGAGTAGTGCTGCTAGTGTTGTGATGTCGATTGTCAAACCATTTAGGCAGCTGCCTGCACGAGTAATAATTCGCTGAATTATGGCTCACTTTAATCATTTCACATTGCCAAAGAGAGACAGGCACTCGCTGCTATGCATACACACTATTTTGCTTGCTCTTTTCTGAACTCAACTGCGATGAACGATTGTGCGGATGAGAGAGTGAGAGAGGCAGTCGACAAAGTGCCCAGACGAGTAGGCATAACTCCACGGCAACTTGTCCTCAGCAGAGCCTAACTCTGTGATCGATGGCCAAACTGTGCAGAGGAAAAGCACAACTCCAGCCAACACGACTGCGACCGTTCGAGACAGAGCACAATTTCAAACTGCCTGAGTGTGACAGAATTCCAAAACAAATACCCAAAATGAGTGCCTTGCCTGCAAGACACTTCGAGATAATTAATAAACAATTTATTCTTTGATACAGGTTTAATTAAAGAACAATCGGAAAAAACATGGAAAGTGCACAGCTGAGAATTAATTTCAACTGAATGAAAGTCCGACAGAGTAGACTAGCCGTTTGGTTCCAGTGTTCATTCATCTATCATTTATCATTGCTTGGTGTTACTTTTGCAAACTTGAGTCGAGGCGGGCGCCAGTGTTGGCTGCGTTCAAGTCGTGATTGTTCGCTTTAATTCGACCAAACTTTTGCCTGCCTAGCGTTAGTGTTAGAGTTTGTTTGTCTCTTCAAAAGAGGTAATTCCTATCGTATCGTATTTACTTGATATCAAAGTCATGTTTCGTGTGTTCATTACACAGACATTACTTTCTCACTGTTTTGCACTGAAACAATGGCAATTAATGAAAAAGGCAGTCCAATGAGATCGAGTAGTTTGCAAATGGACCGAGCACGACAAGGTCGCGCGAGCGTTTGCGAATTGCTGCCGCCACCGCTGCTTCTTCTCTAGCTGATGGCAAATGTAAATGAAAACTGTCGACATTGAAAGCTCAGCTTGAAAATGAGACTTTATTTGCGATATAAATCTAGATCTACCGGTACTGCTGCTGATTTCACTTTTGGATACCTTGGTTTAGGGACGGTGATTCAAACTGCAGCACACAGGATGCAACGACTGCTGGAGTGGTACGCACTCACTAGCCAGCTAATGGCGGTTAGCAATGAGTAGAAACAGTGTGCTTCACAAGTTGCAACAAGCTGACCAAGCTGAGCTGTAGTTACGATTGGGTAGCTAGGAGATTGATAGAGTGATCACGTCTACTGCAAACGAACAGAAAGAGAAGAGAGCGAGAACAATCGACAATGGCCTTTCTGCCAATCTGCTCTAAACATCTGCCCCACTCCATTCGATGGCTGATGCGAGGTAGCACTACTACTCACTGAATGGTTGCACATTTGCATTGAATGCCCGTAGCACTGGCTCCTCTGACGCTACAAATATCAACCAGTTGCGGCAAAAATAGTGAACAGCTAATTTTGTAGTGTTTTACAATGACAAATTCATAGCGTGAACACAATGCACCCTCTGCGCTGACCAGCAATGACAAGTGCAGTGGCAAGAAACTCGCCAAAAGAAAGATAACAAAAAATATAATTTATGGTTTTCAAAGTAGCTGCGATGATGATAAACGATTCGGCTTTTAAAGTGCTTTTTTTAAAAATGCGAGCAAATAATGAAGAAACTGAACTTCTAATAGGCGGCAATCACCAGTGAATCAGTGGTCATCAGTAAATGCTGTCATCATAATTTATCAAACATCCGAAAAAGTGCTCTCTGGTGGCAGGTGACTCGATTCTAATCAGAGCAGACTGGCAGCCATCATCAGCAGCTAGTGGTAGTGGCGGTGGTGGCAATATCTTATCACTGCTTTTCTGGCATTATACTATTTGTCGTACGCCAGTGTGAGGTAGTGGCGAGCAAGCAAGTATTCGGTATCAGTCACGCGTCATACTGACAAAATAACGTATTGCAGTGCCTGACTGACTGAAGCGAAGGCCAGCGCTGCAGTGATAAGGCGAGCCATTATTTTACAGAGAAGAGTACAAGGCTCGGCACTGGTCGTCGCCACTGATGATCGCCTACTACTACTATCGACTTGTGTTTGATCCAAATCGATTCGATGATGAAGGGCTGCAAAGGCAGCAGACTTCAGTACTGAGAACACTGATGCTGCTGAAGAAAAAAGACACATATCGAGACCGTGACGAGAAATGATGGCATCACATTTTGTTAAAAGATGATGACGAAATACTAGCATACTTCTTACGGCATTCACTCATTATTCAGTTTTCTCAAATCACCTCGCCCACATAAAAGGTCAAACGTCAAATGTGAGCAGGTTTAAAGCGAGTAAGTAGACACTTGTCAGCAGCTGATTGAAACCGGACACTACTGCTCTGAACAATACGAAAAACTCAACGATGACCTCAAGGTAATGGGAGCCCTAATGAAAGGCCAAGCGTGTCTACTTAGTGATGCTCTCTTTTAGTGCTGATCACTTCCTGTTCTTGGATTGAATGAAGCCATGGCAACTTAGAGCAGGCAAACTGCACTAGCTGCACAGAGCGGCGGAAAAGCGAGATCGATGACAAGGGGCGATCAATTGCGCCGAGTGGTATCAGTTTCTGTGGATGTATCGAGTGTTTGAGTGTTGGTTCAGATTGCAATCGTGGCAGTGAGACAGCGCGACAAGGCGCGACATCAAACATAACAAACAAGACTGACTGCAGCTGAACAGTGCTGAGCACCAGTGCTGAACATCACCACCACTGCTAAGTTCTCTTGGCTGCTGATGCTCCTGCTGGTGTCATTGGGCGAGGGGCGTAAGGGCAAATGCCATTGACAAGCATTGAGCGACTCGTGCTTTCCCTCCCTCCCTCCCTCTTTCTCTCTCCCCATCCTTCTCTCGTCGTTTCTCCTCTGTTCACTGTGCACATTCGTCATAAATCTCTGTGCAAAGTGCCAGAGCAGATAACGTGTCTGATAAGCGGCGAATGGATTCGCGCATTTGCCTGCAAGCCTGCTGCCACTTCAGCCTGCCACTTTAGCCGTTGTATGCAACAGTCATCATTTAAATTTAGTTTACATTTGCTCGCATTCGGTCTTGGCGTTTGTGTTTGCAAGCCCGGCTCTTGAGCACGGTGTCGTGCCTAAATGTACCAGTGGCAAAATATTAATAATATGTATTTGCGCCGTGACTTGGACGGCGGCGGCGGCGGCGGCATTCTCACTGAAACACTGAGACTGTTCTTTCCGTCTCTAAATAGTAGCTGTAGCAGTGGAAGTGAATGCGGCAGTGCCAGGGAGATACATCTTGCTCGCTTTGATGATTTATGCCTTAATTTCTCAGATTCACCATTTTATCAGCTCGATTAATCACTGAGATGACATTTTATTGTCAAGTGTGTTTAGTGCTGATGCCGGGTGCTGCTGGCAGTGTCCCCATCAGAGCATCTTCTCTGCTTCGGATGAACGCCAAACAGTTGATGCAGAAAGAAAGATGATGATGCACGGCAAGAGCAACTGTTAATTCACGGAACAGTAGTTTGAACGAATCATTTACCAGAGTTGCCTAGTTGTGGAGTTGTGTTTTGTCTTTACTGATGCAACTGTCGAAAACTGAGCGGGCCAGAATGGCCAGCCTTCACATGTGACCACTTCGTGTCTACCACTGGTCACGGTACTTTGAGTGTTTCGCTTGCTGAGCACACAATGACAGCAAAGGCGCCGCAATCCTAAACCGCACACATCAGCGAAAGTATGTTTACCCCGAAACTGCAGGTATTTTAATTATGACCAACTCAATTACCTCACCAATGAGAGAGCAGCCAAAACTGGCCAGGCTTCTCAGCGGCACAGGGCAAAGAGCAGGCAGTGGCTTGTGAGAGAATCTTTTTGCAGCAGCAGCAGCGCCTATACATCGTGCCGTAATGGCAACGAAGTCAATTAACCACGAAATTGCACCATACTCGACTAGCCAATTCGATGAACTAAAGGGCTGAGGTGGTGCTGATGTGAAATGGCCGCTGAAACCTTAGCAGACACTCACACACACAGTTGTCTAATTCAGTCGATCTCAATCGCAGTGCGAGGGCTCTTTGCCATTAGCTCACTGATGATCATCGAGTAAGTACTGAGAAAATCGAATCAAGTCGCAACACCTCGGCGTTCCTCCCTGTACAATGGCTCTTCGAGTATCGTTATCAACCGTACAAAAGCACTGTACTGGCTGCTGACTGTGGCACTGCGCTGAGGAGTTTCTGTGCAGTGGCCGTCTGCCAGCTGCCAAGTGGCATTAGTATAGCGACAATACACGAGCAGTTGAAACCCAATATCGCCCACAGAGTGCCTGTGCCAAGCGCGCGCCTGAGCAATCTGTTCATACGTTTTCTTTCAGCTATAATTAAATCCATCGGATCAGATATACGCTGCTTTGTTTTCACACGAAATCATAATACGTGCACGCCATATTACATTTCGCAAAGTTGATATTGAGCCACCGGAGAGCTTGTCGAGCACTTGTGTTTTTGGTGGCTGTTGACAACTTTGTGGTAACTCTACGACTGCACCAGTGAACGGGTGGAAATGAGGCACCCGTACAGTACCGCTTAGCAGAAGTGGGTGCCAATCGATAATCATTCGTCTAATGAGCCACTCGTCGACGCATCCTCAACACTGGGATCATCTTTCGGGCTGGGGTTGACTGTGCTGGCGAATTAGTTGGCGGTAGTGCGACAATGTCGCACTCTAATGGGAACACGCAAAAAGCGTCTGGCAGCAGTAGAGATGCTACTGCGGCTGATGCTCAGGCCTGCTGCTGTGACCATTTCTTCTGGTATTCATCGTAGTGGTTTTTTTCTGAAAACACGACAGGCAAAAAAACTAAAACGCCAACGATTAAGCTTAGAGAGGAGCACAACACTGCAGTGTCTGACTGGCAAAAAACTGAACCAAGATAGATTGCGATACGGCTGCGATACGAGCTTGAACTCGCCGGGCATGGAGCACTTTTCAGCACAACTTGCATGGTCGTAGTGAGTTTTCATGTTAAGTGTCTTCTAGCAAATTAAGGATGGCAAAATATAAACACAATCAGTGGCGAGTGAAAACAGAACCAAAAGGCTGCTGAGCCAACAAGTCGGCAGTTTGCCGGGAGAAAGAGGAACACAACTTCGGGGAGAACACTGCGATGGCCATGTGATGGTGGTGATGGACAGTGAAGCTGCACAGTCAATTAGCGAGTGCCAATTGCTGCAGTGCAGCAGACGGGGCACCAGGCACCAGCCACCCTTAGCATCAGCAGCAGCTTTTTCCTGAGTAAACTCTTTGCCGCTCTCACTCACTCGCTCTCCACCGGCCGACCAGCCGACTAATATTTGTTTTCGTCTCAGCACTGGCCTGGTGTGCTGCAACTTAGTTGCCCTCACCACTTTGGTCGCACTTTGCCATTTGCTCACTGTTGCCTGATAATGTGTGTAGCCTAGTCAATGTAAATGGCTTCTACTTGCCGACAAAAAGTGTGTGCAAAACTATCCAAAACAAATGCGTCAATTGGCAGGCAGAGAGTTCAGCATGGGCAAAGTTCAGCGGCCACGAACCCACGCGCCATGACCTGAAAGTGCACTCCAGCGGTGCACAGTGCAATGGACATCGCCAGTTGTGTGGTACTGTGCCGAAAGAGTGCTCAAAGAACGCACACTTTGCAAACAAACTGGACACGCGTTTGGAAAGACGAGGGGAGACAACATCACCGCACAAAGAATTGGCACTTACCTATGGAATGCGACTTGTGCTTTTGCTTTGAGAACTGATTCGTTCTTGTGCAGCGGCTCACAGGCAGGAAGAGACCAAAGGAAGCGGCCGAGGCGTTCAATATTGCCAGACTGCTGTAGAACCTCACAGACACAGGCCACTTGCTCCTGGGTGAAGCCAAAGGAGGGCAAAAGTGCTGGCGACAGTGAGCTGGGCATGGTCGGCGACAAGCCACCGGTAATGTGGTGGCCAGTGGAGTGGTGTGGCGTCAGATCTAGACCCGTTACACTGCCAAGACCCGTGAAGGGCGGTATTACGGGGGTAGCATCTGTGGTCATATGTCCGACGATCATAACAGTGCTGGGCGGTGAGGCAATGTAAATTTACTGAAATACGTTATTTAAAGTGCTGATGCTGATGACCTTTCAGGTGATAAAACCAACGATAGAACATGAGGGGACACTGATGACAATAGTGCGAGGATAGTGCAGGTCTTGTGCAGGTTTCAAAGTAGGCAGTGCCTTTTCTGGGGCACGATGACTGACACACTGATCACAGGTCGATGATGAGTAGAGTAGACAATGCGCTTTAGTTGAAACAATAGCTTAGTAGTAGTTGGAGGCAATGAGATGCTAAACAGATGCAATCTTTACTGATTGAACGAAATGACTGGTGATGGTGGTGGCGATACAGCAACAGCCACTGCCGCAGCAGTTAGAGCAAACAAACAGTTAGGAGAGAGCACAGTGCGGAAAGTGATCTTCGTCACAGCTGATGCACCAACCATCTGAAGAGTCGACGGCAACATGACCAGGCTAAAGACTGAGTGAGCGAGTTCACTCCACTTGCTGTCGTGGAGCTCGAATTCGTCTGTGGTGTGTGTGTGTGCTGTAGCAAGCATGAAAGACAGACAGCGAGAGAGTGAGAGAGAAAGGGAGCGAGTGAGATTGATACCTCGAGTGGGAGAGGGCAAGAGGAAGTTCCAGTGGAGTAGAGCACAGCTGTGCTGAGGGGCTGTCCTTTCGGCGGCGAACAAGTGGCCACAGTGCTGCCGCCGGTCTCTCTCCCTGCTCAGCTTTGCATTATGCAACCGCCACTGAGAGGCCGCCCTCTGGCTGAGGCAGTTCGCCTGGCAGTGCAGAGAACCTCGTCCCGCCTTCTGCAGCGTATCACTGATAACTGCGCCCGCAATTGTGAAGAAGAATTCATTCGAACGGCGCCATCACTTGACTAGCGCAATGATTCACACTTTCAGCATGGTTTGCCTTCTCTAGTTGCTTCAGTAGACAGCCAGTAGAAAATTGCTCCCCCGCCAGATACGTCTACTGCTTCGGTTTTTCCTTTACACTTCTTACGGTGATGTATCTCTCTCGCTCTCTCTCCCTTCCCTTGCGTTTGATTTCCCCTCACCCCTCACTCCTCTGTCTGCTCAATCAGGAGCCGATAATTGGCCATGTAATTGAGCTAGACAGGCCTGTGCATGAGATCGGTGCTGCTGTGGTCGGTGTTGCTGTTGTTGATGTGCTGCTCTTGTTGATATTCATTGTGTAAGATGCGCTAGCTGGCTGTGATCTATTGCCAGTGTGCACAGGCACCGCTACAAATTGGCGCTACATCGAAATTATCAAACAGCGAGAAGGATAGAGGCTTGCGTCAAAACTGGTGCTGTTGCTGTTGATAAGACGATGCCTACGACAGCGGCTTCGGGGAAATCGAAGAAAGCACTGCTTAGCCTCCTCGCGCCATCTTTTCCCCTTCTCTGCAATCTTCAATCTTCGATGCGCTAAACTGTATTGTCGGCGTCAATAAATCGTGCGTGTGATCGATTAGACGACAGTGGGTGCCCATTGATCGATGTCCATGTTGATGTCAGTGATGCGGCACACGGCGGCGTCGGCAGGAATGAGGAAGGAGGATACAGCATCCTCTATCCTTTGCCTCCTGCGCCCTCCATCCCTGCACTGCCTCCTTCCTTCTTCGGCGGTGACCTCAGCAAATCAGCTGCCACAAAGAGAGGCATCAGTAGTGCGCTCTGGTTAGCTCGGTGTTACACTACTGAGATGCTACCACCGCTGCTTCCACCGACCACCGCTAGTGCAGCTAATGCTTGCTCTAGTTTGGTGTCTGCACTGGTGGCGATGATGTTCTGCTGGAAATGCACTGCTGTTGCTATTAATTACATTCACTTGAAGTGCTGCTGAATGCAGAGAGAGAGGCAAATAGAGACACGCGCCCGGGAGTACAGACACATTAGACGACTAAATGGCCACCATCAGTGCCTTGGATCAATCAGCTGCTGTTGAGGCGCTTACTAACTACAGACTAACTACCAGTGATGCTTCTGCTGCTGGTCGCTATTTACATTGGCTCGGGCAAATGCAGAGTGCTACTGGCTACTGGAAACTGGTGCCGAGCTACATGCACTCTGCACCATTCCGGGATGTTCTCTTCCCATCTCTGCCACTGCTTTGCCGGTTGATGATGAGCAGTGGAAGAGTGGGCAGTGTTGCGCCACCCGAGAGTAGCTTTACTTGCACTCAAATGCACGCACAGTACACCGGGCACTAGTCAGGCACGAGCTAAGGCTCTGCCGCTGCCGCCACCGCCAGTCTTGGCGTTTATTTTGGCCTCGCTGTCAAGTTAAATAAACGCAAGCGCATGGAGTGGTGAAGAGAGAGAGAGGAAGGGAGCAAAGACAATGCCCATCTCCGATGGCGTTGTTGTTTGATGTTCATCGCTGCCGTTAGCACTGCCTGCCTGCTCACTTGATATCGCACTCTAGCAGCACCACCATTTGCCAGACAGGAGAGTGCCTTGCACTGTGCTGTGGACGAACGCGCGCGCGGCCTCTTCTGAATCAAACTGCTTCATGGAGTGAAGTTAAAGGGAGAAGTGTAGAGTGTGTCTGTACCGCACTATGCTAACCACACACACGCACCATTAGTGGCTCGTAAATTAGCGATGATTTAAGCCTCAGTGTCTGTGTGTTTGCAAATTGAAGATTGCTCAATTGCCAAGTCGCTAGAGTTGCTGAAGGGCAAGAACAATCGCCCAGTGTGTGAGTGTCTGTGTGTCTGTGTCAGTAATAGTTAGTTTGCCGCAAAGAAATGAGCTGCAGAAAGAGTAGAGAAGCCCACTGCGTGGCGGCAAAGACACTGGTGGTGGCTTTAACAGCAACAGCAGCAGTCGGGTATACCACCGGAATCGGTACAGAGCTCACAGCTGAAGCATGCCACTGCACGCCTCACTTCTACTCACTGTCTCTCGATGCCGGTGATCGACAGTTTGGTTATCATTGTGAAATTTGAACACTTGTGTAAACATACATGCTAACGGTGAGAGGTACCAGTGAGCACCAGGCAGCCAAGCGGCGCACAACGATATATATCCACACTCTATCAAGAAGGGAAAGAATGAAAAAGTGGAAAGCACATGAGAAACATGCAAACACACACACACATCCACTGCAGAGACCGATTGCCATAGGGAGGCAGTAGTCACTGCAGATTTCATGCTCGGTGCTCTCACACACTGCATCAACGCATCACTCTTCAAGACTTCTTGGACAAAAGTGAGGAGAAAAAGAGAGAGGAAAATGGAGAGATCTTCGCGGAAGGGCAAGATAATTTCCAGCAAAGTGGGCACAATTCAAGTGCCCTGTTTTTGCCTTCATTTCACTGCTTCACAGCACAGCTTTAATGACTTCCCCAAGAAGCGAGTAAATTAAACGGCACTCATTTAGCGGCACTACTATTACCCAAGCAGGCAAACATCTCAGCAGTGTGCTTCTGTTTAGCAGGCACAGTTGGCGTCAGGCGAATCAAATTGCGCTTGCCGAGACAGACAAACTAGTAAATAGAAAGCAAAATTTCACAGAGACACAAAATTATGACATAGAATAAAGTAGAGGGGAAAAGATGGGAACATTCGGGCCGTTGCCTGTGTACTCTTTTTTTAATTTTATTAGTGCAACATAATGCTTATTAGCGTAGACATGTTTTCAACTTAACTTGCTGCAAACTGTGGTTGGAAAAACTGAATATGCCGGGAGCTTGCACAATTTGTCAATGAAAAGAGTTTTCCTCATCTCTCTTCTTCATCTTTATCTTATCGTCTTCACTGATGGTAGTGTTAATATTTTAATAATACATTGTTAATTTTCGCAAAGCAAAGTACACAAAGACGCTGCTTCTTTTAAGGCACTTTCACCAGCACAGTGACTGACAAGCAGTTTGTGTTCAGCCATGATGAAGAGAAGAGACAAGAGAGGGGCCACAAGTTGTAGCCAGTTCAGCATCGAACAATTGGCCCATTCTGCTTAGCACAATTCGGTAGCTTGTTTGCTCATTTCTTAGCCAACTTTTGGAACAATGTTTCTCGATTGTGGTAGTGTTGCAGTCTATGCAAATTTGTATGTTTTCAGCAGTGTTTGTTTCTCTTCTGCTTTTTGAAAGGCGAAGGCGCGCGAACTATTAACGGACTCGATTGGCCCGCACGAGTGATATAAATCAGCCCCAGAAGGACTGAAACTGTAACATTACGGTTTGGCAGTTTGGCACTGTCGCGATCTATCCAGCACAAGCTGAAGTTGCTGTAATAGAAATGTTTACATATTTTAGCATTTGCCCTTTGTGCGCCCTGTGTTTGCCCGACCCAGTCAGTCAGACAGTGTGTCTTGTGGCGTGCGCTATTGTTGGCCAAACAGAGGGCAGACTTGCTCCCATTATGAAGTCGATCGATGGCTTGTTAGTCGCCTTTGTGTGCCTCCATTTGTCACAGGAGCACTGTGCGACCACTGCACAACAGCAGAAGGAAGACACAATCCACTATGGGAGATTGTGAGATTCTCAGTGAATGTTTGGGTGAGTGTGTTTTCTTTTCTTTCTTTCTTTCTTCCTTTCAGTTTGTCACGAGTGGCACAGTTCCACTAGCACTCTCACTCCTATTGCGGCGTTTGTCCTCTGCCCGTCTTGCCACTGCTGTGGCCCTAAGAATAGCACCGGCGACGACGACGATGACTTCGACGGTGCTACAAACCTTCATTGAGAATGAAGTACACAGTAGCTTGGTCTGTTTGCTTTGACATTGTGCCAAACACTAGGCAAACAGTTGCTCTCCAAAGGACAAAACGAAGTCCTTGTGTGTGCTAACTTGCCTCCCTCTCCCTCCCTTTCTTCATTGAGTAAGCCAATTGACCCTTAAACTTGCATAGATCCACTTCGTCAGCATTGATAATCGCCGATACATTGTGCTCTCGTTTTCGCTTTTGTGTTGTTCTTTTTGCTTTTACTCACTGGCACCGGAACATAATTGACTTTTCTTGGCACTGCTTCATTTGATCAATTGGTTCAATTCAATGCTAGTCAGTGCTATTCTGCTCAGGTCACAATTGATGGCCAATTTTTTGACAGTGACTGGTGGACAGCGTTGTTGTTGTTGTCGCCACTAAAGGGACAACAGCCTGTTTGTTCAATTCACACTTGAAATCGGACACATGCTTCCAATTTGTTTCATACAGGGCAGGCAACCTCTTATCTAACAAGTGTTTGGTTCTGTCTGACTCTTGGCTTTCATAGCTCGTTTTATCCAATGAGTACATTTCTCCGATTTCGCCACCAGCGGAATTTGATCATCAAATCTCAGTCTTCAAAGTGCTATAGGTTTTCCTACTACTATCCATTGTCGCCTGAGATCATTCATATTGGGCGACATCAAGTGGAAAGCAAATCCTTTGACCGGAAGCATGGAGCCAGTGATAGGCAATGAAGGCCATCAAGTGTTCCGCCAGTGTCAATGGTAATAATTAAATTCTAATGGTGACATTTAGTCAACACTTGGTAACCTAATCGCATTTGAGGCTTGTCATTCAATCACCAGCAGCACTACCACCATTGCAATCACTGACAGACGCAGTCACTCCTCTGATTCGTCACAGTGGAAGAGAATGACAAAAGTCTTGCGAGTAAAAAGACTCACAGTGCCGCCAGTCCTTGCTGCGGCCACTCTCGCTGCCGTTGAAGCACTCAAACATTCAAGCCACTAGCATCTAGCAAGGCAGCAAAACTGAGATTTTCGAAAAAGACAGAGAGTCAACTACAATCACCGCGTTTTCCTCACAAGTTTGTCACCGCCGAGGAAAGTGTGTAACCTAATCTTAAGCCGTTTGACTTTGCAATGAATGAGCATTTGGGGCGACAGGGAGAAAAAGTGAATTTGCAGCCCAGAGAGAGAGAAAAAGACACGGCAATAGTGCAGTTTGCGCAGGCAGTGCACCCGACCACACAGCTCCTCATCAGTTTTCAGCACACAGCGCCCTTCTTTGTCTCCTCTTTGTTGAGTGCAGTCGCCTTAAAGTCGAGCACTTGTCACTGCACTCTTTCAGTCTCAATTTCAATTTGGGAAAGAGAGCTAGATGTTCACGGTCCTGTTGACTTCCACTCTAACATTTCAATCCTAATCAACCATGCAGGTTAAAGTTTCACATGCACAAAATGCACTGGGGGCAACTGAGAGTACTCTGCTCGGCTGCACCAAACCAATTTCTAAGGTTTCCAATTAAAAAGCATTCTTTTCAAGTTTAAGCCGCCAGTTGTCGGTAGTCATATTACCTTCAGTGATACTCTGACCGCAGGAGAAAGAAGTAGGCAATCGAATCGGTTTCCACTCGCAGTCGCACATTTACTTTTTACTTTCTTCTGACGATCGCTTCATTAGTGACGCTGCTAACGGTAACGAGGCTTGCTAAAGAATAAAGTAAAAAAATGAAGAAGAGTCTGTGATCGCCCACTCACACACGAATTTGTGTCTCCAGGAGCGCCAAGCACGGTTGTGAATGCGCGGCAGATGCAAGCTGTAAAGTGTTCAAGCTGAAACTCTTGAGCTGCGTCCTGCTCAGCACAATCAATCACTGCCGCACTACTCAGTCCGTCTGTGGTGTCCGCTGACCACCACAGTCTCGGGTCTTTTCGATGAGGCACTCTCGAATTGAATCTCGAACTGCCTGCCTCGTCGTGTGCACCACACTCCATTTTGCACTGTGCTCTGCATTTATCACGTAAACGAAGGAATTATCTGCGACCATATCTGTTTCATTGTGTCCGAACACTGGCGGCACTTCATCATCGTTTTTGCTAGTTCTTCTAGCTTAGGCACAGTGCTGTTCTCAGTCTTCACACACACACACACACACACACACACACACACACACACACACACACACACAC
>JAALOO010001768.1_pt1 | contig 13552 bp, 12 predicted proteins | sample 7257641 | NCBI WGS metagenome assembly JAALOO01 (sample SAMN14085613, study PRJNA598686) | mite metagenome | biome: ENVO:01001000; feature: ENVO:01001002; material: ENVO:01001226; isolation source: single female mite from University of Michigan culture on fish food culture... ... | reverse complement strand
ATTATACCAGCCTTACTAAATGCGGCATATAATTTTTTTCGTTTGTCAATTTTACCATATTTATGCGCTATGACCAAAATAGTTGTTGGTGTAATATTTTCAAGGTATTTTAACAGGAGCGCTTCTTCGGTTTTCCATTTTAAGTCTTGTGCCTCTTTTATAATAATAAGCTGATATTCACTCATCATTGGATACCTTCTTGCTGCATTAAGCACAGAAGATATACTTGTCTCCTTACCATACAAAATCGATTGATCAAAACCTTTTTGAGCATCATTAACGACAGTATGTTCTAAAGCATCACTTATTAGATCAATATAGTAAGATTCTTCACCATGCAATAAGTATACGGGATTGAATTTACGTCTTTTGATATCCGAGAGTACGGCATTAATATTCATATATGCTAATTTACGACTTTCCCATAGATTTCTCACTTTTTCACCATTTTGTTTGAGATTCAAAAAACTGTATTATTGTATATGTTTCAGCCCATTCAGTTAAATTTACCGAGCTACACGTCCAAAATAATACAAAAGGCAAATAAGCTCTATATTTTTGACGAGCTTCGTAAACGCGATCTAGTATTAACTCCCGAAGAATGGGTAAGACAGCATTGGGTTCATTACTTATATACGCATAAGGGATATCCGAAAGCATTAATGCAGATTGAAGGAGGCTTAAAGTTAAATACACTTCGCAAACGAAGTGATTTATTGGTCTTCAACAATAACGGAGAAAAGATACTTTTGGCAGAGTTTAAAGCACCCACTGTCAAAATTACCGAAAGAGCATTTTATCAAATTGCCAACTATAACAGTGTTCATAAAATCCCCTTACTATTAGTTAGCAATGGATTAGTACACTATTATTGTCGGATAGATTTTAATAATAATAAATTTGAATTTATTCCGGAACTGCCAAATTATAGTTCGGCTCTTAATTTGTAGTTCACAATAAAATCATATTTTTACAAAGGATATCACATTACATAAACAGAAAAAACAGAATATAATGAATATAGATAAAGACGAATTCAGAAAATACGCCATTAAGCATCACCGGATTGGCAGTCAACATGTCGACGGTTTTATCTCACGTGTTCAGCAAAACTCGCCAGCGAACTTAACACCATATATTGTCGAAGAGCGACAGTTAAACGTAGCTCAGATGGATGTATTTTCGAGATTGATGATGGATCGTATTATTTTCTTGGGCGACGCAATAAATGATCAAGTAGCGAATATTGTACAGGCACAATTACTGTTTTTACAATCTACCGACTCACAGCGTGATATACAGATCTATATTAACTCGCCAGGAGGCAGTGTTTATGCGGGGCTCGGAATTTACGATACCATGCAATATATCGCCCCCGATGTAGCAACTATTTGTACTGGAATCGCAGCTTCTATGGGTGCGGTTCTATTAGTCGCAGGAGCTAAAGGGAAACGAGCTGCTCTAAAACATGCCCGCGTTATGATTCATCAACCATCTGGCGGAGCGCAAGGTGTTGCCTCAGATATGGAAATTAATTTACGCGAGATGCTGAAATTGAAAGAAGAATTATACAACATCATTTCTAGCCATTCCGGGCAAAGTTATAAGTGGGTCGAAACGTCATCTGATCGTGATTTTTGGATGAAAGCGCAAGAAGCTAAGGAAGTTGGTATGATTGATGAGGTATTACTACCTAAGAAAGAAGATAAAAAATAATTATTCAATGAGTAAGGTTAATAACAAAGAGATTCGTTGTTCATTTTGTGGCATCAGCAAGAATGATGCGCAAATGCTGATTGCTGGTGACGGAGCTCATATTTGCGACCGTTGTGTAACACAAGCCGGCGAAATCTTAACAGAAGAATTAAAACAGAGAAAAAGCAAGTCTCTACAAACGACCTTGAAGTTGATACGCCCTGTTGAAATTAAGGAGCATTTGGATCAATATGTGATAGGTCAGGACGACGCAAAAAAAGTCATTTCAGTATCGGTTTACAATCATTATAAGAGACTAAATCAAAAAGTTGATAAGGATGAAATTGAAATTGAAAAATCCAATCTTATCATTGTTGGAGAAACTGGTACGGGTAAAACGTTGTTAGCAAAAACCGTTGCAAAGATCCTCAATGTACCTTTCTGCATTGTTGACGCCACAGTATTGACCGAAGCTGGTTATGTGGGTGAAGATGTGGAAAGTATTCTTACCCGTCTCTTGCAAGCAGCAGACTATGACGTTGCTTCGGCTGAACGCGGCATTATCTACATTGATGAAATTGACAAAATTGCACGTAAAAGTGATAACCCATCTATTACGCGAGACGTTTCAGGAGAAGGTGTACAACAAGCACTTTTAAAAATTTTAGAGGGAACAAACGTAAATGTACCACCTCAGGGCGGACGCAAGCACCCCGACCAAAAAATGATTTCGGTAAACACGAGTAATATCCTCTTTATTTGTGGGGGAGCATTTGATGGCATTCAGAAAAAAATTGCTAATCGTCTAAAAACTCAAACGGTTGGTTATAAAATGAATGAAGAAGAAACAGAAATTGATTTACACAACCTGTTCAAGTACATCACACCCCTCGATCTTAAGAATTTTGGGTTGATTCCTGAATTAATCGGTCGATTACCTGTCTTAACATATTTAAACCCGTTAGACCGTAAGACGTTAACGAGTATCCTGACGGAGCCGAAAAATGCATTAATAAAACAATACATTAAACTATTCCAATATGAAGGAGTGGAATTGGTTTTTGATCCAGATGTATATGAATTTATAGTCGAGAAGGCATGGGAGTTCAAACTTGGCGCAAGGGGCCTACGAAGTATCTGTGAGGCAATCATGCTTGATGCGATGTTTGAAATACCAACATCAAAAGAGCAAAGCGAAAACAGCACATTGCATATAACTCTTGATTATGCAAAACAAAAGTTTGCAAAATCGGATATTAAGAAACTTCAGGTTGCTTAATTTAAATCCCTCTCACGAGGGATTTTTTTTACCAAAAGAGAAAATGATTTTTTGCCAGAACAATCATTTACAAACTAAAATGCTATATTATGTCAACGAACAAAACGATCGAATCTCCGATCACCCCAGGATTAAAAACAAAGAAAGATATTGTCAACAACTGGTTACCACGTTATACAGGGTGTCCACTTGAGGAATTTGAACCATATATTTTATTAACAAATTTCTCTAAGTACATTACTATGTTTTCCGAAATGAATGGCAATGCTCCTATATATGGGAAAGACAAAGCGATGCAAGCTTGCTCCGCAGGAGGAATTACCATTATAAATTTTGGCATGGGAAGTCCGATGGCGGCGACTATAATGGATCTTTTATCTGCAGTAGGGCCAAAAGCAGTATTATTTCTAGGGAAAACTGGTGGCTTAAAGAAAAAAATCCCAGTCGGTGAACTCATTTTACCCATCGCTGCGATTCGTGGTGAAGGTACATCAAATGATTACTTTCCTGCCGAAGTCCCTTCGCTCCCATCCTTTGCCTTACAGAAAGCAATATCAACGACGATTCGAGATTACGCGAGAGACTACTGGACAGGAACGATATACACGACAAACAGACGCGTGTGGGAACACGATAAAGTTTTTAAAAAATATCTAAAATCCATTCGTGCTATGGCAGTCGATATGGAAACAGCAACCATTTTTAGTGTTGGATTTGCAAATAAAATTCCAACGGGCGCATTATTACTAGTATCCGATCAGCCCATGGTTCCTGAAGGAGTTAAGACCTCTGAAAGCGACTTGACAGTAACCGCTAAGTACGTAGAAACACATCTTAAAATTGGGATCGATGCCTTGAAACAATTAATAAATGATGGTCTCACCGTTAAGCATCTTAAATTCTAATTTCGACTGCAGTACACTTTAATTTTGAAAGTAAACGTAACTATGTCGACTTTCAAAATTATCTTAATACTAAATCTGATTTTTACTTTTTTTACAAGCTAATTCAAAAAAGCGACCAATTCTTTTTTTTTAGTAATATTTAGGCAAATCCAATTAATAAACAAACAATTAGAATAAATACCGTTATTTTTTGTCTATACAAAAGTACGGACATAAATAATAATTGTGATATTAATTTAAAATCTTCGCTAATTCCAGCACACCATTTATGCACATTTTGCGTTATTATAATATATAGGCTATATTGAAGAGAATGAGGTACATGGAAATCATACCTAAGGCTTGTTAACAAAATAATAAGCTTTCCTCTCCAATATGTCAAAGCATTAGCTTAAACCTAAACTTTAAATGGAGAGAAACAATAAACTTAAGCGACTTGAATATTGGATTAAAGCCCGTATAGGATTGATTGCTTTTATCGATGTACAAATAAAAGTCGATAAAGAATGGTATGGTAGTGAATATGGAGGGTTTTATCTCAACCCTAGTTTACTTTCTCAAAATGCAATAATTTACTCATTTGGCATCGGAGAAGATATTTCCTTCGATCGAGCTATAATACGAAAACACGAATGCAGCGTGTACGCCTTTGACCCCACCCCAAAATCAATAAAATGGATAGCTAGACAAAAGTTACCCGAAAACTTAATCTTTTTCCCATACGGGATAGGCAAAAAAACGGAGTTCGTAAAATTTCATTTACCGAAAAATAAAGAACATGTCTCCGGTAGTATTTTCGAGCACAAACTCGTCGACGAAAAAGAATATATTAACGTTCCTCTAAAATCATTTGAAGATATCATCAAGGAAACCGGCCATCGTGAAATTGATGTCCTTAAGATGGATATTGAAGGATCAGAGTACGTTGTTATGGAGGAAATATTAAAGACAAATATTGTAATCAAACAGATCTTGTTGGAAACACACGAGCGTTTCTTCACCAACGGTAAAATAAAAGGAAGGCAACTTTTCGACCTGCTGGAAAAGTATAACTACAAAATATTCGCTATATCAGACACATACCAAGAAATTTCATTTCTAAAATTAGATCAGATACCAAGACAAACTAGTCTTTAGATGTACTAACTTCTTGAATGATATAAACGTCCTCGTTATCTTTTTTCATTTTATAACGTTCTCTTGCAATACGCTGAATTTCGGTCTGATTCTTTTGGACGTCAACAATAGCTTTCTCAATTCGAACTGTTTCAGATTCGTAATACTCCTTCTCAGACCTGAGCTTAGCCTCCTCCTTATGATAAGAATACTGAGTACTTATATCATACCGATCGAAAAAACACATCCATACCACGAAAGCCAAGCCAGCTATTAAATATTTATTCCGAATCAATAAAAGAAAGCGCTCCATGAAATACAATCTAAATCTTTATTAAAGATAGAAATTATTATCAATAAAAAGGGAAGCATTTCACAGCTTCCCTTTAAAAATAATAAAATTAATTATCTTCTTACTTCTTGATAGCGTATTTAAAATTACTACCAATGAAACGTGCATTACCACCTAATTCTTCCTCGATACGTAATAACTGATTATATTTTGCCATACGGTCTGAACGTGACGCAGATCCAGTTTTGATCTGACCACAATTCAAAGCAACTGCTAAATCAGCGATTGTTGCATCTTCCGTCTCACCTGAGCGATGCGACATTACTGATGTATATCCTGAATTTTGCGCTAAGGTAACGGCATTAATAGTTTCTGTCAAGGAACCAATTTGATTTACTTTAACTAGAATTGAATTAGCTGTATCATTATCAATACCTTGTTGCAAACGTTTAGTATTGGTTACGAATAAATCATCGCCAACTAATTGAACACGTTCACCAATTTTTTCTGTCAAGGTTTTCCATCCAGACCAATCATCTTCTGCCATACCGTCTTCAATAGAAATAATTGGGTATTTCTCTGTTAATTCAGCTAAGTATGCTGCCTGCTCTTCACTGGAACGAATAGCTCCTTTATCACCCTCGAATTTAGTATAATCGTATTTACCATCCTTAAAGAACTCTGAAGACGCACAATCTAATGCTAAACAAATATCTGAACCAGGCTTATAACCAGCCGTTTCAATGGCTTTAAGTACGGTTTCAACTGCATCTTCAGTACCTTCAAACGTTGGCGCAAACCCACCTTCATCACCAACTGCTGTTGATAGGTTCCGATCATGCAAAATTTTCTTTAAATTATGGAATACTTCAGCTCCCCAACGTAGTGCTTCAGAGAATGAAGGTGCACCAACTGGCATGATCATAAATTCTTGAAATGCAATAGGTGCATCAGAATGAGACCCACCATTAATAATATTCATCATGGGAATTGGTAATGTATTGGCGTTTACCCCCCCTATATAACGATATAGTGGTTGACGAGATTCTTGTGCTGCAGCTTTCGCAACAGCTAAAGAAACACCTAGAATAGCATTTGCACCCAAGTTCCCTTTATTTTCAGAGCCATCAAGTTCAATCATGATTTGATCAATTGAGTTTTGTTCAAACACGTCAATACCATTCAATGCTTCCGCAATTTTAGTATTTACATTCTCAACCGCTTTAAGCACTCCTTTTCCCAAATACTTGGACTTGTCGCCATCACGTAATTCAACAGCCTCGTGTATACCTGTTGACGCACCAGAAGGCACCGCAGCACGACCAACAAAACCATTTTGTGTAGTAACGTCTACTTCAATTGTAGGGTTACCGCGCGAATCAAGAATCTGCCGCGCATGAACATCAATTATTAAACTCATTTCTTTATATTGTCTATTTAAATTGTAATCTTAGTGTATAATGAACACTAAGATAGCGTTTATCATTCGTAATATCAAATATATATATTCCTAATTTACTCCCCAAATTAAGAATTTAAAAAGGCTAAACAAAGTCTAGCCTTTTTATGTTATTCCTTAATCATCGCGATAAAATCGTCAAATAAATAACGAGAATCGTGCGGACCAGGTGAAGATTCTGGATGGTATTGAACCGAAAAGGCTTTCTTACCTTTTAAACGGATGCCCTCAATCGATTGGTCGTTTAAATTGACATGTGTTACCTCCACTTTATCTGAATTCAACACGTCGTCATTTACCACTCCAAAACCGTGATTTTGCGAAGTTATTTCACAACGGTTTGCAATTAAATTTTTTACAGGATGATTGATACCGCGGTGGCCATTATGCATTTTCTGTGTACGTATACCATTAGCCAATGCTAACATTTGATGCCCTAAACAGATACCAAACATTGGTTTATTAGCACTCGTAATTTTCTCAATGGTCTTGATAGCATAATCCATTGCTGCAGGATCCCCTGGCCCATTTGAGATAAAATACCCATCCGGTTGCCATTCTTCCATCTGCTCGAAAGTAGTTTTAGCAGGAAATATTTTTGCATATACTTGACGGGAATCAAAATTTCGTAGAATATTTTTCTTAATACCTAAATCTAACACCGCTATTCTTGTAGGCGCAGCTTCTTCTCCATAAAAGTACGGCTCTTTTGTCGACACTAATGACGATAATTCAAGACCCTCCATTGATGGTACTTCAGCCAATTTTGCTTTAAGCGCAATTGGATCAAGATTTTCCGAAGATATAATCGCATTCATAGCACCTTTGTCTCGAATATGGCGAACTAAGGAACGAGTATCAATGTCAGAAATGCCAACAAGGTTTTCCTCTTCAAAATAAGTCTGAATAGATTTGTCAGCGATATGGCGACTATAATTAATATTATAATTCTTACACACCAAACCAGCAATCTGGATATTGTCAGACTCTGTATCTTCTTGGTCGATACCATAATTACCTATATGCGCATTGGTCGTCACCATAATTTGCCCATAGTACGACGGATCTGTAAAAATCTCTTGATAACCGGTCGTCCCCGTATTAAAACAGATTTCTCCAGTAGTAGTTCCAATTTTACCGGCGGCTTTTCCGTGATAAACTGTTCCGTCCTGGAGCACCAAAATTGCTGGTAATTTGCTGTAGTTGGTCATTCTATATTCTTGTATATTAATGTATTCCTTATTAGATATAAAAAAAGCCCAAACGGGCTAAAATAAAATTAGATATATTGTTTATCAATGTAAACACGGTGTCTTGCGACGCTGCAACGAGAAATGTTACCATATTTTTCACGAGAGCCAAAGGTACAGATAAATTAATGAAAAATAAAAAAATATTTATCATTTAAACTTGTTAAGAGACTTTCTCTCTAAATGACTATTCTTCGTCGATAATTTCTTGTACCCTTCCTATCTGCCCATCTTCTAATCTCACCTTTATTCCACGATGATGATAGGGTGCAGAGGTTAATAAATCCTTCACTATCCCCTCAGTGAGCTGTCCACTTCGTTGATCTTTTTTAAGTACAATGTTCACCAGTAATCCTGGTTTAACATTTGCTCTAGTTTTTCCGTCCATTTTATTTTAAAGTGCGCAGCCGAAACTGATCATCGTTACCATTTAATAATATCATTTCCTAGCGTAAAAATCATGAGTGCAATCAGCACAAAAAAACCAATCATTTGCGCCTTTTCCAAAAAGTTATCACTCAAAGGCTTGCCTTGTATCATTTCTACTAATAAAAATACGACATGCCCTCCGTCTAATGCTGGTATTGGTAAAAGATTCATAAAGGCTAACGCCATTGATAGCATACCAACTAGACTCCAAAATTTAGCCCAGTTGACCTCTGTCCCAAACATCTTCGCAATCCCTACTGGACCCGATAGCGCTTTATCTGCACGAACGTCTCCTTTGAAAATTTTACCAAAACCTTTAATATTATCTGTAACTACTGAAAATGCTTTATGTGCACCTATAGGTAACGACTCAACCAATCCATAGCTCTGAGTTACCATCGGCAACTCTGTCAACCCAAAAGAAGCACCTATTACTGCCGTCGAATCCACCGTTCCATTTGTTTGCACCATATTTCCATCACGCATAACAGCAACTTGAATTTTCTTACCTACGCTATTTTTCACTTCTGATGCAAACTCATCAAAGAAAATCGTTTGCTTCCCATTAACCGACAAGACACTATCTCCGGCAAGAAGATTCATTCGTTCTGCTTCGGAGTCTTTCGCGATTTCTATTATACTTGTAATTTTCTGCCGAGGTTGAACAAATTCAATTGTCTTATGTTCGGCTATATCATTTAGGATATCTGATGGAACTTTAATCTCTTGTTGATTACCCGCCCTATCGATTGTTAAAACAGCATCGCCCATTAAAACATCAGAACTCATTACGTCGCCAATAAATTTAATGGCCGGGTTTCCATTTACAGCTAGAATTTTATCTCCCGGTTCTATACCAATTTCCTTCCCGATAATTCCAGGTACTACGCCATATTGTAATTTGGAATTGTCAATATCCGTTTCGCCGTAACTAAACGTCAACATCCAGAATACGACAATACCAACAATTACATTAACTATGATGCCCCCAAGCATAACGATAAGTCGTTGCCATGCTGGTTTTGATCGAAATTCCCAAGGTTGTGGCTCCCCTTGTAGTTGTTCAGTATCCATCGACTCGTCAATCATTCCCGCGATCTTAACGTACCCTCCTAATGGTAACCAACCAATTCCATACTCACAACCTTTATATGTGAATTTAAAAAGTTTTACTCCCCAAGCATCAAAAAATAGGTAAAATTTTTCCACTTTAATGCCAAAAGCTCTCGCTGCCAAGAAGTGGCCTAATTCATGTAATATTATTAAAATTGACAAGCCTAAAATTACCTGTCCTATCATCACTAATGTTCCCATCAAATCGTATTAATTAAAAAATCAATGTAATATAGCTTCGTACTTTTATATAAAAAACTATATATCTTTTATTAAATCTCGTGCCACGTTTCGCGCTTCCAAATCTATAGCCAATAAATCCTCCAAACTAGGCATTTTAACTTTATTTAACTGACACAATGTCGCCTCAATAAGATCGCTCATCCCAAAAAAGCTAATCTTATCATGTAAAAAAGCATCTACGGCAACTTCATTTGCGGCATTCAAGACACAAGAACGGTCCCCTCCTTCAGACAAACACTCGTATGCTATTCTTAAATTACGGAAAATATCCATGTCAGCTTTTTCAAAACTGAGTGTTGGAAAATTCAAAAAGTCAAACCGCTCAAATTTATTTGTTTGCCTATAAGGATAGGTGAGTGCATTTTGTATAGGAAGTTTCATATCATGCAGTCCTAGCTGAGCTTTAATCGAGCCGTCCGTAAACTGAACAAGCGAATGAACAATGGATTGCGGATGAACCACAACCTCAATTTGGTCGACGTCCACGTCAAATAACCATCTGGCCTCTATAACCTCGAGCCCTTTATTCATTAAAGTTGCAGAGTCAATCGTTATTTTCGCACCCATTACCCAATTTGGATGTTTCAGTGCCTGTTCTTTGTTTATCCCTTTTAGAAACTGACGATCTTTACCTCGAAAAGGCCCACCCGACGCTGTCAATAATATTTTCTCGATAGTATTATCTTGTTCACCATACAGACATTGAAAGATTGCGGAATGTTCAGAATCCACCGGAAGCATTTTCACCTGATGTTTCTCGACAAGATCCATCATTAATTTACCTGCAACAACCAGTGTTTCTTTATTTGCCAATGCAATATCTTTCCCCTTTTTGATAGCACTTACCGTTGGGCGTAAGCCAGCTGCACCCACAATGGCATTAAGAACAACATCTATTTCCTCGTACTCGACAACTTCTTTTAAAGCCTGCTCCCCTGCCAATACAGCAATACCGGCCTTATGTAGAACTTCAAAAACACGTCCAAAATATTGTTTATTAACAATAACTACAGCCTTAGGTCTAAATTCTAAAGCCTGTATAATGAGTAAATCCGCATTTTCACTCGCCGTTAGCACAGTAATCTCGAGTAAATCAGGAAATGCCCTAACGACATCCAAAGCTTGTGTGCCAATACTTCCTGTCGAGCCCAGAACGGCAATTTTTCTTTTCTTCAAAACAAGTACTATTAAATAATATTCTTCAGTAGCTCTGGGTCATCACCACCATCATAATCCTTCAACATTTCTTGGTAAGCTACTGCCATCACTAAACTTACCGAAGGTATAATAAAAAAGGTATTTATGAAACTAAATATCTTTGCTGCGATAAAATATTCAAAATACTCGAACGACAATTGGAAAAGGTATGCCAGACCGATCACTAAAAACAACACAAGTAAGCTGACCACATTACCTCGCGTAAGGGCAATACTCAGTCGACAAGCTCTAAATAAATTTATATTCTTATCGGCAATGAAATAAGGAAAGAAGGTTATACGAATAAGTATGAATACCATAATCACACCCGTCAAAAATGGATTTACCTCCATACTTAATGTCTTCATATCAATCCCTAAATATAGCAGCGGAAAACTAACAATGGAAGTCAGCAAGTACACGACTCCAATTAAAAAAGAATAAAATACAAAACCTAAAAGAAAATTTAAAAATTGTTTCGTAGACGGAATATAATCCTTAAAATCTGCATGCTCTATTCCATGCGCTAAAAGTAATGCGCGTTTAATTAAAATCAATTGGGTTCCAAAAAAGATAGTTGTGAACAAAAAGCATAATAACCATTTAAGAATAACACTGCTATAATCTTGCAGGTTCCATGCTAAATAACTCGATGTATTAGATGTAATAAACAATAAAAAGCATAGTCCCGCAATAGAGAAATAATGGCCTTTTAAAATCGCTATTGCTCTTATGAAAACATCATTTGCTTTAAATGTGCATTGTTTTAAATACTGTAGCATTTTATAGAATAATTATGCAAATATGAGATTATTTTTAGTTTACGTCAATGATCCACAGAACATATTTAGCATCCAGAGAGGCAAATGTCTCTCATATTTGAAAGAAACCGTTCAAACATGCATGTAGATCAAAAATATTACGACAAAGATGACAGCATAAACCATCATTAATAAGTATATTTTCAAAAATTAACCATATGAAGAATTACCAATATATTGTATTATTTGAGTTCTTCAGGTAAGGGTTTCTCCAATAAATATTGATAATAAAAACGAGCACGTTCTTTAAAATCATATGCAGATTTTGAACGATCAAATCCATGTCTACTCCCGGGATATATCATGAGTTCAAAAGCAACATCTCGATCTGTTAGCGCATTTATAAGCTGCATAGAGTTTTGTAAATGCACGTTATCATCCATGTCACCATGCATAATACGTAACACACCTTTATAATTGTCCACATATGAAAGAACAGAACCATTTTTATAACCTTCTGGGTTTTCTTGCGGGGTATCCATCCAACGTTCTGTATAGTGGGAGTCATATAAATCCCAACTTGTAACTGGCGCTCCAGCTATACCAAAATCGAAATAATCGGCTCCTTTGGTTAATGCTAAGCATGTGGTATATCCTCCATAACTATGTCCAGTGATAAGCAGTTTATCCTTGGCAACCCATGTCTTTGATTTCAACCACTTAGCAATTGTAATATAATCAACCATCTCCCATTTACCCAAATTTCTATGCATTAAAGAAACGCCCTGTTTACCAAAGTGCCCCGATGCGCGATGATCACCTGTAATTTGTATAATACCTTCTTTTGCCCAATACTGATTAGCAGTTCCCTTCCATGTATTACGCACTGACCCAGCATCGGGGCCACCATAAATACTCATTACGACAGGGTATTGCTTTTTCTCATCAAAATTTATTGGGTAGGTAATAATGACAGGAAGATCGAATTGTCCATCATCAGATTTTATTGTAAAAAAGCTAGTTTCCCCAATGTTATATCGATTAAAGTCTTCAGACTTACTATCAGCCAGTTCTTTTAATATCTTACCCTTGTTGTCTACTAGCGCAACTCTATTTGGTGTTGAAACATTTGAATAGTTAGTAACAAAATATTTTCCATCAGGTGATACCTTTACATCATGCGTATACTCTCCAAACGTTAAACGTTTTAAATTTCCCCCATTATAATCAACACGATAAAGGTCTACTGTAGCTGAGTTTTCTTTGCGAGCTGTAAAAAATATTACTTTTTTACTTTCATCAATGTATTCCAATGCAGAGACCTGCCAGTTCCCCTTAGTTATTGTGTTTACCAACTTACCTTCTAGAGTATATAAGTAATAATGCGCCCATCCTGTACGGTCCGATTTTAAAATATAATGTTTATTATCTGCTAAGTACGTGATCCTCTCCTCATGATCGAGACTTATCCAGCTGTCTTGCTTTTCATCGTAAAATTCATTCTTTGCGCCGTCGCTCGGATTTACAGAGTAGAATTTTAAGTTTGTCTGACCCCTATTCATCCATTGAACCATTATAGATTTGCTGTCAAAACTCCAATATGGAGCCCCAAAATACTGATCATCCTTTTCATTAAAATCTGCCCAAACCACCGAAGATCCCTCTACTGGAACAATTCCTAACTTCACTTCAGGATTTGGATCGCCCGCTTTCGGATAACGTGTCTTTTCAACATAGCCATGTTGACCATTTGATCCATATATAGGAAACATCGGAACGTTACTATCATCAAAACGCATAAATGCAATATTCT
>JAALOO010001767.1_pt1 | contig 13565 bp, 15 predicted proteins | sample 7257641 | NCBI WGS metagenome assembly JAALOO01 (sample SAMN14085613, study PRJNA598686) | mite metagenome | biome: ENVO:01001000; feature: ENVO:01001002; material: ENVO:01001226; isolation source: single female mite from University of Michigan culture on fish food culture... ... | reverse complement strand
AAATTATTAGAGACGTGAAAAACTAAAAAGTTCGAGTGACGGTTGCCTTAAACTGGTACACAGTTATTTTTGGTAATCAAAAGGCTTTGCTGTCTGGGTATGTTTTTGCTGCTGTTTGTATGCTTGTAAACTAAGCCAATGGCACTGCAATGCACTTTCATCCAGATCAGAAGATCAGACGACTCAATTGCAACTTTTTGGCTCACAACTTTTGCTAATCAAGCTAATTACATTGCAGAGAAAAGGAGAGTAACAACGAAAATAAGTCGAAGACGGAAGAAGATAGAGTGTGGGAGTGTAAAAGTGTCGGCCGATCGTAATTTAGTTTTATGAAAATTAATTGAGATTATCTTTGGCTCGACGATGATGGTAGTGGCAATAGTGGTGGTAGTGAATGAGCAGACTGGGCTAGAGTGAAAGCGATGCAGAGAAGAAAATGAGAGAGAGAGAGAGAGAGAGAGAGAGAGAGAGAGAGAGAGAGAGAGAGAGGGGAGAGAGAGAGAGAGAGAGAGAGAGAGAGAGAGAGAGAGAGAGAGAGAGAGAACAAGTGAAGCGAGTGGCAGCAAAGCAAAAGGAGGCCATTAATTTTGCCCTCTGAAAGGATGGAGGCTTCGCTTCACTTTGCCAATTTGGCCAACTCTTCGTCTCAAACGCCACTGCCACTACCACAGGGTTCAACTAAACTAAGCGTTAACGCTTCAAAGCTTCTGCCGCCGTTTCAGCTTTCGGGAAGCTTCTTCGTCTTCTTCTTCTTCTTTTTCTGATCCTTCAGACGATTGATTTCTCAATGAGTTGCTGCTCAATGTGGCTGCTGCTACTTCAGTCTAAAGACGATGATAAAGATGAGCAAATGTTGGCTCATAAAGTAGCACCCACTGGTAGCGAGCGACACGGCACAATGGCACTACCGACAACTAGATTTGCCATTGTTTCACGATAATTGGTGGCCTTCAAAGAAAGAGAAAAAAATTAGATTACACGACGATGAGTGACTGCAAAGATGAAGACGCAAGCAGAGCAAGGAATGTAAGAGATGAAGACGGAGAAGGAGAAGATGAAGAAGAAGAAGACAAACTGTCTCCAAAATGTGCACTGAACGGTGACAGCCGATTAGCGAGTGGCGTGCAGAGGCAGTGTCTCGCTGCTGCCACCGTGGCCGGCGGCACTGACTGGCGCACTACCACTACAAAGTCGGTGCAGCACAGATTGCCATCGATCACGACTGAATAACGACGACCCAAAGGGAAAAGGAGGAGGGAGGAGGGGGAGGCAGTGAATCTCCTCTGCTCCAATGCTGTCTTCCTTCCATTGATCACCACTGCTCTTCTCCTCAAACATTCAGCGGAGAGGCTTCTGCTGCTGCTGCTGCTGCTGTCTAGAACATCTTCCTAATCCTCTTCTGCTTTGCGAACACTGCCTGACAGCACTGTGTGTTCGCAGAGTGATATCGTGCACTGGCACTGGAAGAGCTGGAAGCATCGAAGGACATGAAATCAATTTGCTGCTGTAGTAGCAAACAAAGTGCAAAGTGGATGAGCTAGTCACTGCTAATGCTGCTGCTGCTGCTGTTGGCGGTAGGCAAAGTCAAAAGTCAAAGACAAACACACTGGGCTAGTAACTTAATTAGAAGTCAGTTGCAGACGTGTAAGGCTAAAGCTGTTTATAGAAACGTCGGCGACGACAACGACTACAACAAAGGCGACGGGTATTTGACACCAAGCTTTTAGGAGAAGGAAAAAAGAGAAAAGACAAATTAGTAATGGAAAAGTGAAGAAAACCCTCGGCGATTCCACTAGGCAAACAAATATTTGGCAAGTTGGCAAGAAAACATCAATCGGCTAAAGTTTTATCTGCTTTTGTTTTGTTTGAATTTCATTGAAAGCTTAAATAAAAATTGACAGATTAGAAACAAAGAAAACAGACAGATATGCTAAAGTAGAACTACCAATGAAAGTGGACAATGATCAAATTGCTAGAGAGAAAAACACACCCCAAAAGTGTCATTCACTTTTCAAAATTGCAAATGTGTTAGTCTTGATTTAAATTTGCAGTTTCAATTGCAGAACAAGTGCAGATGGTCCACACTTGAACAATTGCTGGTTTCAATTGCCATACTACTGGAACAAAACGAAAGAAAGAAAAAGTGAAAGCCTGGTTTCCCTTTTCTGTCTGTAAACTGATATCCTAATTGCCTGGCCATCGAATAAAGGCCCCCTTTGTCATCGTTTGCACTTTCCATTTGCCACCCACCACTCACTGTGACTAGCAATTGCAATTGCCAACTGAATAGTAGTTTACAACTAACCATTTTCAAGTTTGGTAGTAAAATGCAGTAAATCTTACATTTTAAAGTTTTTAAAAGTGATTTCTCTAAATAAAATTCAAGACAAATAAGTGTGTGAGTGATTTGATTAAAGCAAAAAAAGTTAAAGAAAACTGCTGATGCAGTGCAAGCAAAACTTTTTGCAGCTAAACTTCAAAACAAGCAAACACGCCAAAAAAAGAAAACTCAAACAATTAGAATAAGAATTGCTGAAGTGTAAGGGAAAAGAAAACTGTGACTGACTTCACTGGTAAATGAAAAAATAGAAGTGGTAGTGGTGGTAGTAGAAAGTAAAAGTAAAAGTTGAGTCCAGTGAATGAGCGAGCGAGTGATGTGTGTGTGTGTGTTGTCCTACGGGCACGCTCTCACTCTCTCAAGTGCTTTGCGTACTCTGTACTTCTTCAGTATGTGATTTCCCTCACTGACTGGCACTACTCCCACTACTCGGTAATTGGCGCACCAATGGGACACATGAAAAACAAGAAAGTTAGAGAACAAAAGCAAAGAATAGAAAGAAGTAGAGGCTGAAATGAACATGCAGTTTTCCACCGGGAGGCATCTTTTTCTTGGCAGCGTCTGACCGACGAGGTGGCAGCAACAGCAGCAACAACAACAGTGACAAAAGAAAGTCAACAAGAAGAAAAAGAGGGAAAGATAGGTAAGAGGAGTGATTTGAAATGATTTCGATTCGGACAGCAGTGCCTTACGGTGGTGCCACTTCCACTGCCACAATCAGTGCCACCAGTTTGGCAGCAATGGCCACTGGACATCGGTGATGATGATTGATCGCCAATCGATTGGAAGAAGTGGGGAGGGAAATACTGCATTCTTTTCCCCTTCCTAGCCAATCGATTTGTCCAGTCTCGTTTTAGGACGCCCCCACACCAGTTTTGTTTTCCAACCAACCAAACCAAAAAGATCACATTGGCTAGAGGGTGATTGCAATGACAGCAATAGTTATTTTTCTAACAAAGTTATAACATTTGTATTGATAGTGGTAGTGGTGATGAAGATGTATCGATAAGGTACAAACGTTTTTCTTTTTCCAACTTCCGAGCTATGCAAATAGCAGAAAAAGCAGAGGTGGTGTGTAGTCGCATTGAAAAGTTAGAAAAGTAAATTTTAATTAAAAAACCTGCAGTTTGAAAGTATTAACAGTAAAATTTGAGTCAGCAAACGTTGAAGAAGAAATGTGACGACAAATATGAGTAGGCGGAAGTAGAGTTTGTTTTAGTCAAATGGAACAAAAGTAGAGACAAAAACCCTGCTTTGCTTATTTATCCTCTGTTGCTAAATCAAAAGTTCATGAATTGTAAAAAAATTGTAAAAAGTCAATTATTTTGTAAAAAACTTACTGAAACCAAATAATAAAAAGGTAGACGATGCAACTAGTGAGCCCAAAATATGTTTGGTTTTTATTATTTGGTGAAAGAAAGAGAGAAAAAGGGAAATACATAAAAAGAGTGTGCGCCTGACAGTGGTGCTTCAGCTTTTGCTGCAGTAGTTGCAGTAGGCAAATAGATAGAAAAAGAAAAGAAAAAGAAGAAAGAAAGCAAACAAAACGAGTAACGAAGACAAAAAGCAGTGCATCATGTGCCGGTGGTGGTGGTGGTCGACTTGGTGGTCCTATTGGCGGTATTGCCTTTCTCTCCTTTTCTTTTTTCTTTTACTAGTACCACGACCACCAGAAAGCCGCTGCCGCCATCAAGGCAAATACTGCTGGCGGATCGAGTCTGTGAGTCTGTTTTTGTGTAGTGTAGTGTTTGTGTGGTGTTTGTGTAGATGTGAATGTGTCTGTGCAGACTGGGAGCCTGTGCCCTACTACCACCACCACCAGCGCCAAATCGCCGTGACCGGTTTTGACTCCAACTGGTGCAGCAGCAGCAGCAGAAATGGCGGCAAAGCAGAAAGGACTCACAAAAACATAGAAAAGAGAAGGAATGCAATAGAATAATCCTTCAAGTTGGCGAGACGTATTGCGAGATTGAGATCGACACAACTCGATGAGGATTTGAAGAATGAAGTTGTGGTGGAAGAAAGAGAGGGCAAGTGAAATGAAGGGTAGAAAAACAAGAAAAAAAATTTGCTCAGTGGTCGGTGTAGAAAGGAAAATGGGAGGAAAAACTGTACAGTGAGGGCAAATGAAAACAGGAGGGGGTAAAGAGTGACCGATGAAGACTGCAGGAGTTGAGTGCTGAATAGTGCTGGACACTGTGGCCAGCTCCCAATGAAGAAAAGCAAACAACTTGACAAGTCTGTCAAAAAAAGCAAAGCATCTGCAGGGTATTGCTTGAGAACACTGTGTAGGCTATCTTTTGCACTTTGTCTGCTGTTTTCCCTTATGTTTTTTCATTATGAAAACGCTTTTGGGTCAAAGGTCATTCCACTGTAGTAAAGTATCAGTAAAAAGTATCAGTATGATAGGGTGGTAAACATTAAGAGTGAGTGTCAAATGAATAAAGTGAAAAAAAGTTTAAAGAAGGAAATGGAAAGTGTGTGTGAATGAGAATGATTTTTTGTGCGGGTAAAAGTGGTGGGGGTAAAGATGTGAGAGACAAAAAGAAAGGTTATAGTTTAGTAACATACAAGTTAACATCTTTTTATAGAAAAAATGTCTACTGCACAAAAGTGAAATGGGCATGTTGAGAAGTGAAAGAAGGAAGGGAGGGGGAAGATGAATGTTATACCACAGACAGGTTTTCACGAGTGTACGAAAAAAAATTAAATAAAAAGCAGTGCAGGGAAGCATGCAAATCACAGCAGCCCTCTTCCTCAGCAATCATCCTCGAGAAAGGGACTTGAGGCGAGATTGCTGCTGCTGCTCGTTGGTTGCCTTGTCCGGCCACCTAAACGAGATGTGCTGGGCGTGGGCGTACGAGCATCGTCGCTCTCCAGCAGCTCCGATTCGGCCATAGAGGCTGCTGCAGCTGCCTCCGCCGCCTCTTCCGCCTCGTCCTTCTTTCGCTCCTGTTCACTGTTCAGCAGCTGCGTGTAGATGTCCGAGGTGAGAAAGCGCAGATAGGAGTCCGACTCGAGGAGACTTTGAATGCGTCGCTGTGCCTCGTCGAAGGTCGTCTTGTGCGGCGTTGACAGCATCTGCAGAATGTCGGCACGCAGCTGTGGATCGAGGTTTACCTGATTGAGTGTGTGTTTGGTAGAAAAGAAAAATAAGAATTTTGTTAGTATGTATATGCTCCTTCACTGTAACACTGCGGCTGTTTCCGAGAAAAAAATGTGTTTTCTGCTGAAAGTGTGTGTGTATTCATGCAAATGCCGACACAATTGCTGGTGCTAGTGCAAGTGCTTCTGGTGGTGGTATTGTCACCGCCGACGGGCTCCTGCAGCTTTTAATATTGCACTGCACGACACTTTTGCTTGCCAAGTGGCATGCACATTTTTTTTGTTTCACTTTTCGTGTCGTCTACTTCCACCGCCACCACCACCCTCTTTGCCTACAAAAGTGTTTCGATATTAAAAATTGCACCCAATTTCACTTCACGCGGTAAGCTAGTGAGTTTGTCATGAAGGCAAATGTGTTTTTGTGTGCATCATCACTTCCAAGTTGCTTCAAAATGTGTTTTGCTGTGGAGGAAAAGAAGAAAGAGAACTGACACGTTGAAGAGTGAAAAGTGAGAGACGACACCACTTTAAAAATCAAATAATGTTCCCGTTGTCGTGAGTGTGTGTATGTGTGTGCTGTGTGTTGAGAGAGTAAACACACAAAAAGTCCCCTCAAAGCTAAAAAGCGACAAAAGTGGGCAACAATGTCTGAGAGTTTGTTGTCCTCGTCACTGCTGAAATTGAGTGAAACTGCATCTTGCCAAGGGCTAAATAAAAAAAACGCACACGGCTCGAGGACGCAGTTTCAAAATGTCAATGAGCAAACAAAAGTAAGAAAAAACAAATGCAACACCAAAATGGCAAATGTTTTCACCGCTAAGCACTGGTGATGGCACTTCAACTCAAATCACGTGACCGCTCAAATGTTCAACTGCCAGAGACAAAAACAGTGAACTTTGCTGCGTTTGACATTCACCAAATCGGTGTTTTGCTACTTTTATCGCTGGAAGCAGTGTTATTATCAACATTTTCTTATTATTATTTTGCCGTAACAGACGTTTTTCCCGTCAAACTAATTAACGATGACGGCAATTAGTTGTTGCAACAAAAAAGCGGCGGCAGCAGCAACTACCTCCAAGAAATTTCTTTGCGCTTTAGATTACATGAGAAAATATTAAAAGCACCTAAAATAGAAACGGCATCAAATTGCAACTCGTTTATTTTATTTTTTGTATTGTTCTTCCGCTTTCAAAAAAATAAGGAAATAGTTTAGTCTATTCAACTCAGTTGTATCGTCTAAATATGCAGCAATAATTGGCGCTCAATGCTCAATGCGATTATTATTGTTTGTATGCATTTAATAAGATCATTTTGAAAGAAAACAAAAAAGGCAAGAATCAACATGAGTGCATCATCAAAACAACAATTTAATATGCATTGCCACAGAAAAATGTTTTGAACAAAGTTTAAATTGGCCCAGTAAAAAATGCTGTTTCAGCTGATGATGCTGTGATAATGCCGACTGTGCAAATGAATGAAAATGAAGTAGCGGCAGGAAAAAAACTGGCAAATTCAAAGACAGCGTCAGCACTCAAATTAGCTATTCATATGGTAGTTGTCTGATAAGCAAAAAGTGAAGCCTACAGCAGTGAAAGATTAGGACTGCGACAGAAGAACTACAGGGAACTTGGCCTCTCCATTGGCAACTCCATTGGCGCCACTAAATTAGCAACAATCGAAATGCAGCCAAAGTAGTGGAAGCCACTTTTGTCTACAGACACACACTCGCGCTCCAACACTCCAAGGAGAGCAGGCAAGTGAGCAGGCAACTCAGTCAGCAACTTGATTGAATTGAGCTGAATAAATAAACAGTCAGATAAATAATACACACACGGAGAAAAAGGCGGAGTAGAAGGAATGAGAAGAAGCAAAAAGATAAAGAGACAATGAAAAAATGAATAAATGCTGTTGCTGGGGATGCCAAATTGTGGCAATTGAGTTTGCTTCAGTTGTCTAAAATGACGGCAAACTGCTGGTGGCAGTCAGTGCGGAAATCCCCGAACTGATCAATCTTTCTGTTTAACAGCAGCAGCCAATCGGGGTCCTGGTGAGGGCCAGTGTGGCTTGGTTTGACTTGGCTTGCATCCTTTCTTTGCAAATGCTGCTTTCAATTCTTCTGAACTCTTTTCACCCCCTTTCTTTGTCAGCGGCAGTCAAATGAACGACGACATAATTGCGAGACATGCAAAACTGCTGCTGCACCATCAGGCTAAATCAGGCCGTGTTGTCCGAGAACTAGAGTTTGCTCAAGAACTGCGTTATTCACAAGAACAGATTAACTATTTAAAAGTTTCAAACTAAATTTAATTAATAAAAGCACTGCAAAAGAGGAACAAAAGTCACAGGGCAATCGCATTTGTTTGACTTTTGGCAAACGCCAAATGTGGAACAGAGCTGAAAACACACTGGGCGCTTAAATTGAAATAGACAAAATGGGCAGCCAGTGGATGACAAATGGGCTCAAAGAGCAGCGTTCTCGAGAAGGAAAGTGTTGTAGAAAGTGAAATGAAAAGCAAATAAAATCAATTAATTCTTGATAATAAATCACTGTAGAAATAGCAGTGAAGCAATAAAATGAAATTCACAAAATAAATGGTCGCCAAAATTGAGTTTTTAAAATAATTGTCAAAATTCAAACTTGAAATTCTGAGCACATCTTTCTACCTGTCTGCCTGTCTGTCTGAACAAAGAAAATGAGATTTTGTGTCTGTCTCCTACTCTCTAGAGCCTTGCTTCTCATCATTTTATCTTGTATCTCGTGAGAGAATCTGAGTTCACCACAGCAGATGAAAGAAAGAAGAGATCAAAGGATTCTCGCTAATGTTCAATTCTAAAGAGAGTGCAAAAATAAAGAGCAATGAAACAACTCACAAAGCTACACTTCCAAAAGAGTTGTGACAGAAAAAAGTCGTCATCCAAGCAGAAACATGTTAGTCGAAAAGAGAGAGAGAGTGAGTGAGTGAGATCTGGAGCCACTGCTGTTTAATTAAAATTACTGCTGCAGTTGCTGCCATTTAATTACGCCATTTGGTTTAGGCTTTGTGTTGAGAAGGAAAAAGTATCGACACACACAAGGCAGTGTGTCCTTGTCTTTCTGTCTAACTGAGCTTATTTCAAATGAAGTAAAGTGCACTCGATGCAAATGTAATTGAAAAGGGCAGTGTTTTGACTAAACCAACGGACTGATTCAATGTCAATTTTAAATAGAAAAACACAAAAACCAAGTGTGTAAATCCCCTCCTGGTGTGTGGACATAGGCGGTGGCCAGTGGACTGAGGGCTAATCGAAATAAAACTCACAAAAACACTTGGACACTACCCGAGCATTATCTTTTTTCTTTCTTTCTCTACTGTTACTCTACATCGTTAATGCAAAATAGCGCATTTGGTAATAGCAGTACGGTAATAGTAGTGTAAAAAGTGCATGTTTTAGGCAATAAATTTGCCAATGACTGGCAAGATAATAGCGTAGACACTATCAATTACCGTATGGAAATGGCAACAGCAGCAGTGCCGCTGGCAAAAGGCGCAAGCAAGCAAGTTCTGACTGCTATAATCAAATGAAGGCAGCTGTAATGAAGGCCTAAATAACACACCGGCAGTGGCGCACAGGCACACACACTCCTTTACTACCAGCACCACCAGCGTGCAGCAAATGAACAGAAATTAGGTGCAGGAATGTGATGATGATAAATGCACACTTTGGGTGAAACAGAGTACACAATTCAACTCAACTCAACTCTAAACTGAAAATGAACTGAAACAGACACCTACCTCTTTGGGAGCACAGACTGCCAGAAATCTGTCAAAGATCTTTCTCGCCTTGTGGTGCAGCTTGCTTGACCGTGCTTTGCGATATTCTTCACACGCGATCCAAAATTCGATATTCTCCTCGCTGTACTCGCGTGAGAGAAAGGCGCGAAATAGTGCACAGCCGTCTGGTAGAAATAGCGAGGCGGTGGAAATGATAAAGATGAAAATGAGGGCGACAAGGTGAGAACAACAGCGATGATGATGATGATGAGTGAAACATGTGGAAAAAAGAAAATAAATACAAATAAGTATGCAATTGTATAGCAGCGTACATTGTCGGCAAAACAAAGTGTAAATAACATTTGCAAGCAATCGAAATAATTGGCAACAGACAGTGGGCACAGCGATAGTGCTGGTGAGGGGAACTTGAATTAATGCACTTCCAGTAAAAAAGAAAAAGGAAAACTGCAGCTCTTCTACGGTCACTGCACTGCACTGCATTTGCTCATCTAAAACAAATGCATTGTTCTTTCCTACTGTTGCTATTTGCAGGGCACACACATTCATCAGAAGGAGACTGTGCTACTACCATATCACACACACGCTAAACTTCTTCAAGTGTGTGCATCATGTTTTTCTAGGCAACCCATTGCCAGCAAGCACTAGAAAAGCATTTCTAGTGTTTTTATTACTGCCCCTTTTCCACTTCTTCAAGCCTTCATCGCGTCAATAAATCTTAAAGCGTGCCGGCACGCTTGTCTGTCAAGTGTCCTTAAAAGTTTGGTAAATAAGAGGAAGAAAGAAAAGCAAAGGGGCACACGTTTTAAAATAAACAACCTAACATGCTATCATTAAAGTCTGAGTCTGTATTGGTCGACGGCGAAAAAAAGGAAAACAAATAAAACATTTCAATTCTTAGGATTTGCAGACAGATGAGTGCCAAACTGCAATTAATTGAGGTTGCCTACTGTTGTTCTCAGAAAGTGCCAGAAAGGTTGTTGTTGTTTTTGTTGTTGTTTTAATGGGGAAAAACGAAAAAATAGGAGGAAGATTTAAAAGGGCAAGTGTACGTACATCGATTGGCCATCAAGTCGCGGAATGATTTTGACCACTTCTCCACTTCGTTTCTCGGTGGCCGTACCGTTGAGGCATGCAGCGAGGAGTCGGTGTGCCGTCGACGAAGAAATCGCAGCCGCTGTTTCATGTCCTCCAGAGCACTGTGTAGTAGAAGAACAAAGGAAAAAGAGATATTAGCGACAAAAAAGCTAAACAATTGACGTTCATTCGACGTTCAGCGTCTGTCATCATCATAAGCAGCAGCAGCATTGCCCATTGAGGCAGCAGTTGCACCAAAAAGAAGAAAAGGAGTCTAGTTCACCCTACCAGCAGCGACAACAGCAAAACTAGAGCACACACAAAGAGAAAGAAAGAGTATGTTCACACATTTTCATTTTGGATAAAGGAGCAAGCTGACTGTTGTAACAGTGGCGGTCTCATTTTGTGTGTCCTGCCGCCGTCCCCTAGTGTTTCGGTTGTCGCTGTCCTTTCTATCCTGTTGGCACCAGCTCGCTAATCACAGCGCCCATTATATGGACACTTTAATTGAACGGCCAAAGCACACACACACACAAACTGACATTTCGCCCACTTCCGCACTGATATTACACCAGCACTGTTCAGCAAGTGAAGAAAAGTGGAGAGAAGAGGTGCCTTGCTGTTCACTTGCTCTTGGCTTCTCTTTGCTTTCTTTTTCCACTCTTTGTCGCCATCGTCTAGAACACAGGAAACCCGGACAGTGAACTGAGAGAACGGCAGCAGCAGCAGCAGTGTAGCGACCACTTCAGCCAAATAATTGCCGCCAAGTAATTAGAATGTGTGCGCACGTTTAATTAAATCATCCAGGCGATTAATGATCAATTGCCATTCGCAGGCGGCCTGTGTCTGTCTCATCACCGTCATCACTATTACCACTATCACTATCATCATCATCATCATCATCATCACCGCCACTGTCACATATTGGTAATAACGCCAGTAAGTTTCTCTGCTACTGCTCAAACGTGCAAAAGTATTAAAACGATTAGCTTCATTTTCACATTTTTGTCATCTGCTGGCAGTTTTGCAATCTGTATTTAACGGCAAAATCACTTCGAACCCGTTCGCTCGTTAGTCCATGTTCTTTGAATCGTTTCAACTCAAAGTGCTTGGAACAAAATTCAATTTCAGTCACTGCTGAGCGTAAAGAACTTTGCCGGCCTGACAAACTTTCCATCTATCTTCCTCTGTTTATGCAATTAGATTGCAATTTAAGTCACTGTTCAGCGTGCAAATATAATAATAATTGAGTCGAGTAATGAGAAGTAGTGCAAGTGCTAAGAGAAAAAAGGGAAAAGAGTGCCCGAGCAAATCACTTTGGCAATAAAGAAGAGAACTAATAGAAAAGAAACGACTGTCTCTTTCTCTGCGTGTGTATATTGTCAAAGTGAGGGGGTAGAGGAGCAAGGAAAAGAGTGCTGGGGGAAAAGGAAAGGGCTAATTATATCAATTCGGAAATGCCATTATTATTGTAATTGCCCTGGTACGAGGACAACAGCAGCAGCAACAGCAGCAGCAGTGTGTCGTGTAAGCAGCGCCTATTCCAACTTTTCTCCCTGTAATTAGCATCGACTTGTAATTCATTCGCTATAGAGGGCAATTAAATTGATTAAATATTTGGTATAAAAATTAAGCTCGCTTCTGTAATTTTGGGCTAGCGGAATTGATTTGTCAGACTGGGAGTGGGAGTGGAGTGATAGAAAAGGAAAAATCTGAGCGCAGACACAGAGAAAGAGGGCTGAAATGGTAGGACAGCACATATGGTGCCGGAATGGGTCTTTCATTGCCTGTCAATCTACTTTTGGAGAGCCTAAGGCAGAGACAGTGACCAGAAGCAGCAGCAGCACCAGGCACTGATGATCGAATGAGCCCAGAGCACAGTTGATGAGATAGTGCCCAGCGACTGAGTGCACCCTTCGTCCACCCATTGACGGCTGGCCTGATAGTGAGTTGTCTCTCTCTCTCTCTCTCTCACTTGTTTGTGCAAATGCTAAAGAATGCTGATGCTGATGATGATGCTCCTAGCTAGGCTCACTGACTCGATGCAATTCTAATTACTATCCTTCTAGTTCGCATTGCTTTCTCCCATTGACATTCAACGGGACAACAAACTTCTGATCTATTTTTGGAGTCCTATGTATGTTCTCTTTTTCTCTGTTAGTCTGTGCCTCTTCAGATCGATTCACTGGTGCTGATGTTTAGGAGGCAACTAGTGAACTCATTGATCCATTACAAGAAAATGAAGGAAAAAAATGTGTGAGTGGGAGAACTATGCACTAACAACGGCAAACGCCCGGACGCGCAAGATTACAAAGACACAGACACAAACACCAAGGCATAGGGACACTTGGTAAACGGTTCGAGTGTCGGTGGAATACTGCTGCTGCTGCTGGTTGCAAGTAAAAGAGAAAAGGAAAAAGTGTTCCAACAGTGTCAACGAGAAAGATAAAAGAGAAAAGAGCGAGAGAATAAAAGCCATCTAATCAAAGACTTGTCTCAAGAATAGACTTGAATGCGGCCACAACGGCAAACAACACCACTCACCGACAGAATATAATTACTCGGTATCGAAGAGAGAAAGAGCGAAGAAGGGAGAGAAACACCACCTCAAGCTTTGGTGGCTTCAACTGCAGTCGATGCTGATGCTGCAATTTCCGCCCGGCAGATGACAAAAACAAAGTACCCAGTGAGGGGCACTTGGCAAAAGGGAGCGAGGGCGCTCTCGTCTCGAGACCACAAGAGTAGTTCAATTTGGCGAGCCAATTAAATGCTTGCATAATGTGCAGCCAAAAACAGAAAAAGTGAAGGAGTGCAGAGAAGGCAGAGAAGGTGATGAGAGGGGTGCTGAAAGGGGTGAAGAAGCCGTCAGGGCAATGTGCAAAAACTGAAGGCAGAGAAGAGAAGAAAAAGAAGCAGTGCTTATCTGCACCCATCAGCCAGCACTGGGCCACTTAACAAAGTGGTAGAAAACGATATTGCACCAGCCGCGAGTGGTAATTGAATTAGGCTCAATGGATGCCTTCCGTGAAGCTGCCATCACTCTCGTCTATCTCGTCTTCCTCCTTATCCTCTGCCAGCTCAGGCTTGTTTTTTTCCTTTCCTAGCCAGTACTTCTGCCGAATTCTGTTTTCTACTTTTGCACTCTGCATCGTTAATTAATTTCCAATCAATTACCGCACCCGCTTAATCAGCGCTGTTTCAGTTGGCGATGACACTGTCGTTTGTCTCTCTCTCTCTCTCTCTCTCTCTCTCTCTCTCTCTCTCTCTCTCTCTCT
>JAALOO010001766.1_pt1 | contig 13567 bp, 7 predicted proteins | sample 7257641 | NCBI WGS metagenome assembly JAALOO01 (sample SAMN14085613, study PRJNA598686) | mite metagenome | biome: ENVO:01001000; feature: ENVO:01001002; material: ENVO:01001226; isolation source: single female mite from University of Michigan culture on fish food culture... ... | reverse complement strand
AGAGAGAGAGAGAGAGAGAGAGAGAGAGAGAGAGAGAGAGAGAGAGAGAGGAGCGGACAAGTCATCAATGATGAGCATCATCATCATCATCATCACAAGACCACTGCTACCTGCTACCTGAACACACCGTTACAAAGCAGACAGACAAACAGCAACAGCAGCAGTCAGTGATTATGCATTCATTGGTGCTCCTGAGGATGCGTGCCACTGAAGGCAGCAGCAACAGCAGCAGCAGCACAAATCGGCAACAACGGCGTGGGCAAACGAGCAGGGCACACACACACACCGACCGACCGACCAAAACATTACCAATAGAAAGCTGACGGACGTACACAGAAAAGAGAGAGCGAGGCGTAATGATAAGAACACGACCGGAGATGGAAGAAAAAAGAGAAAGAGAGAGAAGGAAAGAGAGGCAAACAATTGACCAAGACGGATGCGCGCCACTGTGCGCCACCGGCTCGTGCACAGTCCTTACCTGCAATGTCAAGAACACGAGAAAGAGAGAGAGAGAGAATGCTAATCTAATTTGTGCCCCGCGACGGACAAAATCAGTGGCACACAGGTAGTGTGCAAACAAGCAACACAGCAGAGAAAGAAAGAAAGAGAGAGATAAAGGCGCCATTATGCGACCCTAATGACCATGAAGGCACTGTGTGTGTGTGTGCCATCACAGCTTCCACATTTTGCCATGTGTGCCCCAATCGAACACTGCAGTGTGTGTTTACCTGCTCATTACCGGAGAAAAAATCCTCCTCCTCCTTCTCCTAATGCCGCTCCATTATCATCATCATGTTGATGCAGTATCGAATGAAAAAAGAAGGTTTTTATTTCAAAAGGCAAGTTTACTACTAAAAGTGCCAATCGAAGGTCAAGTCCAAGCTGAGAGGATTGTGAGTAAACTGTGAGTGAGTGAATGAACAGACTAGATCACCACGTTCAAACAGTCTGATTTTTTATGACAGGTCAACAAAAACACACACACAAACTAGAGATTGAACGCGTAAGCTCAGAAGGCCAATCTAAACAAAGGAGGAAGGGGCACCTCTAGAGCCATAAACAATCAAACGAGCCTAGATTTATTGGTGTGCCCTGCTTTTTTTATTAGCGCCGCTGCGGTAATGAACGCTGAAGTTTATGTGTTTAGTAGTGCCCTTTTTTTGTTGTTGACACCACCAGAGCACCACCACCATGCCAATGAGGAAGAAGCCAAAGTGTAAAAGTGAAAAGTACAAAAAACTACGGTGACCTATGATTAGAGGTCGGAACGGAGAAAAAGTAAAACTGAAAGTACTTAGAAGAATGTGTGGGAGCCCCTGATGATGATGATGATGAGGGGGGGGCTAGTGAATGAAACTGAGAAAAAACGCACTAAACACTGATGAACACTGATGTCACAGCTGATGTGCACCCACGACTACAGCATCCTCTCTCTTTTTTCGTCTCTTATCAGCGGCGTCTATTTTTAAGCACCAGTGCCCAGTGAGCAGCGGCAGCACACTCTCTAATTTGCATAATTAATCCACACAGTGAGAATTGGCGAGTGCGAGTGCGAACAAAGACAAAGACAAGAAAAAAGAAAGAAAAATGCGCAGTGGGCACCCAAAGCTAGTGGTGGCTACATTTAGCACCCAAATTACACTGCTGCACTGCACTAGCTCTGATTGCTCAAGTGGGCAGAAAAAGATGCTCTTCTTTCTTTTTCTGAGTTCAAATCTGACTCCAAACTCGTGAGAGTGAGTGAATGAAAAAAAGTGTCACTTGGGCAAAGGAGGGGGAAAAGCAGAGGAATGCAGAAAATAATAAAAAGCAACTTCTGGAAGAAAGAAATACATAGAGCACTGCAAGTGACAACAGTCTTAATTGCAAACAATCGCCAATCAATGCGAGTACTGCTGCTGCTGCTGTTCAGAAGAGAGCAGCGCAAATTGATTTATGCAAATGATCTCATTCTTGCACTGACACACAATGGGCTTTCAATGTGAATACATTCTTCAGCTCCACTGCTGTTTACCCAGACCAGAAAAGGAACAGCAGTGGTGGTGTGTCAGCAATTGGCTTGTTCAACTCACCAAAAAAGAGGCCAAAAAACAAAAGTGTCCAAAAAGTTTTAAATCATCAAAACCACTAATAAACACTGTCAATTGAAGTGGCAAAAGATATTCCACCCCTTCATCATCAACGCGATCTCTAGCTAATCAAGCAAACGAAAAAAAAATCGCACTCGAGTTCAGCAAAAAATTTTCAACAGAATTATAGTAATTCCTGGCGTCGATTAGCCGCAAACTGAAGAAAAGTACATCTTTCTCAGTGCCCGCACTCACTCACTCTCTCTTTGACTGGGCACTGAAGCAGAATTCTCAAAAAGTGCTTCAGCAGTGTGTTGGAACACAGGGCTCAGCGGTGCAAAGAGCGAGCGGGCACCATCGTCCCCAACTTTTATCTTTCACTTAACGATGCAGCAGCGGCAGCGGCAGCAGCAGCCTCTAAGCTTCGATGTCGCCCGTTGATAAAAAATAGTAAAAAGTGCACTGACAAAAAATAGCTGCCTGCCTGCCTCTGTTCCCTTGCTGCTGAGAGAGTAGAAACATTCTCCAGCAAACAGACAGACCAAAGTAGTAAGTAGTCGTCGTCGTCGTCTGCCTGATGCCTGCCTGCCTGCTTTTCCTCCTCTCAGCTCAAGAGTAATCTGCTCCACTGAGAATTGCAGACAAGAAGAACTCTAGAGTTCTTCCAGGGCGACGTAGTGAGCAAATGCTGCTGCTGCTGCTGTTTGTTCGTTATGTCAATTTCCCCTCTCCCTCTCACTCTCAAAGTGCTCAGTCGTTAGGTTTCAGAAAGACGAAACAGTCTCTACGACCATCGGCCACCCTGTGTCAACTTTTTTTCAGCAGAAGCAGAAACAGTTGCAGCTCTAATCGGCAAAAGTCGCAGCAAAAAAAACCTTTCTTTTCTAGTGCTGCTCTTCTCCTCATTAGGCGTACCAACAAGAATACCAGGAATGTGCACATGCAGAAGCCCACACATTCGAGAGAAAAAGAGAGAGAAAAAGTACTGAAAATGTAAATCCACCGGCAGCGAAAGAAGAAGGGGAAAAGAAACTTTTGCAATCAAAACACAGACAAGCAGACACACACACACATCAGTCCACGGCGGAAGTGAGTGTTCCAGCAGAAAGCAAAAGATGCAAGAGAATGCCAAAAGCAATTGCCAGGGCGATCTTCACATTTGCACAGTCAGTCAGTCAGTCAATACAAGACAGGACAGCGACGAGGACGACCTTAATCAATTCGGCACCAATTGCAGCAGCAGCAGCAGTAATGAAAAACCAACTTTGAGTAGGGCAGAATAACACAGAGAAAAGCAGAAAACACAAAGAACGAATACGGCAAAAGCAAATAAATAAATGCAAATTTCCAATATTCCAGCACTACTGCACATTATTTCGATTACGAAAAGAGGGGGGAAACAACTCAGATGCTGATGCAACTCAGCAACCGAACAAACTCACACAAAAAAAGTGGTGATGAACTTTAAAAGCGTAGCAAAATATGCCAGCGTTTCCCAATTTTCCCCCTCTTCTTTTTTCCTCCCTATCTCCCGCAACTTTTTCTCCTCTTTTTCTTCATTTTTGCACCGTAGAAAAATGCAAGTCAATCGGCGCAGCACCGAAGAAGAAGAAGATAGCGAGCAAGCAAGCGAGCTCAGTCAGATTGATAAGGGCAGGCAGGCAGAGAATAATTAAACGTCATCGACATCATTAGAAGAGAGGAGAAATCGAATCGAGAGGCAGCAGCAGCAGCCAAATATATTCGAAGGTGAGGGGACGCAGGAGAAGAAAAAGGAGAGAAAAAAGAGACAGCAAAAACTAAAAACTGCAGGCAGGCAGGCAAGACGAGAAGTGCGACCGCATCTGAGGATGGCACCGATGATGGCAGCCAGATCAGATGGGCACCACACATTTTGCTTGCTCCCTGGCTAGCTCGAAGGCTGAAAAGCGGCTGAAACAAGTTCTAGATGAGGAGAGGGAATGCCTTCAGCTCTTGCGCTAAAGCGAACACACGTTGATGAGAAATTGGCAGCAAAACAAACTGACAAGTGAGCAGCAGCAGCAGCGACGGCAACGGTGGCACATTCACTGCGCGCTGAAGCACTGGCGCGACCTGGCATTGGCCATTCGGTCGGTCAGCGCATCAGTAGCAAGTGCAGCGTCAGGCAACACACAGTTGATTATCGTCATTAGCCTGCACGGCAGTAATTATTGCGCCAGCAGCTAACTAAGGAAGGGAAGAAGAAGAAGGAGAAGGAGAAGGAGAAGGGTCGCCAGCTTCAGCTCTGCAGTGTTGCCTGGAATTAGCCCTGCTCTTTTTCTCTCTCTCTCTCTCTCTTCTGCTCTTCCTCAGTGCTGACATTGGCGACTGACTGAGGAGGATGCTAACTAAAGTTAAAGCAAGAAAAAATAGTGCCTGCGGTCGAAAGCTTCCAAACACACTGAAGATAGCAGCAGCAGCAGCAGCAGCAGCTTTGTCCGCAGTGTCAATCTACTGCTGCTGAAGAAGAAGAAGGAAGAAGAAAAAACGGTTCGGAGCACCAGCTTTTCACAACCTGCTTTTTTGCTGCTGCGGTGGTGTTACAGTTTGCCAGCTTGGCTTGGCTTTAGCGTTAACGTTAGTGTGCTTTAGCCTGCAAACCACAGCACACACATAATCTGTGTGTGTATGTGTGTACCTGTCCACTGCTAACCCCAATGTAAACACAGTGCCAAACGTGTCGTGCCGCTGCAGTGAGGTGAACTTCTCGTTGATTGCTGACCGAAAAAAAGACGCAGCAGCGGGACATAATAACGCCAAAATTAACGACCATCTTTTTTCGCTAACTATTTGAACAGGAGAAAAAGGTACACACAGAAAACCTGCCAATAAAATGGGAAAAAAAGAAGAAGTTTAAAACAGAGACATCAAACTTCAAAGAAGAGGAGGAGGAGGAGGAGGAGAGGCCCTGGCCGATGTTAAAAAACTGGTTACAATTTGTCAATCATTGGCGACGATTAAAAGACTGAAAAAAGTGCTACTGATTAGGTAAGTTATCTGTTTCGAAGCAGAGGTGCCTCTCTCTCTCTCTCTCTCAAAACTGACAATTAAAAATGCCTTCAAACTAGTGTGCCGACAAGTGATGACTTTTCGCCTCTAAATTAGCCTGTAGCTGTAAAAGATTGAGCAGATTTGATCACATCATTTCTTTTCTAGACTGTTCACTGCTCAGTGAGCAACAGCAAACAACAGAGCCCTGTGGTTCCATTTATCAACAGAGCACACAAACATTTCACTGGAATTTGTCTCTGAGCAGGAGCACCACCACCACCACCAATCATCAATTGAGCTGGAGAAGGAAAAGGAGAGCACAGGCAATGACTGAACTGAACTGAACGGGAATGAAGTAGAAGAAGAACAAGTGATAAGTGATGGTGGTGGTGTGCACAGGGGTTGCCTGCTGATGAGGAGGAAGGAAGGAACCTGTTGCCAGCTGATCTAAAGCTCAAGCTCAAGCAATGTAATGCAAAGCTGGTGGTGACCATGAGCTAATCAAAATGAAATGAAAAGAGAGCAACAGCAGCAGCAGCAGCAGCAGAGGCACCATCACGATGACCAATGTCGAAGGAGAGAACTAAAAAAGAAGGAGAGCACTGCCACTGCCGATGTGTTGATTTTCTGGCCAAGTTTTCTTTCTTCGGCAGTCAGCAACAACTGTCCACGCATCCTCACTTATTTTAGTAGCGGCTGATAGCTGAGAAAATTCGTGCCGCTTCCACAGAGCTGTGTGACGCCGGGTGGTCGATCTGAAGGACAGCTGAAGACTAAAGAGACTGAAGACGACAACGAGGAAGGCTTCATCACTGTGTTGACTGCTGCCAAGATTACACACACACATATACACACATTCAATGTGATCATGCAGACAGGCGGGGCAGTGTGCTATGATAAAGCAGCAACAGCAGCAACTACTACACACTCATAACTGGCGCGCATATGTAACGTGAGAAAATGTAACAACAACAAGAACCAGGGCGACAAGCAACTGAGACAAGGAGAACAAGGTGAGCTAGTTGAGATGCTATCAGACAGAAAGAAAGGAAGAAAGAAAGAAAGAAGTGCACACTCAAACAGTCTGCAACATTCTCATTTTTTCATTCAGGCATAGACTTACCGGTTGAGAAGAGTGGTTGGGAAGAGGAAGATGATGATGATGATGATGATGAGAGTTCAATGGGAGAATTGTAGTAATCGAACGCAGAGTATTCGATGAGGAGGAGGGTGACAGCGAAGAAACACTGAAACGGAAGAAGAAAAAGTCAGGAAGAGAATATGGAGTTGCTTTAAAAGTGGTGGTAGTTGTCGGCAATGACTGGTTTGATGCAGTAAAGTTGGCCGGAATGAGAAAAAACAATGCCGAACGATGTTGACAACTCTTCACTTCTTGTGACAGATACACTTAAAGAGAACAGCACAGTACAGGACACTTTTAATCGAGTATGACAGCACCCAATTAGACTGATTAAAGCCAATCAATTGAACAGTGAACAACCTTGAGCAAGTGAACACACATCAATTGCACAATCAATTAAACACAGAGAGAATTGAGCAGCAATTGAGAAGTCGCTCGAGAGTTGATCAGAGTGGTGATGATAATAGTGGTGGTGGTGACGTGGTGATGGTTCGGTGAAGGGGCTCCAGGAGGAGACAGGAGCGGTTGTAGGGGTTGAATTACAACAACAACAAAAATGACTTTTAGACCATGTGGTGAGCAGCACTGTGACCGCCGATGTCAGCCTCTCTGACCACGAGGCAGCACTGGGTCGAAACAAAATACAATACACAGACAAGAACACAACAAGAGCGCACAGACAGACGACAGACAAAACAGACGAAACACACAGTGTTCAGACACTGCAAAATTGAACAGCAAAGACGAGGACGACGACAAGTGTGCGGTCTCGCGCCTCGAAGAGCTCGATGCAGACTGCCGCCGAAAGTGAGGAGCGCACGGTGAGCACACTGCAATTTTAGCAGCAGCAGCAGTGCTTCCATTTCAGTGGGAGTCAATCTCTCTCTTTCTCTCTCCCTTTCCCGTTCTTAATGATCAGCAAGTGTGCTGTGTGCCTCTACTCTAAGCGCTCGGACAGCGGGAACAGAAGCAGCAGCGGCAAAGGCAGCAGAAGCTTAGGAGAAGAAGGAAAAGAGAGTGAGAAGAAGGAGAGATGCTATCGATTTCAACAGCAGCGAGAGAATTCGCAGTCGCGTGCCTTAGTCTGTGTGTGTGAGTGAGTGAGTGAGTGAGTTAACCAGGTAGCTCCTGATTATGGCTGTGGCGATGATCATGATCATGGTGATGATGATGATGATGGCTATCCGGCTACCCATATTTACCCGCCTGTATGAGATAGAATAGAGCAATTTGAAAGAGAATTTGAAACCAACACACTAAAGTTATTTCGACAACAACTAAAACAAAAGAGAAACCTCTCCAAAAACCTCATCACCACCACCTAACTAACTAGAACTAAACAAACATTTTTTTGTGTAATTGAGCTGTGCACTATCATAGGTAATCATTTGTCACTGGGACTGATGATGCACTGCCGCACCAAAAGCTCAGAAGACAAGGTCACCAAAAGCTGCTGCTGCTGCTGCTGCTGATGCTGTTGTCAGTCCCGGGGAAGAAGGTGAAGAAGATGAAGAAGAAGGTGAAGAGAGAAAAATGAGGAGAGAGAGAGTAGGGCGATTATCGTCCGATCAGTGTTCTCCTCGCTGAGCGAGCGCAGCAAGCGAGCGAGCACAGCAAGTGGCCGAAGCAGCAGCAGCAGCGGTGGCATCAGCCATAAAACCACAAACACAGTGGCCAGATCGTAAAGTAGAGAGGGAGAGAGAAAACGAGCACTGTGCCTCCCTCCATTCTGGGCAGACAGGCAGACAGTTTGGAGATGTTCAGTTCAGTTCAGTACGTATTGGCGTCCACTACTCAATGTAATCGATGCCGCGCCAGTGAAGAGACTCGTTTACTGGCGCTCACTTGATTACTACATGAGAGAGTAGTAGAAGAGATCATGCCTTGGAGCACTGAAAGAAAGAAAGAAGATGAAGAAGAGGCTAGTGAATTCATCGTCATCATCACTAAAATCACCCTCTTCTTCTTCTTCGTCTCTGGCCCCTCTCTTCATCATCATCATCATCAGCGATGATTCGGCCACTGTGAAGGTCTCTCTTTCTCTCCTCTCCTTCTCCTCTCTGTCGAATCGATTGCCAAAAAACTACACTGCCAAACAATTAGCGACGGGTCCCCCTCCCGCTCAAACAGTGCAGACCTAGGAAATTAAGCCAAGTAGCCAAAAGTGGCTCGATCAGTGCACAGGAGTCTGCACTTGCTCCTCGTCTTCGATTAGCGTACAGTGGCTGCAGTGGCGGCCCGGACAGTGACATGACCGTGTGCACCTGACACTTGACCTTTCGCTGCTACTGACTACTGACCATTATTTAGAGCACATTTTCACGTTCTGCCGCATGCGAGCCATTAGAAGACAAGGGGGAGAGAGGGCTACCCTCGTTTAAAAGCTGAAAGAGAAAGAGGCTCATCACAGCTGCCGAAGCAGCAGCACACACCTGACCACGAAGTGACCTAGAGGCAGTGCAACTAAAGAAAAACAGTCAGTGTCAGTCAGTTAGCCATCAAGTTCTACCTACCACCACCACCACCACCAAAAAACAGTACCACAGTAGCAAGGAAAGCACTTTCCATTTTGTTCAGACAGAGAGAGCAGGGCAAATTATAAATTATGAGCATGCGGCGGCTGCTGTGGCGGCATCATCGTGCAGAATCGTGCACTTGGGCGGGGGCACCTTGAACGACACATTGAACTGAGACGAGAGAGGGAAAAGAAAAGAAGGTAACATTAAACATCAGCAACACATCACTGTTACTGCCGTGTTACACTGCTGATGGCAGAGCAGATGTGTGGCACGACGAAGCTTCTGATGAGCTTCTGGAGATGCTGCTGATGCTTTTGCTTTGTAGACCGGCGGTGGTGGTGGTGGTGGTGGCGGTGGTGAAAGCAGATAGTGCAGATAACAAAGCATCAGCAGACAAGCAAAAATTAGTCAACGGATAATTCGCCAATGGCGTGTCTTCTCCTCGATCACTGCTGCTGCTGATGATTGGCGGCGAGGGGGGGGGAGGGCAAAGGGAAGAAGAATGAAATGAAAATCAGTGGTGGGAGTAAATGTTCTGCTCTGCTCTGGCCTGGCAGCAGCAGCAGAAGCGGGCGCCGGTAATGATGAGGGAGGGAGAAGAAAACCTACCAACCGACTAAAGTAAAATCAGAGCAAGGATGACAGTGATGTGTGTGTGTGTGTGTGTGTGTGATTGCCCATGGGCGCTAATTGGCACCCGCCAGAAATGCGTTGCATCTCGGGGGCGCGCATCAACTGAAGCAGATGCTGCTACTTTTAGGTCCACCGAGACTGGTCAGCACCTTTGCATTGAACAGAAAAAGTATCGACAGAAGGCCAAGTTCACTGCCAATGGTGCCAGTGCCACTAAACCATTTTAATTATAGATGTGCTGCTGCTGCTGCTCCTGAGCAGACAGACGAGTGTCAGCGAGCGTGGTGAAGGAGAGGGAAAAGAAGGAGAAAGCCCAAACCAAAGAAGAAGAAGAAGAAGAAGCTGATCACCGATTAGCACCGAAAACAGCAAGATTTGTACTCGTTCTCTGAGAACAAGTGCTGCTTGTTTGCAAGCTGCCTATCAACCACCACCACCACCACCACCACCGCTGACATGTGCCATTGACAGGTCTGGAATTTGTCTGCACTCTAGCGCCAGTGTCAGCAAAGTTGAGAATGTGTGTGTGTGTGTGTGTTTATCGGTGTGAGCACAAGTCTCCAAAGTATCCAAAGTGTCTTGTCTGAGCAAAAGCACTGGCACCAATCGTCTGAGAAGCCATAAACAGGACCACATCGTCAATGCGGCTAATTAATTTTCACTCTGCAATAATTAGAATACAAGAAGAAGGCAGAGAATGAGTGTAAGCGAATGTAAATTTGCTGAAATAGAAACACAGCAAAGGAAGAGAAGGCAAAAGATCATAAAGTTGCCATTACAGTCAGTGCAGATGAGGGGCCAGAGCAGGGCAGGCTGCTGCTGCTGCTGCAATGAATTTCGTGAATGCAAAAAAGAAAGAAAAGAGTAACAACAACAAAAACCAGAGACAGAAAAGTTCAATTCTAATTGGTGAATGCTCCTAAAACTAAATAAATGCATGTGTATTTAAATAAACTAGCACATTGTGTCAACTTTTTTTACGTGTCAAACCCTCAAAAATGAATCCCATCCACATTTCTGCCAAAAAAAGTTTGTCACACAAAACGCTGATCCTCTGCGAAGGCAAATCAGCCTTAATGTTTGCTCGCAACGCCATTAAAGTGCTGGGCAAAAGTTATGGAGCCCTTGCAATTGGCGGACTTTTCCCAAACCCTCACAAGAAAAACGGCGGTGGAAAAGCACTGGAGGCACTCATTTCCGTTCTCGGACTCGACTTCGAATGCCAGTACGAGATTGCTGAAGAGAGTGCCGGGCTCAATTACCAGCAAGTGCTGCTCGGCTTTGATGCCGATCCTGATGGCACTGCAAATGCAGGTCGAGTCATCAGCCTCATTGCACTGCACTGGCCAGCACTACTGTCCAATGGTTTCGTTACTCTGCTGCGCACACCCACAGTGGATCCAGTAAACGGCAGTCCCACTCTGAGCCTTGGATCAATCCAGCCAGCAACTGCTGCAAAGTTTTATGCGGAAGTCAAAGAAGGACATCACCAAGTTGCCGTGCAGTATAATCATCAACGAGATGAGCCTGAACTGGTGAAAGCCTTTGGAGATGAGGCGATAAGTGAACGCAAACGTTGGATGGAGAGTGAACTGCTCAATCGAAAGCAGCGAAAGGAAGCAGGCGATACAGAGCCGACCACTGACAGAAATGCATCACCTGTGACAGTGAAAACCTTTGTGCTGACTGAACTACTAACAGCTTTCATTGCCAAAGTTGACCGATGTCTACCGAGTCTGAAAGACGGTCAAACGAAGTGCCGCCGAAAAGTGCTGCACACTTGCTTTCAGGAAAATGACCCAGTAGTGCTAAATGCGGAGTCACTTGCAGGCTGGGTGGACATTGTCTGTTCGTACACTCACGCCAAAAAATCTCTTGCCGACACCATCACCGACATGAGCAAGGCCCATCGCTACAACATTCCTTTGTTGGGGTCCATTGGTGATGTGGGTGATGTAGCAACTGAAGCAGCGACCTCGCACTACATCCAAGTCCAGCTGTCCCCTCTCACGAGCTACCTTTTCCCGCCAGAGGACAACAACCTGAATGTGCAACAGCAAAGAGGAGACAATCAAAGAGAGCCTGTTTTTCTTTCTTCAGTGATCCCGGTTGTTCTGGCTAATGGTGCTGATGCACTTTCACCAGGCTATAAAACTAAAATCAAACCGCACAACCCAAGCACTTTGATTGCAAAAACAAAAAAACGACTGAAGAAGGAGGTGGACATGGTGCAGTTGACTCCCTGGCTGAATGGGATTGATCAAGAGGAGAAGGGGCAAATTTTCACGGTGATCCTGCCTGATGAAACTGTTGAAACTTTTGCCTCTGCTGATCTACTGTTTGATGCCTGGTACGCAGAAGAGTCAAAAAATCGGTGCCCAAAAGAATGGCTGCGGCAGCTTGAGGCACTCGAGGCAAAGATGGCCGAAATGCATCAAAATGAGGTGCCAGTGCAGCAGCATCAACAGCAAGAACAGCAGCAGCAGCAAGAACAGCACCAGCAGCAAGAACAGCAGCAGCAGCAGCTTCTGACCACCACCATCGAATTTGTCCCAGACAGCCCTCCTGCTTCTCCTCTACCAGAAATGCAAATGGATGGTGATGATGTTGGTGCAAAAAAGGAAAGCACAGAGTTGCCGGAAAAGCGACCTCGTCTGAGCAGCTTCTGCTTTGACGACCTCGACCAGAGCATGGCCACTGATGACACACTTCAGTTCACAAGTCCAGTGGCAGAGTCAGCAACAGCATCAAACAACAGCGAGGCAAATGGCAACAGCAGCAGCAAACCAAAAAGCAATCAAAAGTACAAGTCTCTAAAGTCGGTCATAGGACAAGAGCACCTAAAAAGCCTGAAAAAGCGCAACCTTCAGGTGAAAGGCGAGTACGACTACCACCTGCAGCTAGACTTGTCTCGCATGGTGATGCTGACCAGCAGTCAGTTCATTTACATGGAGAAAACTACCTCCAAATGGCAAGTGAGCTGGCTGGCTGACTGGGCTCAAGTCAACTCGACCTTCTACTATGACAACAACTTTTTCATTTACGTGAAATTCGCCACTGCAGCCACCACCACTGAGTGCACCTTCTGCGTCGACGAGGATATTGACAAGTTGGAGAGCAAGGTCAAAAGTCACATTTTTAATTAAAAACACGGCAAAATTATTTAGCGACAATTAAAACAATTACAAAAAAACTAACAGCACACCTGCACACAAACAAAAAATCAGCTTCACTCAGCAGCACTCTTGCATACATCAGTCTAAACTAACTTGAACACTTTCTTGCCTTTTCACACTGCAAAAAGAGGGATAAGCAAGTGCCAGATGACTAGAAAAGGCAAATCTAAAAATGAAAATGTAAATCTTTTCGCCTATCACAAAGGCGCACAAAAATGAAAACAAACAAAATTAGAAATAGTACAAGTTGCAACAGTGCAACAGTAAGTTCGAGTAGCTTTGAGTTTTAGCATAAAACTAAATTTCCTAGAAACAACACTTTACAACAAACTAAAATCATGGAAACGATAATCAATTCAATTTTTTCCGAAAAGAAAGATTTTGTTAAAAAACTACTGTTTCAGCATATTAAAACAGTCGTTGATGATATTGTTGACCATGCTGTTGATGATTTGCGCACCTGGGTGATAGAGGCAATGGTGGCAGATGGAGAGGATGGTGACGAACTGGCTGAAGAGCCGTCGATGTCAATGCCACCTACGCCCACCAACTCTACAGTCAAAGCAACGCCCACTGTGCTAACTGTGAAAGCATCAAAGCCTGCCTCAAGCAAGCAGCTAAAAAACAAGGGCAAATCGGGCCCCTCATCAGCATCTCAGCCGTTCTCAGGGTCGTACAAACGAATGGCTGAAGAGGATGGTAACAGCAGCAGCAGCAGCAACAGCAACAAACGAAACAAATCGGGAGCAGAGGTGGAGACCGAAGACCCGATTGATGGAGAGAGTGCACCTGGCGGTGATGATCACAGTAGAATTGACATTTCTACCAGCAGCACCGACAAAACAAATCAGCAGCAGCAGCAACTACAGCAACTTAGTAAACAGGACAACATTGAATATTGCTGCAATTATACCCCAGACTGCACTTCCTCTTTCACCAGACGAGACAATGCCATACGGCACATCAAAGACCACCTCATAAAGTCTGGTGCTGCAAACAAAGATAAGCGCACAATTA
>JAALOO010001764.1_pt1 | contig 13575 bp, 7 predicted proteins | sample 7257641 | NCBI WGS metagenome assembly JAALOO01 (sample SAMN14085613, study PRJNA598686) | mite metagenome | biome: ENVO:01001000; feature: ENVO:01001002; material: ENVO:01001226; isolation source: single female mite from University of Michigan culture on fish food culture... ... | reverse complement strand
GAGAAACTAAAAAATTCGAAAATATTTTATGTTGCGCGCAGTCCCCCCTTAAAATCGTTCAAGTATTTGGTAACTTAATTAAATAGAGCAGTTTTGTTAAAAAAATTATTAAACAAAATTTTTTGAAAAACAATAGATAAAATTATGAAAAAAATATCACAACTATTAAATGTTGTAGATCCAATAAAACATAAAAGTTTAACAACATAACAAAAATTCAATAAAAAACTATGAAAAATCAAAAAGATTCATTGAGTAATAAAGTAACTCTAAAAAGTCATTCATTTCAACAAGCAAGCAGAGATCGATGAAAGTGTCGAAAAATGTTTTTACACACATATTCAGTGTCTTCGCCTAATTACATTAATATTTATGATCAGAAACGTCAAAAAAATGGCCAGTTTGCAAAAAACCTGCTCAATTGGAACACCGGTTAGAGGGTGAATCTAATTTGCGGTTGAATTTGACAAATCATCAGCAAAATAATGGCATATATTTTCCAAAATTCTGGCATAATATATTTCCTTGTGTTTATCAAGGCAAACACTGTATTTTTTGTAAATACACATGAACTGCTTTTGAGAATATTTTTGACACTTAAGCTAATAAATCTCGACAGATTTTGTCGACTTGAATTCCCAAAAATTCTTTTATTGTTGAAAATGATAGAGAAAATGACAAAATAAATTAAGAAAAAACAACGTGAAAGGATAATGAATAGTGTGTTTGCATTAGTGACATTAATTTTTTTGCACTAATGAAGATACGTTATAGAATATAAACAAGTCGCATTTTTAAAAATACTTTTGAAAAAAATTAAAACAATATTTTTTCTAACAGTAACTTTTAAAGATAAAGTTGATCAGTAAAAAAATGATGTAGAGTTGGCACTTAAAACGCATCAAGTTGTACAACAATGTAATTGCCCATCAAACCTGGAATAAAACATCTAAAAATTAAAAGCAAAAACGATCAAAATCTCAAGTTATATTAGGCAGAAGGGGCCCATTTTTACAAAATTGATTTATGTTAATGCAATGCAAACATATTCAATGGTCAACATCCTTGTTTGCAAAAATGTATTTTAAATTTAATTTTTAAAATATAAAAAACTTTTATTTTTAAAAAATACAAAAACTCATTATCTTGATCAAATACAAAAACAAAAATACACAAGCGTAATTAACCAACGGAATTGAACAACAGACAAATTTTAATTTTTAGATGCAGAATGCAAGAGGCAGATCACTGAATTAACTGAAGCGCATTGTTTGAAATGACCAAACTAAACATTGTCACTTCTGTTATTAAAAACAATAGCAAAAAATGACCAAATAATAGGCAACAAAAGATAACACCACAATGGCGGATAAACATTAATGCATAAATTATAAATTATGAATAAGCTTTGTGTGGAGGAAGCCCGCCAGAGTTGCGTATAACTAACTGCAATGAAAACGACAGTAGTTTCCAAGCAGTTCTGGTGGGCAGAAGACCACTAAGCCTCAATTATTACAGAATTGGGAAATTTATCCACAGTCTATTGGTGTAGATAAAAACAATGCTGAACCTAAACGATGGCTCATTATGAAAACTCAGTAGACATAAAAAGGGAAAGAGAGAATGTTCATGTGTGCCTTACTAGTTGATGTCCGTAAATGACCATTTAAACTGACCATTACACTACCAGAGCATAGGACAAATGTAGTAAATAGAAATATATTTAAAATATTGAGCTATATTATTGCTGGGCAATAAAAAGGCTGCTAATGCCAAAATAACGATTTTCACTGACACATTCGCATAAGTTTTGTCCTACACAATTTTAAAAATGTAAAAAATAAAAAATTGTTAAAAATGACAATTCAATTTAACCTAAGCATATTTAGCACTCATTGAAATTTTTTAACCTTCTTTCTTCAATTTTTTTGCAATTCTTTGGCAGTGACAGAACTTTCCCAATTTGCATATGACACCAAGAAAATGAAAAAAAAGACAAGTAAATGAGAAGTCAAAAGGGGGAAAGTGAGCGAGATGCCTGCACTGCTACTACTAAACAGACACATGGGCATGCAAACAATAGGAAAAGAGAAAAAGCAAGTGACTGCTGTTTGAGATTGGGACAGATTGGTCGGAAACAAAATGCAAAAGACAATAGTATTGAGTTTACTGGCAGTTGCCATTTATTATCGAGATAATGTAGAGAAAGGAAAGCTAATAGAGACGCAGAGAAAATGAAGCACATGAAACGGTAATACAACGGAACTAATTAGACACTGCGCCTGCAAACACACAAAGTAGTCTTTTTGTGTGGGGTACTGCAATGCATGCTGGCGATGGCACCCACAATCTGCAGCGGTCGTGCATCTGATCAGCAGTAGCAGTGTGACAGTGACAGTGGCAATGGCCAGGGCACTGAACAGATGCACAACACAGCACTGCAGCCAAACCAAAACACAAAAAGTGTGCATTTCATGAAACGGTAATTAATAATTTATATGAAAATGCCAAAATAATGCTTTCATGCAAATTTTCAGTTTGCGGAAAAGACACAACTTGAATGGCGGCAGCATCACCAACACTAATGTTTGGCAGTTGCAAATAAAGTGCAAAGTGAATATTCTCGCGCTTTCAATTGCTGATAATAAACTCGTGCACACTTGCTGGCTACTGGAATTGGTGCAGGGCAGGAAAGAGTGCACCAATTAGTTTCGCTTTCAGCCTGTGAGCTTTTTCTTCTTTTGCATCTCTCGCCTTCAATTCTCAGTTGACTAATTTGCGCTTATGTCTCTATCTGTCTGGCTTTTGCTCTGCCTCAAATGATATAATTTGCGCCACAAAGCGCTCGCGCCAAATGCAAAGGAAAAATGTAATTTGCCGTCTTTCCCTGCCGCCTGTCTGTGCTACTAGTTGCTGGAGTAGCGCAAATTTGCATAAATAGGTAATTTAAATAAATTAATTTACAGAAAATATTATTTAAACTAATTATGATGGTGGCGCATTTGTGAAAAGAAAGGGTTAATTTAGAGTGTTCTGTCAGTGGAGACCAGAATTTGATAGAAAAGATGTTTACAGCACAACACCGTTTGAGCTTGAGTGTTAAAGAGCACACTATGAATTATGCAGTAAATATTCAACATTGCTAATTTAGCTTTTGCTAGGTGCAAAACACCTTTTGCAAACTATTTCATGATAAAAGTTAGAAACAGAAAAACTTACTTCCAAACATTTGAAAAAACGTAAAAAAAGAAAACCATCAAAAAGACAGCGCTATTAAATTGATATTATTGAATTCACTATTTTAATGGACATTTAATAAGCGTCAACTCTGTTTTGCCTGATCTGCCCATCAAAAGGCAAAAAATGTTTTTTTTTGACAATGCAAACACAATAAGCAAAAAATAAATACGGTCTCGCTCGGTGGCGCCCACCGAAGATAGCTTCAAACACAGACTACTGTCATGACGAGTAATGATCAAAGCTGCTCAATCAAAATGAGTCACAAACAGAGAAGGAAAGAAAAGGAGGGTGATGCCTCCTTTCTTGTTCTATTCTGTGCGATATATTCAGCAGCAGCAGCACATCAGCTCACTCTGCCAGGGCGGTTATTACTATGCGGCAATATTGAATCAAAGAGTGAGGTGTTCGCATGGGTGTCCAATTATCTCATCCAAATATCTTGCGTCCAATCGCGTTCCCATTTTGCTGCTGCCAATGGTGTCGGTGGCAGTATCGATGTCGAAATTAAATTTTAAAGCATCATTGAGCATTAGGCCAGGCATGACCGACCAAAGATCGAGGAAGCAAGTCAAAGATGGAAGTCAGAAGAAAAGAAGGAGAAGGTGGTGGTAGTAAAGGACACGGAAAAAGAAGAGCAAAGGAGAAGAAGGAAGAAAAATAGTGCAACGCATTTCAGACAAATCAAACAACAACTTGGCACATCAAAGTGACGTGACTTGAATTGATATGCGACCGCACCGGTTGTGGGTGGCAACGGCCACACAGACGCACAAACTGCTCAAATTGTGCCAAATTCTTTTGGTTTCTCTTTCTTTTTCTTTTCCTAGATTCTATTTGGAAGATCTTGCAGAGATCTTACACCATTTGCATCTGTCACGAATGTTTGCCAACTTTTGAGAAGTCAGCGGCGGAGGCAAGTGTCATAAACACATTGGTCCAGAAGCACGACGAGAACGGCGGTCCTGGTTCACTCTATCTGCCATTCACCTCTCAAGTGCCCGAGCTGTTGAGGAGCACCAAATGCGTCTGGAATGCTAATGCCAGCAGTGGCCAGTTCCAACACTGTCTGCTTTTCTTTTTCTTCTTATCAGCTACCACTTAAGTGAGTGTCATCAGCAATAATTCGCGCACAATTAGACGGTGGCAAGTTAAGAAAGAAAAAATAAGCAATATTTTCTAAAATGTCTCATTGACAAAAAAACAAAAAAAGATGCAGTTGCTGTTCTGTACTACAAAGTAACAAGAAACTTTGTCATCCACATAAGCAGCCAATTGAGAAGCTCAGCAATGCAGTACATTTTTGTCACCAAATACTAAATTAAATGCAACGGACAAACAAACAAAAAAGCTATCTCAATTAAATTGAAACACGTAATTGCAATTTGTTACAAGATAAAAATATTTATTTTTTAAGTTTTTTCTAGCAAAAGTAAAAACTTTTTCTAATGATGCTCAATATTGATTTAAAAATGCTAAAATTGCAAAATTTTTCCGCTCTAAAAGGTTATCATTAGGCGTCTAAACAAATTCAATAAAAACATCCACCCAAACAGCTTTTAAATCTCTTTCTCTAGCTCGCTCTTGCGTTTACTAAAAGTCATCAAGGCATCATTTGAGACTAATGATTAGCAAGAAACCGTAGATTTGGAAACCAAAGTTAAACCTCAAATGTTCCAAATGGATCAATTTCCCAAATTAAATACATCCACCACTACCACAAAAGCACAGCAGTGGGTGAAACAGTGATGCGACCAACAGCAGCAGATGACCAGCAGTTTAAAAAATCTGGTGACCATGAGCAGCCACCAGGAAGAAACTGCTGGCTGTAGAAGGAGCAGCAGGAGGGTGCAAATTAGCTGCACCAGTCACCCTGTAAATCAGAATTAGGCGTTGACATTTACAGTGTGAGCTATTGGAGCAAAAGAGAGCCAAGGAGAAAACTTAATGACGCGATAATGTTCCATTAGACTGCTGGCGAATGATTTTTAGTGCCTGCACAAAAAGGGAAGAAGAACTGCAAACACAGGCGAGCACACATTCGCATGGGGACTCCGAGTACAAGGTGAATCGTTGCCGCTGGTATGTTTTCTCTGTCCACAGAGCATCCCGAGAAGCGCCGTTGTCAGTGTTCGCAACCCCGTTTTATCTTAATGGTCAATCTCATCTCAGGCGACAGTGACACACACACACACACACACACACACACACCAACAACGGCAACTCGTACGGCTCGTCATCTAAACTGTCACTGCGAGAGTAGCATTCGTAATTCAGATCTCTGGTCCGCTGCTTACATCGCCATGGCTCACTTTTGTCATTTCGTTTTGAGACGACAAAAAGTCCATATAGATTGCCTGACAAGATAGACCACCAGCATCAACATCAGCACCATCGGCAACAGCAGCAGCATTGAATTGAGCACTGATGATCGTAAAAAACGGGAAATCAAAGACAGTCGTAGAAATTGAACAAAAAAGAGTAGTAGAGTAGTTGCAAAGGAAGGAGATAAGAAAAAAGTACAGTTAGTTACGAGTTGAATGAAAAAGAGGAGGAGGAGGAGGAGGAGGTCTCCCTTCAATAGAGCGTGTGGATCCATTAGCTGCCGTGGTGGATGTGGTACCAGCAACAGCAAAGACCAGTCTACCGGCTTAATAATGGTACGGGGGATGAAGATGACTTTCAATGTGTGTGCTGCTGTCATCAGTGGACGAGAGAGCACCGAGTTTTCTCCTCTGCTCTGTTCTAGCAATCATCAGTGCCGGTCAGTGCGGAAGAGTGGCGATGTGCCATTTCATCAGCAGGCAGCAATCACCGAGAGAACCCTCCGACAACGGCAGCAGCAGCATCACTCAGCGGTACTAGTGCCACTTGCCAAGTTATTTTAATGCTCCACAAACATAAAACAACTACCATACAAAGAGAAGCACAATAAAAGAGGGACAATGCTGTAAAACGTATCGCCCTATCAGACAGACAGTGACTTCTGAGTGGCTTTTTCAGCAACAAACTGTATTTTTCTTTGCTCTATCTTTCTTTTTTACTTCTCTCAATAAGTCTAAAATCTTCTCCTTCCTTTTTTGCAAAAGTTAATGATTCGCGCAAATGTACAATGAATGAAAAAAAACAACTTAGGAAAGTAGTTTTGTTTGTCAGTGAAAACGGCTCTATTCACTTCTTTGTAAAAAATTGTGAGTTTTTCAAACTATGGCTGCAAAAGGGGGAGGGGGCTTTTTCTGATAAAGCAAATGAAAAAGAGAAAAACATACCTTGAAATCCGGTCGGACATCTGCAGGCAAATGTGTTCACTGGTGAGATGGCTCGAAAGAGGATTGACTCAGTGGCGAAGAAGTCAGATGCGTTTCCAAACTTGAGCACAGAGAGGCACTCTTCGAAATTCAAGCATGGCTCACGTACGCAGAGATTGTCATCAAAGGGTAGCACCTAGAAAAAAGGAAAAAATTGGGTAGGATTAGTAGTTGTTGACACTGGCAAATTGACCCAGTGCACTGGGGTGATCAGTAGTAGCATTACCTCGAGATCGGTCAGTCGGGTGAGCAGTGTTCGGCTGAGATAGACACGTTCCTGGAGGAACTGCGGCGAGAAGTAAGACTCGGTGTCACGTAGCGACTCGGAAAGACGAGCCGAGAAGCTGATGTTCAGTATGGAGCTTGACTCGGACTCGGTGTCGTCCTGTGTGTTTGTCGTTGTTGGTTTGGTGCAATCGAATTGATGTCGTGACAAATTGATGGTCACAAAATGGCAAAGTTTTTTCGGGTAGTGGGCAGAGGAGAATAAAATAGAAATTAAATTAAATTAGTTAGAAATCAATTAGGAGCAATTGAGTTACAAACAAATGAAGCAGAGCAAGAGAGGCGGAGTTACTTTTGAAACTCTTTTGAAAAAACTGCTGAAACATCAAAATAGGCAACGGCTAAAGCAAGGCAACAACAACGGTTGGGCAACATATTGAATTCTAGCACAAAGTTTGAAGGAAGACACTGTACGTGATGGTGGTGGTGATAGCAGATCATCACCATCATTGGCAGCATCCCTTACCCGATGAAAACGCTAAAAAACTTTAAAAAGTGCAGTTTCGACCACCTCAAAACTTTTCTTTTTGCACTGCGCTATCTTTTTCTAGACCGGTAGAACTCATCCTCTCCTCTTGCCATCCCCTTCTATTTTTCTTCAGTCAGTATCAATGTTTAGGGTTATTAGTTTTGACAGCTTTATTGATTGGACCCAATTCCTTTCACTGCCGCTGCTACTCGGACTTATTTCATCTTCCGACAGTCTCTCTCTAGTCGACATTTTTTCAACTCTCTTTCTCTTTCTTTTCATTTCTCTCTCCCTACAATACGTCATGTAATTGATCGATAATTAATTACGTATCAAAGTGCAGCAACATCGAATAGCAGCATCAACAGCAGCAGCGGAATACACAACAACACTGGAACGTGTCAAACTAGCAAGTGCGTTGTCTGCACCGCAGAGAGTCTCGCTCTCTTTGGCAAACTTGTTTGTTCCTTTGTCGGATTTTGATTGATTCGCTTGACTCCTAGCTATAAAAACTTGAGCCAGAGTTGCTGATGCTGCTGTTGCTGGTAAGGAGAAAGCAACTGACTGCTCCTTCTTGTTGGTGAAATCAATTTTGTAAGACACGAGCACCAAGGGCGCCAAGCAAGCAGGCCGGCAGACAGCCAAGAAAGAGCATTTGATAGCGATTCGCACTAGGAGACGTGCCGATGAATGGGAAAATATTATGACAGGTTATAATTTTTGTATTAGCAGGCAGACAACAAGCAGCAAAGTGTTCACTACTTCTCGCGAACTTTCAAAGGATGAAAAACGCTCTTGTTCCACTCTGAGCTTTACAAAACTTTACTCGGAAGGAATACTACGAATTACTACACTTTTTCTTCTACCCTAGAGCCAGCCAGCCAATTGTCAGAGGTACTCATCAATATTGAGTCGATTTATAATTTGATTAAAAGCATTCCTAAAAGTGGCAATTTAAGGCTTGCCAAACTGATTGAAAAAAAGTGAAGCTGCTTTTCTCAAAGACGCTTCAGTTATTATTAGCTTGACAGCCTACAAAAACGCTAAAAACAGGATTTTAGAACGGTGATAATTTTTTATACATTTAGAAAATTAACGATGCCTACGCAAAAAAGTGGTGAAATGATGATGATGAGCAAATTTGATCACTTTCATGATGACTCGAAAAAACGAGTTAAATTATATGAACTCGACAGAAGCTGAAGGCAAAGCTCAAAACTCATCTTTTTCTCCCTAGTTCTAATGAAGTGTCTTTTTATAAATAACTGCAAATTCTTATCTTAATGGCACGTTAATTGAATAACACCATAATAAGACGACGCATGTCCTACTTTGAGTAGCGTACTATCTCACCTCTTGTATCACCAGCATCAGCTAATTTACCTGTCGCATGTGTATAATTTTTTGCTCTTTAACGTTACTCTGCAATCTTCATAAAAAACTCAAATTTTACCGCAACGCTTACCTGAATATTAAAGATGATGATGTTCTCCTTTGGACAGGGTATCACCGAGGCCAGTCCGTCCAGGAAACGTTCGTAGAGCGAGGAGAGAAAATGCCTCCTCGCGACGTGATTCAGTCGAATGGTGACCGAGTTGAAGAGCATCGATTCGGTGACCAGATTGACGGAGAGGAAGCACCGGGCGACTGCCTCGTTGATGCCATCAGAGACGGACACCTCGAGGAGCGCCCGAGTGGGCACGTTGGTGTTGAGAGAGGGCGACAGGCGCAGCTCGCCGCTGGTCTCATTCAGCAGCAGCAGATTGGCCTTGTTCCCCGAGACGAATCGGTAGCGCAGCTGGTCGGCCACATCGGCGTCGTAGGCGGGCACTCGGCCGATCACCTGACCCAGTGGAAAGTGGCCCCGGTAGTTGTTGAAGACGATGGAGAAATCACGCAGCAACGGAGCATGGTCGTTCACGTCTGGTAGGGTAGGGAAAGTGGAAAGAAAAAGAAAGAGAAATTAATAAAAGATAAATTAAGACGATTCAAGCGGGTGCTGGCTAGGGATCAATCGAGGAAAAGGACTCGACTGGGTGAAGCGTTTACAGTAGTAGCAGTCAAACAGTCAACCAACCAACCAAAACCGAATAGAGGAGCTTTAGGTTCAAGGCACTCTGAGGCAGGTTGAAGGCTGTCAAGAGGAAACTGCAAAGTGAAAACAAACTCTCAACTCTTTGTTTTTCTCAAAGAAACGTGCGCAGTCTAAATCCTTAATGGTATCAAATTAAAAAAATAGAAAAGGAAAGGCAAAAACACATTAAATAAGAAAGTCTCATTAAATTGTAATTAAAGACAGACAGAAACCCACAGAAATATAGCTCGCCAAAAAAGCTAGATAAATATTGCTGCCAGTTTTTTTGCAGCAGTGAGGCCTAGCTTTGTCAAGTGGAAAAAATTGCTAATTTGCCACTACAACTACCACTAAAAACAAAAATAAAAACCGTTTAAAAACTGTCAAAAAATAATTTTTCAAAAGTACTGCAAAATTGATTTATCAAAAGAAAACGTTCTAAAATAAAAAATTCAATTTTATGTTGGACATTACAAAACACAATTTTTTACTTTTCAAGATACTATCAGAAGAAGGCACATGAATTGCTTTTTGATTGTATCAAATTAATGATTCTAAATTGTACTCCGAGAATCGGTAATCACACAGCACTTAAACGGAGAATAATTGCAGTAAAGTGAGATCTTGAGTCTGTGGTCATTAGTCACAACTTAGCATACCAATGCTATTGTTTTTTGTGAATGCTGTGGTCTGCGGCTAACCGGTATGCCGTGTTTTGATTGTGCTTTGTTGTGTTGTGGCTAAAATGATTCCTAGAGAGGCAAAGTCTTCACACTGACATTAGTCAATGCGATGATGTGCAGAAGAATAGCCTGAACTGAGCTGACCTGCTGTTAGTGAATTGAATTAAATTAAATTACAATAATTCCTCAAGATCTCACTGTTGATAATAATGTCGTAATTAATGAACGGACTCGATCAATCATCAAACAGACATTGCACTTGCACACTCTCAAGTAAGATTACGCATCACAGTTTGAGTAATGAACTCAAGTCTTTCTCTTGAAGGTAGCTAGAAGATGACTAAATACAATAGAATACAAAATAGAATAGAATAGAAAAATCTGATGCGGAAACCTGTTTGTTGATGCCCATTGAAACAATGGACACAACCAAAATAGAAGCACACATGTGAATGAGAGTACCACAGAGAAAGAGATTAGACTTATCGATAATGATGTTAATTAGATAAAGGAAAACGAAGCACACAAAAACAATAGGTGTGTGTGTGTGCGTTAAAAAAATTGTTTGCTTTGCAGCTTATAAAAAAGATTAGGTAAAAATGCCAAAAGAAAATTCAGAGTAGACAAAGGGACTTCTGCAGTTTAATTGGAGTGCCCATTGACATTCCTTACCTACAGTATAAGTGGGCAATTTTTTTATTCTCTAAACAAAAACAAGTGGCTGATTAAAAATAACAACAGCAAGTAAAAAGTACCTTTGGAAAATCATTTACTAATGCATGAATCAATAAAAAATAATGCGAAACCCCAATTTTACAAGGATGCACTTTCAGGTAGATGAATTTATTATTGAGATTTCCCTGGAATATGCACAATAAATAATTGGATAGTGTGTAATTGGCTGGGAAACTGAAACATTTTGCTGAAACGAGTTGAGTATTGATGATGAAAATGAAGTAGTACTGGTAGTGGTTTTGGTAAAAGAAGTAGGCATCACCACTAATGACTAACTCAAAGGGCATGTAACCTAACACTAATTGGCATGTATGCAATGAGAAAAGCGAGTAAACCACAAATTGAAAGAAGCCAATTTACATAAAACTTTCATGAATCTTCTTTGCTATGGTATTTCTACTGCCTGAAAGAATATCAGTTGAAATGAAACAATATATATCAGGGAAAGTTTGTTTTTATATAAAAAATGTAGGTAGGTTCAATCTAACAAGCATCTATTGCACTGCCAGAAGGCAATATAACAGGGAGAAAAAATTGCCAATAACCTATTTTGCCATAATTATATTGGCTGTTACATAATTTTGAAAAAATGATTTCTGTACTTAAATGTTTCACTTGGTTTTGAAATTACCAATGTTGAAAATTCATAAACTATTGCAAAGTGTTGTGTGTAACAGCTCCAAAAGTACACAAAGTACGCATTAAAGCGTTTTGAAATGCGATCAGCAGTGTAATTGGTAATCAAGACACAGCAATCTAGTGAGCTAAACAACAGACACTTTAAGTCGATGGGCTTTAAAATTAAAGTTTGCGATAAAAAAAAGAAAAAGTGTGCAAAACAAACATGGCCAACATGAGTAGTGGATTTAGATAAACTGCTCCCTTGCAAACACACCTAAGCCGAGCTTGACTGCTCTTCAGGGTGTTCCTTTCTTAAGACAACAGAAAACTGCGGAAATCAGTGCAAATGCAAAACGTGGTGGTGGTGGTACAAAATTTGTCTGAGCGACCCTCAGTTGCAATTGTTTGCTCTCATTTGATCTTATCGGTCATTATTACTAGTGTGTAATTAACTATAAAAACAATGTTTTAAACTAGACACATTTAACCATATTTTTCTTTTTTTACATGTTTTGCCTACACAAAATGCTGACTTACAACAAATTCAATGATAGCCTGCAAGATAAAATTGATTTGTACATGGACGAGTACCAAACTAAAAACGGTGTTGATTTGCTGCAGTTCCTCGAAACCGTCACCAATGACATTTTGTTTGATGAGAGTGAAATTCTACTTCGACTGTGCAAGTCGATCATCAACAGCTGGACGGTAGAAATCAAACACCACCTTACCCGGAATCTCTACGACATTGCCTGCGCACTTTTTGAAGTGTTTTCCGACTTTTCCGCCGACAATGATGAGACCTTTGTTGGGCAGTTACTGAAAATGCTGGAGGACAAATATTTAGCAGACGAGAGCAGCAGTGTCATCTCGAGCATCAAGCATCGCAATGTTTGCCTAGTGTTGAACATCACACTGGAACGGTACCCGCAGTTCTATGCAAATGCCTGTTCGCCGTCGGTCACCAGCAAGCTGGTGCACTACTTGCTGCAGATAATCCGACAGCAGCATTGTCAGCAGACGCACTCACTGCAAACGGTGCTGTACGCGCTTTTGGCGGTCGAAAAGTTTCCCCTTATCAGTCAGTTTTCAGCGCCCATCCTCGAGGGGGTAGAGGAGAGGATGCAACTCCAACAAAACTGCTGCGGTAAATCCGCAGAAAATCAGCCTGGTCTGTATGGCGCCCACCACCAACACCGCTCTGACAGTAGTCTGCTGCACTACCAGGTGGGCTTTTGTGCACAGTGGCTTGCAGCACAGTGCAGGGAGCATCAGCCGCAGAAGCAGTGGCAAAAACTGCAACAACTGCATCACCTAATGCCCGTAAAGTTATCGGCCGATCGCCTATCGGCACGAGTGGATCAGTTGCGATTTCCTACTGTGCGATCAGCCTTTCCCATCTGCACTGCTGATGCAGCTGATACTGATGATGATGTTGGTGCTGGTAGTGCTGGTAGTGCTGCTGGTGTCCACTACTACGAGGTCGTCCTCCTCACTGCTGGCCAAATGAGAATCGGTTGGACGACGAGGCGGGCAGAGTTCAACGATTGGAAGGCAATTGGCGATGATCAATACTCTATTGGACTGGACGGTGCACAGGGTGAGTAGTAGAAGAGTGGTGTTGGCGCTAGGCACATTACCAAAGTGGACATGGAATGGAAATTCAATAATAGCATTTTCTATTTTGCCTCTGCTTTGTCAGGTTGTCTCTACCACTGTGGACGGCGCTACCCACTGAAACGGTCTCCCATCTGGCAATCTGGTGATGTAATCGGCTGCCTGATCAATACACCGAAGCGTACGTTCAGCTTCTACCACAATGGCAAGCGTATTGCAGCAGTCAACGGCAGAAGTGGCATTGTCAAGAAAGAGTTCTACTTTTCAACAGAGCCGTACTTTGCCGCAGCCAGTCTCTCCGCCCACCAGCATATTGATTTCAACTTTGGCCAGTCATCAGCCTTTCAGTACACGCCAAAGAATTTTTGCCTGAACAAAAACCGTTATCTTTCAAACAATGACAAAACGTGGCCGAATCGACTAGTTGGTCCTACCTTAAATGGAACCAGTTTAGATGATGGGACATACTGGTACAAGGAGGAACTTGCTGGGGGACTGATGAACGAGTGTTACACCCGTTAAAATAGGCAACGCTAAACAGTAAGC